>Ga0073906_1002969_pt1 | contig 20662 bp, 16 predicted proteins | sample Inofromicrocosms_FD_65485 | JGI IMG/M metagenome (GOLD analysis project Ga0073906, IMG submission 65485) | Mouse cecum microbial communities from Vienna, Austria - Inoculum for glucosamine and mucus D2O microcosms | ecosystem: Host-associated > Mammals > Digestive system > Large intestine >...
CCGGCATCATCATCAGCGACATGTTGGAAAGCCCGGTATTGAAGTCCACTCCCTGGCTCACGAAAAAATCATTCACGACAGATGACTGCACCGTGCTGGTGATGTTCGAGGTCAACTCGTCCACGATGTAGACCAATGCCACGATGACGACCAATATGACCAGATAATTGGCCGGCGTCGCCTTTGATGCCCTCTCCTTCCATTTTGACAATTCCGCCTGGTTCTTTTCCTTTTTTTGTTGTGTTGTCTGACTCATACTTTTCTCCTTCCTTTTGTAAACCGTATTCCCTCATACTTTGAATACGGTTCTGACTTCTTTTATACCTGATTACCATTTCATGGATGCAGCCAATCATCCACATAAATTAACTTTCCGGCAAATACCATCCCTCCACGTAGGGCATGTCCGGAACCCACTCCGGCGGCTGCACGATTTCCATTTTCAATGCCTTCGTCTTACAAGTAACGACGCAGTTTCCGCATCCCAGACATTTTCCCCCAGCCACGACGGCCTTTCCGTCAACAACTTGAATCGCTTCATACGCACAGCGTTTTTCACACATTTTGCAACCCACGCAACGTTCCTGCCTTACCTTCGGCCTGAATCGGCTTGGCTTTCGCACCTCAAACCCTTGTTTCTCATACTCTGAAAGTCCACAACAATCCGCGCAGCAAGAGCAAATGAAGGTGGTGTCCCTGGTATTCGGCGTGGTGTAAATGGCAGTTGAACACTCGGCCTCCTCAAACAGTTTCCATGCCGCCTCCTCATCAGGACAATACGCCCCCCTCTGGGTGGCAAAATATTCCGCCTGGCGGCTGATGGAAAAGCAATGCCCGTCCTCCGACCCATGTTCCTGCAAACAATTACAATGGTTTGGATTATCCCTTCCTTCCGCCATGTAGGACGCATAGCTGCGACAGACGCAGCGTGCGGCGACAAACTGTCTTTCGCGCACCGCGCTTTCCACGATTTCTTTCATGTTCTCACAGAACATCACTCCCGGGACATTTTTGACGGACTCGTATTTTGGAATGACACGCATTTCATGCTTTACGGCCTTAGCCAGCCCTTCGTCATATTCCATCTTCACCCACAAGCACATCAGTCGGATTGCCTTGATGTGTGGCATCCAGTCCATCTTGTTGGCATTTAACCCCACGCCAATGCTGTCCCGAAACGCAATGGCGTTCATATGAGGACTGTACGTAAACGGCGGTCTTCTGGAACTGATGATACGCCCCAGGCTTACCAGCCGATTTAGCATTTCCTTTGTCTTTTCCGTCTCCATGCCAAATTTTTCCGCCAATTCCTCGCCGGTTGCCGGCATCGCCAGCACCATCTCCATCTCCAGTGGCGTGAACAATTCCCGCAACAAGTACGGCGTGACAAAACGGTTCATCGTCATCTTGTCAAAAATGCCGTGTGCCGCCTCATAATAAACTTCCTTCGGCTTCGGCGACAAACTTCCCACTATTTCTTCTACCGCTTCTCTCTGCTTTTCTTCGTTCATAAATTTCCTCCTCTCTCTTTTGTAATTGCCCTCATATTTCTTCTGATGTGGGTCACCTTTTATATTTCATCTGGGCCTCGTCCAGCATCATTTGTGTTAACACGCCTGCCGTTTGATGGCAAAATTTTGGGGAAAATCCATGTCCCCTCATGTTTAGCGAACGTATCTCTTTTTGATTTGGCAAAGTTCCCAAAAAGCGGATATCCATCTGTGAAAGGGCTTCTTGTAAATATTCCTCTTGCTCCTCGTCCTCCACTTTGTTGAGAACGGCGCGGACACGCCGTATTCCCAGTCCTCCTGCCATATACTTGATTTTTCCGGCCAATTCGATAGATTCGTCAGACGGCTCCACCGGTATCAACACGGTATCACACAAAATCTCGATTCCCCGACCGAAACTTTCCACTCCCGCCTCCTGGTCCACGAGAATCATTTCCTTTTCCAACGGTACTATATGGCGAATGATCTCCTTCGCATAATCTCCCATCTCCCTGGCATCCCCCTCCAAAGGATTTTCGATTTTTCCAATGGATACCAGGCTCTTCAATCCCTTATTCCTTACATATGGCTCCACAAAATTTGTGGATATCATGGGAGATTGGTTAAACCACTCCCCGTCCGGCCCGCTTTCATCCATTTGGCTCAATGGCTTTGGTGGCTCGTCCATCCCCAACTTCTTCCAGAGTCCCCCGTTGGAAGAATCCGAGTCAACAATAAACGTGGCATACCCCAACTCCTCCAGAGCGCCTGCAAGCAATGCGGTCAGCGTGCTTTTCCCACTTCCCCCTTTTCCACAAATCGCGACTTTAAAAATCGTGATGTTCTTGTTTCGCTCCTTTTCCGTCTTCTGCAACCATTCCCGTATGACTTGTGTGGAACGAATCCGCTCCTCTGCCGTACCCGCACTGCAAAGCCCGCAATGGATACATTCCTCGTCCCCCCGCGTCATGGCTCCCACGGGACAATGAAACAATCCCATCTGCTTTCCTCCCTTCCAATTTTTTTCCATTTTTCCTTTTGTACCTCACTCGTTTTACACTTTCGCTTTTCCGACATTTTTGATTTTTCTTTACTTGATTAAAATTTTAACCGGCATTCTTAATTTTAACTAGTAAATTCTACTATATTTATTTTTTTGTTGAAATTATGACGATTTTCTGGTATATTTCAATCAAGCATTTGCTATTTTACTCATATATTGGTTTTAGTATAAGAATTTTTATTGCTTATCACAATAACAGATAACGACCAACCTTTTATACACTAATTGCATTTTCCGACCCGAAAGGAGTTTATATATGAATGATTCTACAAAGACCAATATTGAAATTGAAAGTCTTTTCAACAAAGGCCTCTCCCTGAACGAGATGGCTGACATCGTCATGAGACTGAACACGACTTCCAACCGCCACACCCAAAGTCCGTTGTCATTTTCCTTTTTTGTCAACATGCCGAACGAACGGACCGTGGAGTTAAGTAACGGAAGAAAACACTACCACATTGCAATTCCCCAGACTTTGCAAAGTGTCACCCACGCTCCCATTCTCCATAATCATGACTATTTTGAACTGATGTTCGTCCGAAATGGAACCTTGAAGCTACAGATTGAAAACACGGTTTATACCTACCATGAGGGCGACGCATGCCTTTTTGACCGAAATATCCATCACGCGGAGATAGAACAGGCGAACACCTCCATCCTTTACTGCTGCATTACCAAGAATTTTCTTGACAACTGGCCGGAATGCGGCATGTCCTATTACCCGAAGGAGAACAAGCTGTTCCAGCGCTTTTTTCATTCCCAGGACCAGAATCCGTGTCCCTCCAGCAGTTTTTTGGAATTTCATCACATTGGATCGAAAGAATTCGTCCCGGAGGTTTTTTCCTGCTTTCTCGCCATTCGCAAGGAGTTGGAGAGACAGTCGCCCGGTTACTGGCTGATAATTTATGGCTTGTTTTGCCGCCTTCTTTATATGTTGATTGACCCGAAACATTACAAATGTAACTACATCACGCTAAAGCTGGAAAGCCTGGTGGACACCGTCCGCAATTTTATCGAGTGTTCTTCCTGCCGCCTGACGCGGGAGGATATCTCCACCGCGCTCCACTACAACAGCGACTACTTAAACCGCCTTTTCAAGGAGAACATGGGCATGACGCTCTCCGCCTACTGCAGCTACACCTACATAAAAAAAGCCGCCAGCCTGCTTCTGCAGACCGACGACACCGTGGAAAAAATAGCGGAGGCGGTGGGATTTAAAAACCCGTCCCAGTTTTACCGACAGTTTCAAAAACATTTTCACATGACCCCGCAAGAATATCGCAACATGTGCATGAACCTTTTGGAACCGAAGGATATTGACAAAGAATAAGAAATAAACAAGGGGCTGTCGGATAATGCGGAAAACCCACAATATATGGTGGCAAATCCAGATGCGCCACGACATATATTGTGGGCCTGCAGTCATTTCCCGACAGTCCCTCATTTTTATTTCGGACTCTCCAATTTTTCCACGTCCTCCGCCCCAAGCGGCATGTTCGCGGCCACCACGTTCTCCCTCATGCGGCCCACGTTCTGGCTGCTCACCACGGCAAACACGTTCATCGGCGTGGAGAATATATAGCGCATCGCCACCTGCGGCACGCTGCATCCATCCCTCTTCGCCATCTCTTCCGCCACTGCCAGGCGTTTCATGTTGGACTCGCACAAATATCCTTTCTGCGCGTTGCCATCCATCACTTTCTTTGCCCCTTCATAATCTCCGCTTGTAAATCTTCCGCTGAAGAATCCCCTACCTAAACTGGAATAAGCAATCACCGGCATCTGCTCCTTCGCGTACCATTCCCTGGCTTCCTCGTTTTCCGGGCCTGAAATGGTGATGCACTCGCCGCCCCACGGGTCTGCCACCTGCTCGGCCAGGCCAAAATTCGGGCTGGAAACAGAAAATCCTTCCAATTCATGTGCCTTGGCATAATCATTGGCTTCCATGATTCTTTCGTGCGTCCAGTTGGACACGCCGAAAATCTTGATTTTCCCTTCCCTTTTCGCGTCGTTTAGTGCCTCTATCATTTCTCCGACCGGAGTATTCGGATCATCCCGGTGAAGCAGGAAAATGTCAATATAATCCGTATCCAGCGTCTTAAGGCTCTTGGCCAGCTCCTTCTCAATCACTTTGCGGTTGACGCAAACCTTGCCGCCCAGGCCGACATTTCCACACTTAGACAAGACGACCACCTTGTCACGGTTGTTTCTCTCCTTTATCCAGCTTCCCAACGATTTTTCCGCCATGCCATATCCCCTGGCCGTGTCAAACGCGTTGATTCCCATGGAAAACACGCCGTCCAACAAGGCATTGACTTCTTTTCCCATCATCATCGGCATAAACGCCGTTCCAAAGAAAAGGCGGGAAACAAGAATGTCAATCCCTTCCATTTTCGTATACGGAACCTTCAAAACCCTTCCTTCCCATGCAGACCGGATATAGTCACAATAAGGCTGTACCGCCATCGCGTTGTCCATCCCGTGCACATTGCCCGGCTTCGCATATTCAATGGCAAGACCCTTGTCGTACCCGTCCTCGCGCAATCTTGCAATCAGCTTTTCCATCGGGATGACGCCGCTGCCGGTGACAACCGCCTTGATTTTTTGGCCGTCCGTACATTCCTCACCGTTTGAAAAATCACCAATCACAACGTCCTTCAAATGAACGCGGATGATATATTCCTTGAGTTCCTCATAAATTTCCATCTCGTCGCAGTCCGTGTCGGCAATCCGAAAATTCCCCGTGTCAAAAATGAGTCCCAATCCCGGCACTTCTTGTAGCACGAACTTACAATCCTTGGCGGATGCCAGCGGTTTATAACTATGCGGCGTATTTTCAAAACCAATCTTGATTCCATATTCTTTCGCCTGTTCCACCGCGTCGCGGAAAAGATGAACGGCAATCCTTAACATTTCCCTCTTGTCCATCTTTTTGCATGCGGACTTGTCCGCAGGCGTGGCCTGCCCAGGAATGACCATCAAGATGTCCGTTCCAAGTTCCCTGGCAATCTCAAGCCTCTCCTTGATTTCTCCCGCCACCTTGCCTGGTGCACTAAAGAAAGGCGTGCTCATAATCAGGCAGCCACAATGAATGCCATGACGCTTCATGGCCTCCATCAATTTTTCCTTACCATACACCTTCAAGTCAAAATCCATCAAGTCCAATGAGGAAAGCCCGTTCTGCTCTGCCACCTGGCATAACGTTTCCGCATCCATCTTCTTCATGCTCGCATCCATCAACATGGAGAATGTCATCAAAGATAATTCCATTATTATTCCTCCTCCGCGTCCTCTGAGATTTCCACTTCTTCACCGTCAATCTCCGCCTGCGTCTTCCTTACCTTCGCCACGCTCACGACGCTCTCCTTACCGCCCAGGTTAATCAACTTCACGCCCGAAGTAATCCTTCCATACTTGGAAATCGTGTCGCATGCCATTCGGATGATGATGCCCTCACTGTTGATCATCATGATTTCATCATCCTCGGAAACGGCCTTCATGCCCACCACGTTTCCGGTCTTCTCCGTAATCTTATAGCACTTCACGCCCTTGCCGCCACGATTCTGGTTCGTAAATTCTTCCATGGCGGTGCGCTTGCCCATACCCTTTTCAGATACGATCAACAGACTGTCTCCCTGCGTGTTGACCTGCATGCCTATCACGACGTCACGGTCACTTAGGTTGATGCCGCGCACGCCCATCGAGATTCTTCCCGTGGAGCGGACGTCATTTTCATCAAAGCGAATACATTGGCCATATTTCGTGACGAGAAGAATGTCCTTTTCATTATCCGTAATCTTCACCTCGATCAACTGGTCGTCATCACGCAACGTGATGGCCGCCAATCCTTTCTTACGGACGTTAAAATACTCCCTAAGCGGCGTTTTCTTCACCAGGCCTTGTTCCGTCGCCATGAACAGATACTGGTTGTCATCATATGTCTTAATCGGTATCATGGCCGTAATCTTTTCCTCCGGCATCAACTGCAGCAAGTTGATAATCGCCGTTCCCCGCGAAGTCCTGCCCGACTCTGGTATCTCATATGCCTTCATCCGATAAACACGTCCCGTGTTCGTAAAAAACATGATGTAATTATGCGTGGATGTAATAAATAGCTCTTGTATATAATCTTCCTCCAGCTTCTGCATGCCTTTGATTCCCTTGCCGCCGCGATTCTGGCTCTTGAACGTATCCGTCGTCATGCGCTTGATATAGCCTAATTTCGTCATCGTGACGACAACGTCCTCCTTCGGAATCATGTCTTCCATGGAAATGTCGAACTCGTCAAAACCGATGCTCGTCCTTCTTTCATCCCCGTATTTATCAGAAATGACCAAAATTTCCTTCTTGATGATGCCTAAAAGTAACTTCCGATCTGCCAAAATGGCTTTCAATTCCTCAATCCGCTTCATCAGTTCCGCGTATTCGGCCTCGATTTTTTCCCGTTCCAAACCGGTCAGCGCGCGCAGACGCATGTCCACGATAGCCTGTGCCTGCACGTCGGACAATTCAAAGCGGGACATCAATTCATCCTTCGCCAGCTGCACGTTCCTGGAACTACGGATAATGTGGATGACCTCGTCAATATTGTCCAGGGCAATCAGCAATCCCTTCAAAATATGGGCGCGCTCCTCGGCCTTGTTTAATTCATACTTTGTCCTCCTGGTCACCACGTTTTCCTGATGCTTCAAATAATAGTTCAGCATGTCAAGAATGTTCATGACCTTTGGTTCATTATTAACCAGCGCGAGCATGATGACCCCGAACGTGTCCTGCAGCTGCGTATGTTTGTAGAGCTGGTTCAAAATAATGTTCGGGTTCACGTCACGGCGCAACTCGATACAAATACGCATGCCTTCCCTGCTGGACTGGTCGCTCAACTCCGTAATGCCGTCTATCTTTTTATCCCTTACGAGTTCCGCGATTTTTTCAATCAACCTCGCTTTATTCACCATGTAAGGAAGCTCCGTCACGATAATGCGGTTCTTTCCGTTCTGCATCGGCTCGATATTGCTAACCGCCCGTACCCGGATTTTTCCACGTCCTGTCCGATATGCTTCCTCGATGCCGCTCTTGCCGAGAATCTCCGCGCCCGTCGGAAAGTCCGGCCCCTTGATGATGTCCATCACGTCCTCGATGGTCGTCTCCCCGTTTTCATCAATCTGGTCGTCAATAATCTTGACCACGGCACCAATGCCTTCCCGCAAATTATGAGGGGGAATGTTGGTCGCCATGCCGACCGCGATACCATTCGTCCCATTCACGAGAAGATTGGGAAACCTGGAGGGAAGTACCGTGGGTTCCTTTTCCGTCTCATCAAAGTTCGGCGTAAAATCCACCGTGTCCTTGTTGATGTCGGCTGTCATCTCCATCGAAATCTTGGAAAGGCGCGCCTCCGTATAACGCATGGCGGCGGCCCCGTCTCCATCCACCGAACCAAAATTCCCGTGACCGTCAACCAACGGATAACGGGTGGACCACTCCTGTGCCAGATTGACCAACGCTCCATAGATAGAACTGTCACCATGTGGATGATACTTACCCATCGTGTCACCGACGATACGCGCACACTTACGGTGCGGCTTGTCCGGCCCGTTATTCAGCTCAATCATGGAGTATAGGATTCGTCTCTGCACCGGCTTTAGACCATCCCTGACGTCGGGAAGCGCACGGGCGGCAATGACGCTCATCGCATAGTCAATGTAGGAAGACTCCATCGTCTTCTTCAAATCGACTTCGTGAACCTTGTCAAAAATATTGTCTTCCATTCTTTGTCTCCTTTACAATGAGCACTTAGTGGCCGTTATTTGGTCACTTACGTGCGAATGTAGTTGTCTGTCCACTTGACGAGGTACTATCTTTCTTACCTCCGACATCCAGCGAGTAAATCATAGATTTTCTCACTGGGTTGGCATTTCAAATGCCAACCCACAAAGATAAAACCTCAAGATTTTCCAAGCTTGCTTGGAAAATCTTTCTCTCATCTTTCTTACCTTCGACATCCAGCGAGTAAATCATAGATTTTCTCGCTGGGTTGGCATTTCAAATGCCAACCCACTCCAATAAAACTCAAAGATTTTTCAAGCAAGCTTGAAAATCTTTTCTTTTTATTGTCCTGGATGTCGCTCTCAATCGCTAGATATCCAAGTTTTTAACAAACCTGGCGTTTTCCTCTATGAACTCCCGTCTTGGTTCCACTTTGTCGCCCATAAGGGTCGTAAACGTCAAATCCAGCTCCGAGGTACTTTCCGGATCCATCGTCACCTTCAGCAAAATCCGATGTTCCGGATCCATCGTCGTCTCCCACAACTGATCCGCATCCATTTCTCCCAAGCCTTTGTAACGCTGAATCTTATTGTTGGTATCACGCCCCACCTCTTTCAAGATGGAATCCAACTCCTCGTCGCTATACGCATACCAAACCTTCTTGTTCTTTTCCAGCTTGAACAGCGGCGGCTGCGCAAGGTACACGTACCCCTTTTCAATCAGTTCCGGCATGAAACGGTAAATGAACGTCAAGAGCAAAGTACTGATGTGCGCCCCATCCACGTCGGCATCCGTCATGATGATAATCTTGTGGTAACGTAGCTTGTCAATATCAAACTCCTCATGGATTCCCGTCCCAAACGCCGTAATCATCGCCTTAATTTCCGCGTTTCCGTATATCTTGTCAAGTCTCGCCTTCTCCACGTTCAAAATCTTTCCACGAAGCGGTAATATGGCTTGCGTGGAACGGTCACGTGCCGTCTTGGCGCTACCACCGGCGGAATCCCCCTCCACGATGTAAATCTCGCAATTCTTAGGATCCTTGTCCGAGCAATCCGCCAATTTCCCCGGCAATGACATCCCTTCCATGGCCGTTTTCCTTCTCGTCAGCTCGCGGGCCTTCCTCGCCGCCTCCCTGGCTCTTTGTGATAATAATGACTTTTCCACGATAATCTTGGCCACACTCGGATTTTGCTCCAAGAAAATCTCCAGCTGGCTGCTCACGATGGCATCGACCGCCCCCCTGGCCTCGCTGTTTCCTAATTTCTGCTTCGTCTGCCCCTCAAACTGAGGATCCTCGATTTTCACGCTGATGATGGAAGTCATGCCTTCTCTGATGTCCTCCCCGCTTAGGTTTGCCTCACTATCCTTCAACAACTTATTTTTCCGCGCGTAATCATTAAACGTCTTCGTCAGGGCATTGCGAAAACCAACCACGTGGGTTCCCCCCTCGGGAGTCGTAATGTTGTTCACGAACCCATACGTGTTGTCATTATAAGAATCGTTGTGCTGCATGGCCACTTCCACATACACGTTGTCCTTCGTTCCTTCGCAATAAATAATCTGCTCGTAAAGGGCCGTCTTACTTTTATTCAGATACGTGACAAACTCCTTGATGCCCCCCTCGTAATGGAACGACTTTTCCACGATTTCTTCTTCCCGCTCGTCGCGAAGGATGATTTTTAATCCTTTCGTGAGGAATGCCACCTCGCGCAGCCTTTGCTTGAGCACGTCATAATCAAATACCGTCTCTTCAAAAATTTCCGAGTCCGGCAAGAACGTAACCGTCGTTCCCGATTTTTCCGATTCGCATTCCCCTATCACGCTTAACTTTTCTACCACTTTTCCTTTTTCGTAACGCTGCTTGTATATCTTTCCCTCGTGGCAAATTTCCACTTCGAGCCATTTTGACAAGGCGTTCACAACCGAAGCCCCAACCCCGTGGAGGCCGCCGGAAACCTTGTATCCGCCGCCGCCGAACTTTCCTCCCGCATGGAGCACCGTAAAGACTACTTCCACCGCCGGAAGTCCCGATTTATGATTAATGCCGACGGGAATTCCACGCCCATTGTCAACGACTCTCACGATGTCTCCCTTTTGAACCGTCACCACAATTTTGTCACAATATCCCGCCAACGCCTCGTCCACGGAGTTGTCCACGATTTCATATACCAGATGATGGAGTCCCCTTGACGAGGTGCTGCCGATATACATGCCAGGCCTCTTCCTCACTGCTTCCAAACCTTCCAGAATCTGTATCTGGTCAGCCCCGTATTCCGCATCGAACTCTGTATTTGTTGCACCCATTAAAAAACCTCCTAAGCTTATCAGCTCTCTGCTAGTTTTCTTTTGCCACAGTTCCATTTTTCACATGAAAAATTTTATTGACAGAAAATCTATGATTCACAAATTCATCCAATCCCGTACAAGTAATAACGGTCTGTATGTCATGAATACTATCCAATAAATAGTTTTGCCTATGTTTGTCCAGTTCAGACAACACGTCGTCCAATAAAAGAACCGGAGTATCCCGGATTACTTGTTTCACAATCTCTATTTCCGACAATTTCAAGGACAATGCCGCCGTCCTCTGCTGGCCCTGGGAACCAAACTTGCGGATGTCCAAGCCATTGCTCTTAAAACACAAGTCGTCCCGGTGCGGTCCCACCGAGGTACTTTTGAACCTGACGTCCCTTTCCCGATATTTCTTCAGTGCTTCCGAAAGCGGCATGTTCCCGATGGAAGACTCATAACCTAAAGAAATATTTTCCTTTCCCCCAGTCAGTCTCAAATGTACTTCGGAAATTATTTCGTTTATTTTTTTTATAAAATCTTTCCTGCTCTCAATAATCTTTTCCCCATAATCCGCCAGCTGCATGTCCCAGACATCCAACGTGTCCAGTAACCCTTCCTTGTATCCAACCTCCTTGAGCAATGAATTTCTCTGGTTCACGACACGGTTATAGTTAAAAAGGTTGTTCAAGTAAATCTTGTCAAGCTGGGATAATTCCAAGTCCATGACCCTTCGCCTTCCAGAAGGCCCTTCTTTGATCACGTTCAAGTCTTCCGGGGAAAAAAAAACGAAATGTATGATGCCGAACAACTCGCCCGCCCTGCGGATAGGAATCTTGTTAATCGCGATTCCCTTCGGACCGTTTTTTTTCAAATGCATGTCAATCTGGAAATCAATTCCGTTTTTTTCCACGATGGTTTCTATATGTGACTCGTCATGTTCAAATTGAATCAAGTCCCTGTCCTTCGTACCCCGATGTGACTTGGTCGTCCCCGAAACAAACAAGGCCTCCAAAACGTTCGTCTTTCCTTGTGCATTGTCCCCATAAAGAATGTTCGTGCTGGAATCAAATGTCAAATTAAGCAACTCATAATTCCTATAATTTTTGAGTTTTAAAGATTTTACAAACATAAATTCTCCGCTGCCACTTCTCTATTTTACACTCTTTTTCATCATTTTTCAATTTTTATTTGATTACCGTCAAATTCGGCCACGTCCCCGGCATAAAGTTTCCGGCCGCGCCTTACGTCCACTTCCCCGTTCACCGTGACTTGTCCGCCCACGATGACTTCCTTTGCCTCGACGCCGGAATCGACCAGGCCGGCCACTTTCAAGGCCTGACCCAGCTTGATATATTCATCCGTTTCCCTAAGTCTCACGATTTCCATTCTTCTTCCTCTCCTCTTAAGCCACCACGTTAAAATTGACCGGCAAAATCAAATAAATATATGATTGTTGCTCGTTGCGGATAAAGCAAGGCGCTTTCGCGTTCATGAAATAAAGGTCAACCTCCTCATCATCAATGACTCGAAGCGCGTCAATCATGAATTTCGGGTTAAATCCAATCAGCAGGTCCTTTCCTTCTTTCTCAATCATGATTTCCTCGTCCATGGAGCCAATCTGCGATTTTATCTTCAACTCCATCGCCTCATCACCTATGCTAATAATAATTGGTTTTTTGTCACCTTCCTTTATAAGCAACGTCGCCCTATCAATACAATCTAACAACTCCCGCTTGTTCACTTTGACTTTCGTCTCGTAATCACTGGAAATCATCTGGTCAATCCTGAAGTAATCCCCTTCAATCAAGCGGGAAACGACAAGAGTCTTATCAAATTCGAACACGATGTGGTTTTTAGTAAAGGAAATTTCCACTTCCGCGTCGGATTCCCCACTGATAATCTTGCTAATCTCCTGAAGGGTCTTCCCAGGAACGATGACCTTCCTCCTCTCATAAGAATTCTTTAGATTAATCTTACGGATGGAAATACGGTGACCGTCAAGAGATACCACTTTCAACATGTCTTCCTCAATTTCAAACAACTCGCCCGCCATCATCTTGTTGGTGTCATTGTCTGCAATCGAAAATATCGTTTGTCTTATCACTTCTTTCAAAGTAAACTCAGATATTTCTATGGAATCTTCTTTTTCGATGGCCGGAAGATAGGAAAAGTCTTCTCCTGATTGTGCGGCAATCGTAAATTTCGCTTTTTCACAAGATATCATCGTCTGGTTTGACGCATCCGTGTCGATGACGACTTCATTATCAGGAAGCTTTCTTACAATCTCCGAAAACAATTTTGCATTCAAAGCAATAATCCCGTGTTCTATGATTTCTCCTTCAATAGTCGTTTCAATTCCCAACTCCATGTCATTCGCCGTTAATTTTATAATGTCAAGGGAAGCGTCAACGAGAATACATTCGAGGATGGGCATCGTCGTTTTGGTGGCTACCGCCTTTGACACGATGCTGACTCCCTTTGCCAGGTTTGATTTGCTGCATACGATTTTCATTGTGAATAACTCCTTTCATGTTTGCTGGTGAGTGCCAAAAACTTTTTTCACGCGCTTTTATGTATATATAAAAGAAAAGATTTCAGTAGCATTCTTAATAGGGGGTGTGAATAAGTGGATAACTATCCGTAGCCCTTATAAAATAAGGCGGTTCTTATGTTGATAACCTTGTGGAAGCAGTTGGGATAGTATGTGGATGAAGTGTAGAAAACTATTACGTTATTTTAAGAAACTGTTTTGTTAACTTCATAATTCACATTGTTTCCACATGTTGTTTAAAGGTTATCCACATGATATCCACTTTTCATGCCCATAACTGGGTTTAGCCCAATTCAAATCCTATTCATATAGGATTCATCTTCTTCTTTATAATGCTTACCGTATTGTTTAACGCTTCGTCCTCTTCAAGAGCCGCAGCGATTTTGTTAACTCCATGGCTGATGGACGCATGATCCTTTCCACCCAGTATGGAACCTATTGTCTTCAAGGGCGTGTCCGTCAGGTTGCGGCAAAGGTACATGACAATCTGCCTTGCCAGCACGATTTCGGAATTTCTTTTTCGGCTCTTTAAATCAGAAATCGGTATGTTGAAATGTTCGGAAACCGTGTCTATGATAAGATCCGGAGTGATATCCCGTTGGTCGTCCGCGGAAATCATGTCCTTCAAAGCTTCCGCCGCCAGTTCAATGTCTATCTCCCTATTTTCAAGGTTGGCAAGGGCAATCAATTTGTTTAAAGAACCTTCCAGTTCTCGAATGTTGGATTTGATGTTGTTTGCAATGTACTGCATGACATCATCCGGTATGTTATATCGTTCCAAGTTGTCCAACTCCACTTTCTTTTGCAGGATGGCCATCCTTGTCTCGTAATCCGGAGAGGAAATGTCTGCAATCAATCCCCATTCAAACCTCGTCCGTAGTCTTGCTTCCAACGTTTCAATGTCCTTTGGAGGCTTGTCACTGGAAATGATAATCTGCTTTCCAGACACGTGAAGATGGTTGAACGTATGGAAAAATTCCTCCTGCGTGCTTTCCTTTCCAATGATGAACTGGATGTCGTCTATCAAAAGGACATCATTGGAACGGTACTTTTCACGAAAGGCGGTGATAGCCAGTTCATTCCCGGTCTTACCCATTTTCAAGGATTCAATCAGTTCATTCGTAAAGGTTTCGCTTGTCACGTAAAGAACTTTTTTGGAAGAATCTTTTTCCAATATGAAGTGGGCGATGGAATGCATCAGGTGTGTTTTTCCGAGTCCCACTCCCCCATATATGAAGAGCGGGTTGTAAATTTCTCCCGGTGATTCCGATACGGCGATGGAGGCCGCATGGGCAAACTTGTTGTTATTTCCCACGACAAAGGTGTCAAAAGTATATTTCGGATTCAGATTGGCGTTCTCAAACACGGCGTTTAATTTTTTGCCTTGCGTGACATCCACCTTTTTTTGTTGGATGACCACGTGATCCTTCGTGACGAAGGATACTTCGTACTCATGCCCGGTTACTTCCGCGATGCATACCTTAAAAGGAAGCTTGTACTTGTTTTCAATATGCTCGAGGCTCCCTTCCAGTTCAACAAGGATGTAGACGGTGTTGTCTGATACCTCGTATACTTTCAGAGGTTCTATCCAAGTCGAAAAGGCGAGGTTACTGGAAGAATATTCCAGTTTCATCTTATTAAGAATAAGGTTCCAGTTTTCTTCTACAACGTTCATCCCAATGCTCCTGACTTCTATAATAGTATAGGTGATATATTTTACCATGGGCATACGCTCCGTTTTAGGGCGTTGTCCTTAAGCGTGAGCCTTTTATGACACAAAAACACTCTCCGTTCTATTTTACATCAAAATGGGCTTAGAATCAATCAAAAAGATGTGTATAACTATAGATTCGACTTATTAACATGTAATAAGTGCCAAAAATCAATAAATTTTGAAGTTCGGAAATATTTATCCACACCGATTTTGAGAGTTATCCACATTGTTTAAGCGAGTTATCCACATTTTATCCACAAGTTATTCACATTAGGTGGAAAAGTGTCATATTTACGGTATCTGGACATGTGGTGGTGGGATAAACTTCATGAAAAGAAAAAAATACGAGAAAATGAATAAAATAGGTAGTATTTACTTGACTTCAACACATTTTTTGAATATAATTAAGAGCAGTGTCTTTCAGTAATTATATATAATAAGAAAGAACGAATCATATTCTGACGTATGAACCCGTTGATTTTAATTAAATGACGCGGGGAGGATTCGTACGCCAGTATGGCGAACCATGTTTGCCACGTTATGATAAGGACAGGCATTCGATTAGACGGTGTCATATAAAGGGAGGTGTATGGATAATGAAGATGACATTTCAGCCGAAGAAGAGAACCAGGGCGAAAGTTCATGGGTTCAGGGCAAGGATGAGCACACCGGGTGGAAGAAAAGTACTTGCTGCCAGAAGAGCAAAAGGAAGAAAGAGGATATCAGCCTAGGCCGCATTTTTGTGGCCTTTTCTTCTATATTTTTCTTCTATAATTAAAAATTAGGAAATGGTGCAATGGAATTTTCAGAATCTTTAAAGAAAAATAAGGATTTTCAAAACGTCTATCAAAACGGCAAGTCCTATGCGAACCGTTATTTGGTCATGTACGTCTTGAAGAATGAGACGAAGGCAGGAAAAAACCGCGTAGGCATTTCGGTAAGCAAGAAAGTGGGCAACAGCGTGGTAAGGCATCGGGTTACCAGGCTGATAAGAGAGAGTTATCGAATTTCGGAAGCACACTTCCAAGGTGGATATGATATGGTTATTGTGGCAAGGGTCAATGCGAAAGGAAAGAGCTATTCAGATATGGAGGGCGCATTGCTCCACTTGGGAAGGCTTCATAAAATATATAAATAAGGAAAGCAAAGCGGATGAAAAAGATTCTTATAGGGATGATTCGGTTTTATCAGAAAAACATATCTCCCATGGGCGGGGCCAAGTGTAAGTATTACCCCACGTGTTCCCAGTATGGCTTGGAGGCCATAGAAAGGTACGGGGCGTTTCGGGGAGGCTTGATGGCCGTGTGGAGGATTCTGCGATGCAATCCTTTTTCAAAAGGCGGATATGATCCGGTACCTTAAGGAGGATGGAAGATGTTGGTTTTATTAACGACGGGAATGGGCAGGTGGCCCATCATACGAGAGCTGGCTTGGCTGATGGGAAAGATAATGGATGGCATATATTATGTCATGAGCCATTTGTTTGACGTGGAAAACATTGGGGCGTGTATCATTATTTTCACGATTATCACGTTTACGTTGTTGATTCCGTTGACAATCAAGCAGCAGAAGTCATCAAAATTGATGGCAATCGTGCAACCGGAAATCACGAAAGTACAGAAGAAATATCAAGGAAAGACTGACCAGGCATCCCAGCTGAAGATGCAGGAGGAGATGCAGGCGGTATATGACAAGTATGGGACTTCGATGACGGCGGGATGTCTGCCCTCATTGATACAGATGCCGTTTCTGTTTGCCTTGTACCCGGTCATTCAGAACATTCCGGTTTATGTGAGCGGAGTAAGGGAATTGTATAAGCCTATCGTGGAAGCGATTACGGCAACCGGCGGTTATCAAAAAATAATGGAAGAAATTGGTTCGGTAAGTCCCATCCTGATGTCGGCGAAGGAGTTTGATTATACGGACAGCACGGTTTTGACGAACGTTTTGTATCATTTTCAGGATGCGACGTGGAACACTTTGCTGAAAGAAATGCCGTCCATTGGATCGGTAGTGGAAACTACCAGGACATCTATTACGAATATTAATGATTTTTTTGGAGTAAACATTGCCGAAACTCCTTGGAACATGTTGCAGGCTTCCTTGCATCCAATGGCGATAACAGGAATCATTGCCGCGGTATTGATTCCTGTGCTTGCAGGCTTGTCACAGTTCGTCAGCACGAAGTTGATAACGGCGACAACGCAGCAACAGCAGACGAACAATGGAGGCAATGACGCGATGGGCAATTATATGAAGTCCATGACGTACACGATGCCGTTGGTGTCCGTGTTTATTGGATTCACGATGCCGGCCGGACTTGGTATTTACTGGATAGCCAGCGCAGTCGTAAGATGCATCCAGCAGATTGCAATTAACAAGTATCTAAGCACAAAGAGCATCGAGTCCATTATTGAGGAAAACAAGCAGAAGGCCGAGAAGAAAGCAAAGAAAAAGAAAAACAGCGTTTCTGCCGAAACGATTAATAGAATGGCCACCGCCAACACGAGAAATATCGAGAAGACCTTCGTGATGAGTGAGAAGGAAAAGGAAGAAAAGATCGCGAAAGCCGCCGAGTATCGTAAGAATGCGAAGAGGGGCAGCATGGCGGATATGATTAACATGGTAGATCGTTATAATAATGGACAAGTCGAGCCTCCTGTACCGGTGGAAGAAGAACCGACGGACAAGAAGGGGAAGAAAAAGAAGAAATAAGTACGAGAACAGGAGCATAAATGAAAGTTTCTATCTTTTATTGGTGAATGAGAAAGGAAGGGCTTACAATGGAAGGAAGTATCAGGGTATCAGCAAAGACCGTTGACGACGCGATTACCGAAGCATTGATTCAATTGGGAGTGACCAGCGACAGGCTGGGATATAACGTGATTGAAAAGGGGAGTGCCGGATTTCTTGGAATCGGCATGAAACAGGCCGTGATTGAGGCGTGGAGAAAGAAGGTTGAGAAGGAAGACAACATTGACGAGAAAAAGGAAGAACTGGTTGAAGACTTCAAGAAGGAAGTAGAGAAAGAGTTGAAGAAAGACTTTAGCGAGGACTTCAAGAGAGACTTTAACAAAGATTACGACAAGGACTTCAACAAGGATAGAAGGGATTTCAAGAAAGATAGAAAAGATTACAAAAAAGATTATAAGAAAGACTACAAGAAAGATTATAAGGCAAGAAATAATTTTTCCACGGAATATGCGGAAGACAAGGTAGCCGAAAAAAATGCGGCAATGGAAAGGTCCTTTGAAAAGAAAGAAATCGAAAAGAGGGAAAATCCACGCGGAAGGCATACGGTTGAGATTGTCGAGGTGACGGAAGAAACTGTTCAGGCTGTTGAGAAATTCTTGGGTGACACTTTGAAAGCCATGGGAATGGAAGTGGAAATCGTATCCAAAGTGGAAGAAGATGGTTGTCTTAGCATGGAGATGAAAGGGGAAAATATGGGAATCCTTATCGGAAAGAGGGGACAGACCTTGGATTCCTTGCAGTATCTGGCAAACAGGGTGGCGAACAAGCACCAGAGCGGTTATGTGAGGGTGAAGCTTGATACAGAGAATTATCGGCAAAGAAGGGAAGAGACGTTGAGGCACCTGGCTAAAAATATTGCCTATAAGGTGAAAAGAAACAGGAAACCGGTGGGATTGGAGCCGATGAACCCATACGAGAGAAGGATTATCCATTCCGCGTTGCAGTCCGACCCATATGTTACAACACATAGTGAAGGAGAAGAACCTTACAGGAAAGTAGTCGTAACATTGAAACGATAAATAATGGAAACGATAGAAAATGTAACAGGACATTTTATACTTCACGTAAAATTATGGAGTGTAAAATGTCCTTTGTTGCCATTTGCACAAGGAAGCGAATGCCGGTTTACAGAGATAAGGAGCAGTGTACACCGACGACGCTACATGGGGGAAAATATATTTGCCCCGCATCAATGTATTACGGAAAAATGATAGAAAAAAGAAAAGGGAAGGAATTTTGAATGGAAAGCAAGGAAACCATTGCCGCGATTTCCACGGGAATGACAAATTCGGGGATTAGTATTGTTAGAATTAGCGGGGACGAGGCCTTTTTGGTGATTGACAAGATTTATAGAGGAAAAGCCACTTTGTCCGGGGCGATGAGCCATACCATCCATTATGGGTTCATCGTGGACATGGAGAATACGATTGACGAGGTACTTGTCAGCATCATGCGCGCGCCAAGAACATTTACCGGAGAGGATACAGTGGAAATCAATTGTCATGGCGGCATGTTCGTTACACAAAAAATTCTTGCAACAGTTATAAAAAATGGGGCAAGACTTGCACAACCCGGTGAATTCACGAAAAGGGCTTTTTTAAATGGAAAAATGGATCTTACCCAGGCGGAATCGGTGATGGATGTCATACAGTCACAAAACGAGTATGCCCTACATAGCTCAATTGGCCAGTTAAAGGGAAACTTGAAGAGGAAAATCGAAGGCATGAGGGAAATGATTCTCTACCATACCGCTTATATAGAAACGGCCTTGGATGACCCGGAGCATGTCGACATGGAGAATTATGGGAAAGAATTATTGCCGGTCATAGAAAAAATTTCCGAAGACGTAAGAAGGCTGATTGAATCGGCAGATGCGGGACGAATCATGAAGGAAGGTATCAACACGGTTATTTTGGGAAAACCAAATGTAGGAAAGTCTTCCTTGTTAAACGCCCTCTCAGGGTATGACAGGGCAATTGTCACGAACATAGAGGGAACGACCAGGGACGTCCTGGAAGAACAAGTAAGGGTAGGCGGTATTGTTCTAAATCTTATGGATACTGCGGGCATTCGGGAAACAAGTGACGAAATTGAAAAAATAGGGGTGGATCGGGCGTTAAAGTATGCGGAAGATGCAGATTTGATTTTATACGTCGTGGATGCTTCCAGATCATTGGATGAAAATGATGAAAAAATTTTGGATTACATTTATGACAGAAAATTTGTCATTTTACTTAATAAAAGTGACTTAAATGTACAAATTACGCAGGAAATCTTGCAAAATAGGATAAAAGAAAAATACGAAGAAAATTTTATCATAAATATTTCAGCAAAAAATGGAACGGGTATTGAAGAATTTGTCGAAGTGTTGAAAAAGATATGTTTTCGTGGGGAACTTCGTCTCAACGAGGAAGTTTATATCACAAACCTGCGGCAGAAAGAGGCATTACAAAGGGCACGGGAAGCCTTGGGTAAAGTGGAAGAAAGTATAGGGATGGGAATGCCGGAAGACTTTTATTCGATTGACATGATGGATGCATACGAAGCACTTGGAACGATTACGGGAGAAACGGTGGGAGAGGATTTAATCAATGAAATATTCAGCAAATTCTGTATGGGAAAATAGAGATTGTTATGATGTCGCGGTGGTAGGGGCCGGACACGCCGGATGCGAGGCCGCCTTGGCAACGGCCCGCATGGGATTTAAAACAATACTTTTTACGGTGAGCGTTGACGGGATAGCCTTGATGCCGTGCAATCCAAATATAGGAGGAAGTTCAAAGGGGCATTTGGTCAGGGAAATAGATGCCCTTGGCGGGGAAATGGGGAAGGTGATAGACAGAACCTTTATCCAGTCAAAAATGTTGAACCGCTCGAAAGGCCCGGCGGTACATTCTTTGAGGGCGCAAGCGGATAAGGCGGATTATAGCAGGACGATGAGGCAAGTCTTGCAAAATCAAGAGAGACTGGATATCCGTCAAATGGAAGTGACCGATATCCTGACAGAAGAATTAAAAACAACTAATGAC
>Ga0073906_1002972_pt1 | contig 20616 bp, 17 predicted proteins | sample Inofromicrocosms_FD_65485 | JGI IMG/M metagenome (GOLD analysis project Ga0073906, IMG submission 65485) | Mouse cecum microbial communities from Vienna, Austria - Inoculum for glucosamine and mucus D2O microcosms | ecosystem: Host-associated > Mammals > Digestive system > Large intestine >...
ATTATTTGCGGTTCTTCCTCTAATGCTTGGGTGTAAAACTGCCGTATAACGCTCTCTGGAAGTCTTACGGCGCATTTACTGCGTTCTATGAGTATCTGCCTTTCTAATTCCTCTTGTTGCTTTTCAAGCTCGTGTAGCCGCTTATTCGTGGTATTGCTGATAATACCGTTCTCAATAGCGGTTACAAGATTTTCCAACGCTCTGTCTATCGCCGCTTTTTGCTTTGTCAAAAGTTTTAAGTTCGTGTTTTCGGATAGCTGATTATCTTGTAACTTCATGAGGTATTGAACGGCATATTCGAGAATTTGCGGCTTGCTTAATTCTTCGACGGTTGTTTCAATTACAAGTTTTTCTAAATCTTCTTTCTTTATCGGCGGAAGTCTGCAACCGTTGTGGTCTTTCTTTCGTCCGATACACTTGTAGTAATGTATCACTTCGCCGTTTCGCGCTGTCCCCGTGTCTGCGCTTATAGGTCGCCCGCATTCGCCGCAAAATACCTTATGACGAAGTAGATAAACCGTTCTTACGCTCCGTTTCCCGAATTTGTTTCTATTTACAATTTCACGGACTTTATTGTAAATCTCGGTTGGAATGATTATCGGATACATATTGTCTATCACTTCTTCGCCGTGGGTATATACGCCCGAATATTTGCTGTTCCGCAATATGTCGTAAACGGTATTACTTGCAAACGGTCTGCCTTTATAGAGAATACCTTTCTCGGTCAAAGACTTGATAATATCTTTTACATAAACACCGCTCGCATATTGTTCATACATATAACGGACTTGCTCGGCGCGTTCCTCATCAATAACGATTTTGTGGTCTACAACCTTATAGCCGAATAATAAGCCACCGCCTTGATAATTTCCTTTCAACCTTGTTTCCCGCATACCGCGTTTTACCTTTTGGGAAAGCTCTGCGCTGAAATACTGGTTCATGCCTTCAAGTAAGCTTTCAAGGATAATTCCTTCGGGGGAATCGGGAATGTTTTCCATAGCGGATAATACTTTTACGCCGTTATCGCGTAAAGTCTTTTTGTGTATTGCCGTTTCGTACTTGTTACGGCTGAAACGGTCAAGTTTATAGCAAAGCACATAATCCCATTCCCTGCGCGCACTATCTTTTAACATGCGTTGAAAGTCGGGGCGGTTATCGTTCGTTCCCGTCATAGCTCTGTCTATGTAAGTATTGAGAATAAGAATGTTATTCCTTTGCGCGTATTCCTCGCAAACTCTCACTTGTCCCTCAATAGACTGTTCCGTTTGTTTATCGGAACTAAATCTCGCGTAAATCACTGCTGTTTTCACGTTACATAAACTCCTTTAAGATAGATTTTTTATTTGTCTTTCGACAAGGACGGACAAAACGGAAACGCATGGGCTTTTAACTTATAATCTTTCCGTTCGCTTTTCTGCAAGGGCTACCGAAGGTAGTGCATTTTACCCTTGCGGGAAAGTGCGTTTCCGTTTACGCTCCGCCGGTCGAAAGACAAATATATTTATCCGACAACATTACACGCTCGCTACAATGATAAGGTTGCCTGCTATACCAAGGTTTTTATCCTAACTAACATTTCCCCATTTGAACAATATCCATTTATTTTGGAAAACCACCTTGAAACGTGGCAGGCGTTTATACGGCGTATCAACAAGATTTATAATTTTGATACAAGTAAAAGCGAACCTTTGAAAATATTAGAATCACCAAATGCGGGTATCTTCTCTAAAAAGTTGTCTTATGTCATTGCATTTAATGAAACGTACAACAACTATTACGGCGACACTATCGAGGGGTACGAGGCTAAACTTAATGACATTACAACTGGCGGTTCTGAATTACCGCTATTAGAGAAAAACAAACCGCCTTAACCTACCTATGATTTGTAAGAACAGCAACCCAACAACAATCAATCTAAAATTAAAATAAATTATAAAAAGGACATTATAAAATGAAAGAAATCATTAAAAACACAAATGTAAACACAAACGGCGCAAAAACCTATGAGGAAATCAAGAAGATTCTTAAAGGTAAGGACAAAGATAAAAGGTACGATTTGGCTTACGAAGAACTTATGAAACTTGATAGAGAACAATGTCAAAATGATTGTAGGTATCGTCGGTTATATGGATTGGTGGGCAAAAATTTTAAGCCTGAGCCTTATGATGAGTATGTTCAATCAGAAGAATCTAAAAAATATTTTGGACTAACCGCCAAATGTGCTCAAAATTATGGCGATTATGTAAGTCTATGTAATTTAGCAACGTGTTATCTATATGGCAAAGGAACAGAAATCGATGAGAAGAAATTTGTAGAATACTTTAAGTCCGCTAATGATAGTTGGTATTACGACAGTAATAGCCTTTATGACACCTTAAAAGATAGGATAAAAGGGAACGTGACGGTTGGCGATGAAATTATAGAATATGAAATTACCTTTTGGTCAAGGGATTCGATAAAATATTGGGGGTCTAAAAATAAAAATTATATGGAACTATACACTTATAAGGATTTATCGGGAGATGAATTAAAAGCATTTGCTACTCACTATCTTGAAAATTTTAGATTGCCCAAAAATTCACCTGACCTTGATATTTATGATTTAGTAGATCCATTAAATCCTCGTATTTAGGCTCGTAATTATGCCACTTGTCTTATTTATACGGTTAAGGTGTAATCGGCTTATACGGCTCATTTTAAGAGGTTTAGCAGGGCTTCCCGTTTATCCTGCGGAAGCCCTTTCAACCTCGTAAGTATCTGTTTATCTTGCTCGTAGTTCGCTATATCACTGTAAAAAAATTCCTCTACCGTAACCCCACAAACCTCTATAATTTTGAGTAGAACTTCGAGGCTCGGCAGAAAATCCTTTTTGCACTCCAAGCGGTTATCAGCATACTATGTGATTTTTGCTAGACATAGGTTGAATTTTGTGCTATACTATACTATCCACATACAGCATTATAAGGAGTATAACACAATGCAAACGGCAAAAGGATTATCACCTTTATACACACCTAACAGTAAGATTTTGATACTGGGTACATTACCCTCACAAACAAGCAGAGAAACACAAAAATACTATGCCAACAACAGCAATAGATTTTGGAAAATAATTTGTGAGTTTTTTGGGGTAGCTGTACCCGACACATACGACCAAAGAATACAAATGTTGAACAGTCATAATATAGCCGTTTGGGATTTGATAGATACCTGCGAAATTGAGGGTTCAAAGGATTCTACAATAACCAATCCCGAATTTAATGACCTACAAGACTTGTTAGATAAAACCAAAATTGAGGTTGTATTGTTGAACGGCAAAATCGCCTATGAAATGTATGAACAGAGATTTAAGGGGCTAAATGTACTTTATAAATTAGTACCCTCTACAAGTCCAATCAATGCCAAATTTGACAAACAGCAATGGTTTGAGGCGTTAGACCTTTCAACCTACACATACGAAAATGCTGTTAGACACTATGTAAAGCTAATGGGAAATAAACCCCTTTATAAGGTCGTAAAAACGGACAACGAAACCACCTATACCTTTGATGAAAGTTATGGAATCGCCCGAACCTGTGTTGAGTGTGGCGTAAACAGTTCTATGCTCAAACAGGCTTTAATTAAGGCAATCGAAAAAGGACAAATATAATTTCCTTGAAATTTCTCATACGAAAATCGTAATTTTCTCTTATAATGCAAATGCAAAATAGAAATAAAATATTAAATTAAAACGGAGTTTATTATGGCTGACAATTTAATAAAAAACAATGCTACGGACGAATCAGATTTTGTTATAGAGGACGGCGTGCTTGTAACATATTTAGGACATTCGCGCAATGTAATTATTCCCCATACCGTAAGAGAAATCGGAGAGAACGCTTTTGCGGAAAGTAATATAAAAACCGTAACTATTCCAAACAGCGTAACCAAAATTGGCGTGTTAGCATTTCGAGAATGTGAGAACCTCGAAGAAGTTATTATTCCCGATAGTGTTACACATATCGACGCAGGAGCTTTTGACGACTGCGATTCTTTGGAGTCTATTATTATCCCCGATACGGTAATTTATTTAGGACATGGAGCATTTAGCGGTTGTGGCAATCTTACAAGCGTAGTAATAGGAAAAGGCATTAAATCATTAGCTTGTGCATTTAGTCATTGCATTTCACTAACTGAAATAATTATACCCGACAACATAACAGAGATTGGCTATAATGAATTTGATTGGTGTCTTAAACTTGAAAATATAGTTATCCCAGACAGTATAACAAGTATTGGAAATGAGGCTTTTAGTTATTGTGAAAAACTTAAAAAAATAGTCATTCCCGATAGTGTTATACACATTGGGGAATCTGTCTTTAACGGTTGCGATAGTTTAAGATTAATCAAAGCACCGGAAAGGTTAAGAGGTTTAATTAAACCTGACTGCGGTGCTCCAACTCATATTCAATATTATTTAACGGAAAAAGGACGCAAAGAACAAGAACTCAAAAAAAGGCAACTTGAAGAAAAGCGAATTGAAGAGCAACGAATTGAAAAAGAGAAAAAACGAATTGAAAAAGAGAAAATGATAAGAGAAGAATGGCGTTCGCAGGGATTGTGTCAATATTGCGGACACAAATACAAAGGATTATTCAAAAAGGTTTGCTCATATTGCGGTAAATCGAAAGATTATAATTCCAAATAAATGGATATTGAAACCTACATTAAAACTCATTTCCAATTAAATGACTGTCCTGTTAACGGCTCTTCTTTCATCACGCCTAACGGCTTATTTGTAGGCTTAAAGGCAAAAGACTACGACCACCTAAAACTAATAACCGAACTTGCCGAACAGGGTTTTAAGGTCAATGTGGACTCAGAGCAAATACCCGAAATAATCGAGGCTGGTTGGATTCGTTGTAATGACGGTATCGACAACAATTACGCCTATATCGAATTGGGCGATATAACCCCAACCGAACAACAATTTAATGCTATGGCTTTGTGGATTCCATTTGCTTATACTAATCGGCAATCTATAACTGTTATCCTATCCACAAAAACCGCCTATAAAGAAAAAACCTATTCAAAAGATAAGTTACAAACCATTGACAGATTTATAAAGCAATTTTATCAAGCCAAATAACAACGTAGAATTTACGATAAACTGCTTAAAAAGCCTGTTTTAACAACTACTTAAATTTTTCTCTCACAATAAATAAGGTACAGATAAAGGAGCAACTATTTTTAACAATCTCTCTTGAAATCCCTACGGTTTTGTGTAAAATCTCTTATTATATACTTAATCACTACTACCTTTTCTAAAATACATATTTAATCCAAAATCACACCCTCAATACATAAGTAGTGATATTAGAAAAGAGGTATATACTATGAAAAACTGTTATCTTAAACGCAATAAAAATGGTATAAGTTATAGGTTTCATTATTACGGTAAGGACCCCTATACAGGGCAACCCAAACAATACACCCACACTTGGAAAGTTCCAAAAGGTTTATCCAATAAACAGGTTGAGCTTGAACGGAAAAAGGCTGAAATCGAGTTTATCAAAGAGTGTGAAAAGAAATCCAACGGTACATTTGTACAGGAAACCAATATTACATTTAGGGAGTTTTCTCAACAGTGGTTGGACAGAATTTTGACACAAAACGAGGAAGGCTACTCTTACTACGTTAGGGCTGAATATTCATTAAAGATTATCAATGAATTTTTCGGCAACTGTTTATTACGGCAAATCAATCCTACTATGGTTCAAAGGTTTTATGATTACCTTTGCGACAGAACCTACACCAAAGAGATTGTAACCGTTAAAAAGTCTATCCTTGAATTGGTAGAACCCGAGGAACTGAACAAAACCAAATTGGCAGCCGATTGCGGATTGGATAGATTGACCTTGCGGATTGCCTCGACTGTCGGCAAACAAATTAGTAAAACCACAGCACAGACATTATCCAAACATTTTAATGTTCCACTCTCTAAATATTTCGAGGTGGAAAAGAAAGAGGTTAAGTATTCTAAAACTACCAATTCGGGCATTAAGACAATACTGGTCGTTATCTTGGGAGCGGCGAAACGGCAACAGTTAATCGAACACAATTACGCTTCAAAGGAGTACACAAGTCTAAAAGCAGAACCCTCAAAAGAAAAGGAAATTTATAACGAGCAAGAGGCAAAAGAGTTTGTTCAGGCGGTTCTTAACGAATCCAACCCTAAACGCAAAACGGCATTTTCACTATCTATCTTCTTGGGATTACGAAAGGCTGAAATATGCGGACTGTCTTGGGATAATATAAACTTTGAAAATAAGACTTTAAGCATTACCCACAACAGCATTTATTTTAAGAAATTCGGCATTATAACCAAGGACACCAAAACACAAGCCTCTAAAAGAACAATGACCGTTCCCGATCAGCTCTTATCCATACTTGCCGACTATAAGGTTTGGTATGATGAACAAAAGATTATACACGGCGATCTATGGGCTAATACCGATAAACTGTTTTTACAGGACAACGGCAAACCTATGAATCCCTGCACGGTCAATTCTTGGCTTACCGATTTTGAGTTAAAGCACGGCTTTAAGCACATACCGCCACACTCGTTACGGCATACCTGTATTACAATGCAACTTAACGCAGGGATTCCTATTAAGGTGGTTTCCAAACGAGCAGGACACGCTAACGAAAGAATAACCCTCGGCATTTACACCCACGTATTAAAAGAACAAGATATACAGGCGGCTAATGCTTATAATAATTATTTAATGGGCGTTTAAGGGGGTTAAATGAAAGGTACACATATTTATCAAACACGGAGAGTTTACGAGGCTTGCCAAGCCGATTGGGGCTTTTATGAGGAAGTTATAAAGGCTTTGAGCCGATTCCTTACAAACGATTGGGGCGATACTTGCCAATCCGATAAGGCGTTAAACGACCACGCTGTGAAATACCGAGATGACCGCATAGTTGCAAAATACATAACCTCGAAAGGCGATTTGTTCATTATTACGGAAGCTGACTGTACTACAAGCACAATCCTTTTCGCAGATGAATACTAAAATTTATTTCAAAAACTATGCTAAAACATTTCGGTATTCCGTGTAAGTGTGATATATTATCTAAACCTTATCGCAAGGAGTATTTGAAATGAAGAACAAAAATACAACCTTTAACAACTCAACAGATTTTGATAAATCTATGGTGGAAATCCTGTACTCTCTTTTGGGGGATAGAATAACGGAATTTTTAGAGTTTTGTATGACTACCCATAACGCAAAACCGATACAGGAAATCATCAACCTTTTGAACAATAACAAGTTTGGAGTATAAAATGAAAAATCCTAAACTGATACAAGGAGATATTACAACCTTTAAGGGCGATGCTATTGCAAACGCCGCTAATTCAAGTTTATTGGGCGGTGGCGGTGTTGACGGTGCTATTCATTATATGGCAGGTTATGAATTGCTAAAAGAGTGCCGTACACTCGGCGGTTGTCAAACAGGTCAAGCAAAGATTACAAAGGGATATAATCTACCTGCTAAATATGTTATCCATACCGTTGGTCCTGTTTGGAACGGTGGGAAGAATAATGAGGAACAACTACTTACAAGTTGCTATCAAAGTTCGATTCAACTTGCTTTAAGTAAAGGAGTTAAAACAATAGCCTTTCCTCTTGTATCTTCGGGTGTTTATGGCTATCCTGTTAAAAAGGCTTTGAAAGTCGCTATAAAAACCCTTTCTCAATTTGATGAAAACGAAATCGAAATTACCCTAGTTCTTTACGATTACGAAACCTATAAACTCGCCGTTGACGTTATGGCTGAATTAGAATAGAAACTGAAAGGATAAGCTATTATGATAGATAAAACTTACACGAATTTTTATGCTAACTGGTATTACAAGAAAATAGGCGACGAATATCAGGCACGGGAAGTAGGCGAAAATAATTTAGGGGTAATAACCGAAATAGCAAAATGCCCCCTTTCTGAATTTATTAAAAAACTTACTCAATTCGGCGAATGGCGAACGGCTTACGAATTCTCCGAAAAAGACGTTGCCGTTATTTGCGAGAAATATCCTTATATAAAATTCTATCATAGAGAAATATTGATATCCAAAATAAAAAAACCTATTGTCTTTTCCCTTTTTGTTACAGCGATAAAAAATAATAACTATGCTTTGTGTGAATTTATAATAGATAAATATAATTTAACCGAAAATGACGCTAAATCTTGGAAATTGAAAACTATTCCTAAATACGATACCGTAATGTTAGAAGAAGTAAAATATGGCGACACTTATTATTCATTAAAGAATAACCCCAATACGTTTCCCACAGCGACAATCACTTATAAAAAAGGCGATATTTATACTATTCAAGGTACAGTCAGATATATTTTAAGCGACGAGTTAATAAAGCAATTAGACGAAGCCACCGATACGTTTTATAGAAACCTAAATGAAGTGTTTACCGAGACAAACGGCTATCACATTGCCGATTTTGGGAATGATAGATTTATCGGTTACAAGCAAATAAGCCCTGCCTTTTATCATTTTATCGTTATAAAAAAGTCTGACGATAATTTTACCTATCTATATCAAGAGTTTAGTTGTATTCAAAGATTTTTGGACAGCTTTGACTTTTCCCATTGGGGTTTAATAGGGTCAAATCTCACTAAATTAAAAGAATCCGTACAGCCATTATATCTTTCGGCAAAAGTGAGTGGCGATAGATTTTTAGAGTATGAAATAAAATTCCTCACTTTTTCCGCTACCCAAAGCGAAATTGATTATCTGAATGAACACGACCCCGAAACTGCTACACAAACAGATGAGACCCATAAAAGGTTTTATTTGAAAAAAGAAATCTACGATTTAGATGATATTGAAATACTTAATGTTTCTTCGCGTATAATGCGATGGGTTGGAAGAAGATACGAATGTGAAATAATTATAGATGGCAAAAGGGTAAACGCATACGTAAGACTTAATCAAAATGAATTGATTATTCACACTCATCATAACATACTAATCTGCAAACTCACTTCAAAATTAGCTGAAAATTTAAGACAACGATTTGCCCAAATCATCTAACCTTGGGTGTCAAAGAGAATAGACAGCCGAAACTGTCTATTCCTTTTGTACTATTCTTTTTCCACCTCTCTATATTCTTTGCCCTCTATATAGGGGGTGGGGTCAAGGGTTATACCGTCCAAAGTCATTTCCAAACACAAATGGTCGGTATAACCTTTTTCTTGTTGTGAAAACCCAATAGTGCCTACAATATCATCTTGGTTAAGTTCCTGCCCGACTGTAACCGACACACTACCTAACGAATAATAAGTAGCAATTAGATTTTCGCCGTAATCAATGACTACAACACAACCTCTATCGGTTTGTTCCTCTATACTCAATACAACGCCTTTATACATAGAAACAACGATATTATCCTCATCAGAGGTCAAGTCAACCCCAAGGTGTTTAATCCACCTATTTACAGTGGTATCAAAGAAAAGTCCGTTTTCGCCGTCAAAATACCCTCGAACAATCGAATAATTTTTTATAGGAGGTCCAAAATACACTTTTATGTATTCCTTTTCAATAATTGGCGGTTCTTCAATCGGGGGTTCTTCGGGAGTGGTAGGTACTTCGGGAGTAGTCGAGATGTCGGGTGTAGGTTCGGGATTATCCTTACTGCCACAACCGACCAAACCAAATATCCCTACAAAAAGAACACAAGAGATGATAAGGAACAAAACAATATTCCTTAAAGGTTGAAAGATACTTTTAGATTTCATAGTTTTAATCTCCGTTTAGTTTATTTGTGGTTGAGCGCAAACGAAACAACGGCAACTATCAATCTAATCCTTTGACAATCTCATTTTATTATGTTAATCTAATTTCAGAAGTAACTCATATAAATCACTCCTTTGTATATTCGGGAAGATTGAGAGTAAGCCAACTGTCCCGTTTTATACTCAAACACTTTCTAATTATAAAGCCTTTGTATTTTTCTTCCAAAGGGTAAAAGAAAAGAACCTGCTAATATTAACAGGTTCTAATCAAGTGGAGCTGCTAACCGGACTTGAACCGGTGACCTCGTCCTTACCAAGGACGTGCTCTACCTACTGAGCCATAGCAGCAAATTTATGTGGTTTTTACAAGTTTTTTTACACTTTTTTTACAGGTATTTTCGATCTAGGGCTTAAAAGTATTAAAAATGCCCTTTTTAGTGCCTTTTTAGGCTCTTTTTACTGGTTAAGTAAATACTTACCAAGGACGTGCTCTACCTGCTGAGCCACAGCAGCATAAGTTACTCAATTAGTATAGTAAAATCCCTTGCCGAAGTCAAGCGATATCGGGTGGATTTTAAAATTTTTCCGTGCTTTTTTTATGAAAATCGCCAAAAGGAAATAAATCGGCGGGCGGGGAATATACTAATAGGTAATGAAACGCATTCTCTTTACGGGCGGCGGAAGCGCAGGGCACGTCGTGCCCAATCTCGCCGTAATGAACGAACTCAAATACACGCACCGCATTACCTACATGGGCACGGGCGGAATAGAACATACCTTGATCGGGAACGCAGGTTATCCCTTTTTTCGGGTGGACTGTCCCAAGCTCGTCCGCTCCTTTACCCTCGAAAATCTAAAAATCCCCCACCGTCTCAAACAAGCCAAGCGGGAAGCGCTTGCCCTTTTGAATCGGGAAAAACCCGACCTCGTGTTTTCCAAGGGCGGGTTCGCGAGCTATCCCGCAGTAAAAGCGGCGCAAAAACTCGGCATACCCGTTTTCACGCACGAAAGCGATCTTTCCCCCGGACTTTGTACCAAGCTGATCGCGAAAAAATGCAAATATGTGCTCACCTCCTTCCCCGAAACCGCCGAACTCTTTAAAAACGGCAAATGTGTGGGTTCTCCCATTCGGCGGGAAATTTTAAACGGGGAAAAATCCCGCGCCATGCGCAAGTTTTGCCTGCCCGCAGGGCTTCCCGTGCTATTGGTTTTGGGGGGAGGGAGCGGAAGCGTTGCGATCAACTCCGCGATCCGCAACAACTTGCCCGCACTGTTGAAAAAATTCCGCATCTTGCATTTGTGCGGAAAGGGAAATTTACTCGACAATCCGCCCGCAGGCTACGTTCAGCGGGAATTCGAAACGGACATGGGAAGCGCATATGCCTGCGCCGATCTCGTGCTGTCCCGCGCGGGCAGCAACACGGTGTTTGAAATTTTAGCGTTAAAAAAGCCCGCCGTACTCGTCCCGCTTGAAAAAAATTCGCGCGGCGATCAGCTTGAAAACGCCCTTTACTTTGAAAAACGGGGGCTTTGCGCGGTTTTGCGGGAAGAAAATTTAAGCGAACTTTCCACGACGCTCAGCCGAACGATCAAAAATGCCGATCTTGCTTCCGCCTTGAAGGACGCCGACGTTTCAAACGGGACGCCCGCTATTTTGGAGCTCATAAAAAACTGTATTTAAAATTTACGGAGCGAGCGTATAGCCATCGCCGAAAATGTCCGCCTGCAAATAGGTATCGGGCACCTTGCCGAGCAACACGCTCTCGCAGATGAGCACCTCTGTGAGCGAAGCGAAATTGCTCGTGCCAGACGGCATGACGATGGAAATATCGGCAACGATCTCCAAATAAATGGAATGCTTGGTTTGGTTGATGCCCGCCGTTTCGAACTTACTCACGAAACGGCACGCCACGTTGGAAATGGGAATGATTTTGATTTGGATCTTAGGTCCGAAGCCCGCCCATGCCTCCACGCCCGTGAGTGCGCCGAGCGGGATCTCGATCCCGCCCTCGCTCATCGACTGCAAATTTTGCTGGGACATATAGGCGGTGTCGCGCGCGATGCGGTTGATTTGCAGAGAGTTCGAAGTAATTGCGAGCACGTTCCCCTCTCCGTCCCGCTCCACGGAAACCAAATCTTCGTAACGGATATGGTCGGACAAAGTATAGTAAATAGCATCGTTGACGGCGACGGTGGTAATGGAACGCATACTCGCTTCCGAAACGGACTTCAACACCTCCGTTACGTTGCGCTGCACGAGCACGACGATTCCGATCAAAAGAAAAGCGACAAGCGCAACCACGATGGTGACACGTCTGCGTCTGCTCCTCGATAAAAACCTTTTCACGCTCTATATTATGCTTGCAGAAATTCAGATATGAGTTTGTCCCGTCCCCGTTCTTCCCCTTCCCGCCCGTAAGGAATCCGGTAATAAAATCAAGAACGCGGACGGAAAACCGTTCGCGTTCTATTTTCATCGGTTGTAAAAGATTCCGAATGCTCCGATTACATATCGGATTCGTAATGACAGTCGGAATACTGCGTGGGAGGCATGGTTTCGCCCTCGCCCACATAAATGGTATTGATGACGTTGCCGTGCCCGTCGATTACCTTGTACGAGCCCGTCTTAGGACAAACGTCGCCGCAATTTAATCTCATGTTTCACCTCCGATACTACTACTTTGCGCAATTGCGTTCGGTTTATGCGCGGAGGCGGAAATATTTTATAAAATTTGCAATGCGTTGAGCCAGAAGCAGGTAAGCGAAAGCAATACGAGGTAGAAAGAGAACCATTTATAATTGCCTTTCCCGATTACTTTGAGCATCACCTTGATGGCAAAGAACCCCGAAACCGCCGCAAAAACGACGCCGAAAACCATACCCACGATTTCATTGACGCCGAACGCGAGCGCGCTTCCCTCGCCGGGGAAAATGACGTCCTTCATTTCAAGCACGAATCCCCCCAAAATGACGGGAATGCTCATGAGAAAGGAAAACTTCGCGAGTTTTTCGGGCTTCGCGCCCGCGAACGTGCCTGCCGCAATGGTAGAACCGCTACGCGAAATACCGGGGAAAAGCGCCAACGCTTGCATAACGCCCATTGCCGAGGTGTTCAGCCAATTCAAATCCGCGTGCTTTTTCCGACGGGTCGCGATGAGTTCCGTAAAAAGAAGCATGAGCGCGGTGAACGCAAAGCAGATTGCAAGATACAGCACCCCCTGCGCGCCCGCAAACGCGGCGTCGATTTTGTCGTTAAACAAGAGCCCGATGAGTCCCGCGGGAATAGTTGCCACGACGAGCATCAAAAGCACCTTAAAGGGCTTTCGGAACAAATCGCGGATATCTTTGCGAAAAACGACGACGACCGCGATCAGCGTGCCGACGTGAAGCATGATGTTTGTAAACATCATGGAGCCGTCGCTGATATTAAACCGCAGAATGCGCTGCAACAGCGATAAATGTCCGCTTGAAGAAACGGGCAGGAACTCCGTGAGTCCCTGCACCGTACCTAATATGATCGATTTCCAAATAGCTTCCCAAAGTTCCATTCAGTCCACCGTTACAAATTATCAAGCTCGAATAAATCGGAATAGCGTTCCTCATAAATGGTCGTACAGGTAGAATTGCTGTACGCGCTCAAAATTTCCGCCTGCTGGTTGGAACTGTATTTATCCACAACGGAGGATTTCACCGCTTCGTACAAATGATACGAGAAAGTTCCCTCCGTTTCCATTTCCGCTTCCTTGAAGGTGAACGGCGCGCCGCCGTCGAACACGAACGTACAGTAGATGATATGCCAACCGTAGTCGGAAGGCGCTACCACGTAGGAACCCGCCCCTTCTCTGCATGCAAGCTGCGCCGCATATTCGAACTCGCTGACAAAGCTCGTTTTGCCCGTTACCACCGAATAGCCGTAGTAAGGATTCAAGCCCGCCGTATCGGTATTGTATGCAAAGGAAAGTTCGTTTATGACGGAGAACGCCTTGTTCTCGTCCGTGCCGTCTACAAAAATCTTGTCTACGTCGTAATCGCTGATCGCAACCTTGCCCTCGTAATAAACGAAGCTCGCATAATCTACTTTGCCTGCTTCTACGTTTTTATCCTTGTAATAGTCGGCAACGCTTCTGTCGTAGTAGTTTGCGGTCTTTACGCCCTTTTCAACGGTCAAGCCCGCGAAAGTAAGGTATCCCTCCATTTCGTCCATGAACTCGTCGATCTCGATTTTTTTGGGTTTGACGACGTAATCGCCGTCGGCGTCTTTCGTGACCGTGCCGTTGTAGGTGTACTTGCCGTAGTACTTGGTCATGGGCTCGTATTTATCGTTGCCCGTGAGACTGTCCTCGAAGAAGAGATACGTTCTGTCGCTGTTTCCGCCCGTATAGGCGTCGGCGATGATATCTTTATATTCGAAGCCGTGGTCGGTTTCGCCCGTGAACCAACTTGCACGCTGATCGGTCGCCTGCACGTCCTTCAAAAGCTTAGCGCGCTGAGCGAAGGAGTTGCCGTTTTTATCGCCGTAATCCGCATTGAAAGCGTTGAGCTTCGCCGTCTGCGTCTTGCTGAACGGAAGCAGAATATTGATGACGTATCCGTACTTGTTGGGAGTTGCGCTCTCCGCACCGTCGGAACGGGGAGAAGCGAGCAGGAAGGAGGTATCCGAAACTTTGTCAAGCGCTGATTCGAACGTCGATCTTCCGCCCTCCGCATTGAAGGTGTCCTCTTGCGTCGCACGAAGTTCCTCGTAATAATTCTGCAAGTATTCCGCGTTCAGGCTTGCTTCGGCGACTTCCTCGTACAAATCGGAAAGCTTGTCGATGATCGCTGACTCGTAAGCGGATACGAGCTCGATTTTAAAGTAGGTGAGCCCCTCGAAATCCGTCGTGTCCTCGTCGCTGAAAAGCAAATCGTTTTGGCGAAGGCTTGCAAGAAACTTGTTGTACGCCCTTTTTCGGGTATAGGGCGAGGAACCCTTTACGGTTTCGTAAGATCCGCAATTAGAAGCAAGCCCGCCCTTATTGGCGTCGCCCACCGCAGTGTAAATCCTGTAAGTTTCGTCGAAATAATCGCTGTTCGAGGAATTCACGCCCGAAGGCAACGTACGCACCGTATCCGTGGAGGAAGAGGAATCCTCATCTTCCTTGATGATGCTTTTCTCCTGCGAATCCAAAGTATTGTTGAAGAGCACGCGAGTCTTGTACAACGCCTGTTTCACTTCGTTCTCGTCGAGGAAATACGCAAGCCCCGCGAGCTTCGCGTCGAAATCCGTCTTGCCCGCAACGGCGGCTTCATAACCCGCAATGTTGCGACCGTTTTCTTTCCCTTCCTCGTATTTGAGAATGTACGCCATGGCGTACTGAATGGTAAGCTGGCGGTTGACAAGGCTCTCGCTGATCGCCTTGAAGGTATCTTCGTACGTCCAACCGTAAGAATTCATTGCAGAATAGCCGCTGGAAACGAACGATGCGATCATATCCCGCTTGATGATATCCGCGGGCTTAATGACGCTCTTGTAATCTTTGAACTCGCCCGTTTGAAAAATTTCGCTCTTGCTGATATCTACGGTAGCGATCGTCTGCGCGTAATCTTTATGGGGATCCGTGGTAATAAGATCGCACCCTGCAAGAGTGCCGCAAGCCAAGCTTGCCGCAACCGCTAACGCTATGATCGCTGTCTTTTTCTTCTTCATGAAATCACTCCGATGCCGTGAATTGACTGTTTGCGGAAAATCCCGCACCATGCACTCTCATTATTATACCTTATTTTCGTCAATCGTGCAATTCTTTTTACGTGAAAATCAAGTAAAAGTTGCCGCAAATTTAAGAAATTTCGCCATCAGCAACAAGGTTTTTCCTCCGTCCGCCTGCGCGACGAAACGAACGACGGGCGCGCTCGTCATATCGAGGGAGATGAAACGCCCGAATTTCTCCATTGCCGCGGAGAGCGATTCCGCGCCGAGCGCCTTTAAAGATGCAAACGTAAGCGCACCCCCTTTCTTGTCTACGGCGACCTTGGTTACGCCGAAACGCGACGCATAGGTCTTTAACACGGCGATCACGAGCAGGTTGCGCGTTTCCATCGGAAGCGGCCCGTACGCTTCTTCCAAGGAAATACAAACCCGTTTGTAATCCGCCGCGTTTCGGATCTCGGCGATTTGCTTATAGCAGTCCATTCTGCCCGCGTTGGACTCCACGTAGCTTTCGGGGATATAGGCGGTCGCTTTGATATCGAGATCGACGCTCTCCTGCCTTTCTCCCGTGAGCTCCTCTTTGAGAATCTTGGCGTAGAGTTCGTAGCCGACTTTATCCATATGCCCGTGCTGTTCCGCGCCGAGCACGTTGCCCGCGCCGCGGATCTCCAAATCGCGCATGGCGATTTTGAACCCGCTTCCAAGCTCCGTAAACTGCATGATCGCTTTAAGCCGTTCCGCGGCGGTTTCCGTCATGATTCTCTCGGGCTTATAGGTGAAATAGGCGTGCGCAAGACGTGCGCCGCGTCCCACCCGTCCCCTGAGCTGGTAGAGCTGGGAAATGCCCAAACGGTCGGAATCGATGACGATGAGCGTATTCGCATTGGGGAGATCGATTCCGTTTTCAATGATCGTGGTGGTGACGAGCACGTCGTATTCCCCGCGGTAAAAGGAGAACACGTTTTTTTCAAGCTCGTTTTTTTCCATGCGCCCGTGCGCAACCGTCACCCGCGCCTCGGGCACGATCCGTGCGATTTGGTTCGCATATGCGTGAATGCTTTCCACGCGGTTATACAGCAGGAAAATCTGTCCGCCTCGGGCGATCTCGCGCACGCAAGCGTCGCGAACAAGCGCTTCCGTTTCCTCGGCGACGTAAGTCTGCACGGGCAGGCGGGCGTTCGGAGGAGTCTGTATGGTGGAGATGTCGCGGATTCCCGAAAGGGAAAGGTGCAGGGTGCGGGGAATGGGCGTGGCCGTCATGGTCAAACAGTCCACGTCCCGTTTGTAGTTTTTGATTTTTTCCTTGTGCTCCACGCCGAACCGCTGTTCCTCATCGAGAATGAGCAAGCCCAAATCGTGAAATTTAACGTCCTTGGATAAGAGCCGATGCGTCCCGATCAAAAGGTCGATATCGCCCCTTTCAAGTTTACTCAGCGTTGCGGTTTGTTCCCGCTCGGTGCGGAATCGGTTCAACGACGCGATGCGCACGCCGAAATCCGCCATGCGCGCCTTCGCCGTTTGAAAGTGCTGTTCGGAAAGCACCGTAGACGGACACATGAGCGCGACCTGCCTTCCCGCAAGTACGCAAAGATAGGCGGCACGGAGAGCCACTTCCGTTTTCCCGAACCCCACGTCCCCGCAGAGAAGCCGATCCATAACTTTGGTACTGCACATATCCTCCTTGATCTCCTCGAAGGAAGCGAGTTGGTCCGGTGTTTCCTCGTAAGGGAATGCGGCGGCAAATTCGTCCATGAGCTCGGGATATTCGGGAAAGGCGTAACCCTTTTGCTCCCGCCGTTCGGCGTAAAGCTGTTTCAAGTCGAACGCCATTTTTTTGAGCGACGCACGCACGCGCGCCTTTACCCGCTCGAATTCCCCACCGCCGATTTTGGAAAGCGCAGGATCGTCTCCGCCCATGTATTTGGAGAGCACGTCCATCTGTTCGACGGGCACGTACAGGCAGTCCCCGTCTTTATAGGCAAGCGCGACGTATTCCTTTACGCCGTCAGTCGTTTCTATCTTTTTCGTGCCCGTGATCTTGCCGACGCCGTATTTCTCGTGTACGGCGTAATCACCGATCTCGGGCGCGAGGAATAAATCTCCCCTGCGCTTTTTCACGCGTTTGGGCGCGGCGGCCTTGGTGTAAAGCTCCTGCGTTCCGATGACCGCGAGTTTGCAACCGTGCAATAAAAATCCGTTTGCAAGCTCCCCTTCGAGCACCGCGATCCCGTCGAGCTTCTCCAAGCGATCGGGAAGCGGAACAACGGGGAAGTAATTGTCGAGAAGTTCGTCGCGCATTTTCTGCGCCCGCTCGGGCGTGCCGCACCAAAGTATGACGCGATAACCCGTCTTGCCCCAATTGCGCAAATCGGTAAAGAGCTCGGGCAAGTTGTTTAAGTAGCGGTGTACGGGCGCGGAAGTGAAATTGTACGACTTCATGGGCGAGAAAAAGTACGTCTGCCCGATGAAGGACGCCAGCGAGAGCGCGCGCCGACCCGTAAAGGAAAATTCTTCGGGCGGAAGATACTGCTCGCCCGAGAAACTGAGCGCCTCCCCTTTTTCCCGCAACATGGAGAACCGTTCCCAGTGCTCCTTGTAAAGCCCGTCGAATTTATCCTTGATCTGCTTGCATTCGTCGAACAGGAACAGCGTTTCTTCTCCCGCGAGCGAAAGGAAAGAACAGGAATTCGAGAGAACGGGCATTAAAAAGTCGGAGCGGTAGCCGCCCGCTTCCAAATCGGAAATCACCGTTTGCAATCGCGCGTAAGCCTCGGCGTTTTGCGCGCGGGACAGCTCGGCGGATAACAATTTTTTCAGTCTATCCTCCTCGCCTTCCTCCAACAGCGCGTCCGTTGCCGCGACGATATCGAGCGTAGAAAGGAGCGGATAGCGTTCCCCCGTCACCTCGTCGTACGGTTTGATACTCTCCACCTCGTCGCCGAAAAAATCCACGCGCACGGGGTGTTCGCAGTTGATGGGATAAATGTCGAGAATATCTCCGCGAACGGAAAACGCGCCCTTTCCGTCCACCGTGTATTCGCGGGTATAGCCCGCCGAAACAAGCTCCTCAACGAGAGCCCGCATATCCGTTTCTCCGCCGGCTTTCAGCTTAAAAACGCGCAGCTTTCGGGGCGCGAGCTGAACGACCGCCTCAACGTCGGCAACAAGCGCCTCAGCGCCCTCCTGCCATTCGTAAAGCGCGGTAAGACGGCGGTATAAACTGTCCTTAGAACCCGCTTTGCGATAGGTTAACACCTCGTCCTTGGCGCAAAGAAGCGTGCATTTTTTGCCCGAAAGCGCGGAAATGGCGGCGTGCGCCCTGCGCGCCGAAAGCGCGTCGGCGGCGATATAAACCGACCGCCCCTCGGCAAGCGAAGCAATGAAATATTTTTCCGCGTCGGAAACGCCGAAAACCGCCGCAGGAACGCCGCGGCGGAGATCCGTACCGAGAGCGGGAAACTCTCCGTTTAAATTGTCAAAACGAAAAAGACTCATTGCGTATCAAGTTTATTTATGATAATGATTCATGCGCCCACGAGGAAAAGCGCAAATAAAAAACTAAGAGTTAAATTTACCCATGACAATATCGATTTTCTCCCCGCGGGCAAGCAAAATCGCCGCCTCCGCGGCTCTTTTACAGGCGGAAGAATAGGTATCGTAGTCGGCTTCACGAACGTCCGCCAACACGTAATTTAAAATGGGAATCTCGATTTCGGGGTCACGGATCCCGAGGCGGATGCGCGCAAAGTCGGAAAAGCCGAGCTCGGCGATCACCGAACGCATTCCGTTGTGCGTACCCGCACTGCCTGCGGAACGAATGCGCACGCTTCCTTTGGGAATATCGTAATCGTCGTAGAGCACGACAAGTTCGTCTTTGTTGATTTTATATTTTGCGACGAGCTGTTTAACCGCTCTTCCCGAAGCGTTCATATAGGTGAGCGGACGGGCGATGATTACCTTCTCGCCGCCGAGATACCCCTCCGCAACGCTTGCCTCGCATTCCTTTTTCTTGAATTTGACGCCCAAAAGCTCCGCGGCGTCGCCTGCGGCAAGATAGCCCAAATTATGATACGTTTTAAAATACTTTTGCTCGGGATTGCCGAGCCCCACAATCAAAAACATAGCCTTTATTCCGAAAAAACGACCGCCGCGTGAGAAGCGGCGGCAAGTAAATCATACCGTTATCAGTCGTAAATTTTGCTCATAGGCTTATCGAGATACACGTTCTCGATTGCCGCGGCAAAGAGATCCGCCGAGGACAAAATTTTGATTTTGTCGAGCTTTTTGCTCTCGGGAAGGGAAACCGTATCAAGCATGACAAGCTCCTCGATGGGAGATTTTTCAATACGCTCGATTGCAGGGCCGGACAAAACCGCGTGCGTACAGCAGGCGAAAATATTCTTCGCTCCCGCGTCCACAAGCGCCTGCGCGCCCTGAACGATCGTTCCGCCCGTGTCGATCATGTCGTCTACGAGCAAGCACTTCTTGCCCTGAACGTTTCCGATGATATTCATGACCTCCATCACGTTCGCCTTGGGACGGCGTTTGTCGATGATCGCCATGGGGCAATTCAAGCGTTCCGCCACCTTACGGGCGCGGTTTACGCTTCCGATATCGGGGGATACGACGATAAAACTGTCGTCCGCTTGCATCATCTTTGCGAAATAATTGTATAGCATGGGTCCGCCCAACAAATTATCTACGGGAATATTGAAAAATCCCTGAATTTGCGCGGCGTGCAAATCCATTGTAAGAACGCGGTCCGCGCCTGCCGAAGTGAGCAGTTCCGCCACCAGCTTTGCGGTGATCGGATCGCGCGAGCGCGCTTTCCTATCCTGACGGGCATATCCGAAATAAGGCATGACCGCCGTGACGCGCCCTGCGGAAGCCCGCTTTGCGGCGTCGATCATGATGAGAAGCTCCATGAGATTGTCGTTTACGGGATAAGACGTGGACTGGATAATGAATAAGTCCCGTCCGCGCACCGTTTCGCCGATATGAACGCTCGTTTCCCCGTCCGAAAACTTGCCGACCTCGACCTCGCCGAGCGCAGTGTTCAGACGCTTTGCAATCGCTTCAGCCAAAGGACGGTTGGAATTGCCCGCAAACAGCTTGATTTCGTTTCCGTGTGT
>Ga0073906_1002974_pt1 | contig 20595 bp, 22 predicted proteins | sample Inofromicrocosms_FD_65485 | JGI IMG/M metagenome (GOLD analysis project Ga0073906, IMG submission 65485) | Mouse cecum microbial communities from Vienna, Austria - Inoculum for glucosamine and mucus D2O microcosms | ecosystem: Host-associated > Mammals > Digestive system > Large intestine >...
AAATTGGGGGCAAGAAAGGAGTATTTATGCTTGAGCTTGTTCTCAATTTTTTATTTCCCCAAAGCTGTATAATTTGTGGAAAACTTTGTAGTAATTATATTTGTAATAAATGTGAAAAAAGATTTGATAAATATAAAAAATTTAATATTATAGATAATGAGAAATTAATTAAAGATAAAATAGGAATTTCAAATGTAAATTTAAAACAAAAGTATTATTTAATAGATAATCAAAAAATATATTGGGAAAAAATGATGTATTGTTTTGATTATAAAAATATTATAAGAAAGTATATGTTACAATATAAATTTTTTGAAAAAGCATATTTGTCAAGCTTTTTTGCTTATGAAATGCTAAATAATAAAAAACTTAATGAAATTTTTAAAAGTTATGATATAATAATTCCAGTTCCGATGGACAAAATAAAGAGGTCTAAAAGAGGATATAATCAAACAGAGTTAATAACAAATATAATTTCAAAATCAAGTAATATATTATCAGGTAATGAAATTATACAAAAGGTAAAAAGCACCAAAACACAAAGTACATTAAAAAAAGAAGAAAGAAAAAATAATATAAAAAATGTATATGTTGTAAAACAAAGTGTAAAGGGAAAAAATATAATTTTATTTGATGATATATATACAACTGGAGCAACAATAAATGAAATATCTAAAAAATTAAAAGAAGCTGGCGCACAAAGAATTTTTGTTTTGATACTTGCAAAAGATTAATAAATGGAGGAATAGATGGAAGATTTAGTAGAAAGCATCTTAGATTATGTAAGAGCAGACTATACTGATTATGCAATAATGATAAATGGAGAATGGGGAAGTGGAAAAACTTATTTTTGGAATAATAAAATAAGAAATAAGATTGACTCATTAACATTTAATGGAAAAAAATATACAACAATATATATGTCTTTATATGGGATTTCAAATTTAGAGGAAATAAGTAAAAAAATATATATTGAAACTACACAATTAATGGACAAGAATATGAAGAAATATATGGAGTCACATGATAAAACATCTATACCAGAATATGCTAAAACAGGTCTTGACATGGCACATTTTTTTGGTGCTTCTCAAAAAGATGGAAAAATAGATTATGGAAAATTTTTTGCAACAGATGATAAAGTATTATGCTTTGATGATTTAGAAAGAGCCAATGTAGATGTTATAGATATTTTAGGATATATAAATAACTTTGTTGAACATGATCACATAAAAACAATTATTATATGTAATGAAAAAGAACTTGCTACAAAGTTAAAAAGTTCGAATTTAGAAATGAAAACATTTATTGCAACATATCTTTTAGATAAAGAGGGAAGTTTGCTTTCAACTGATAAACCAATGGTTGAAAAAATTGCTGAAAAGATAGAATATGTATTTGACAAAGCAAATGATTATGAAAGAATAAAAGAAAAATTGATTGGGGAAACTTTTGAATATGCTCCAAAATTTAATTACATAATAAATGGTCTTTTAATGAGATATGAAGGAAATGCAGAATTAATTAGATTTTTAAGAGAACATACAAATTTAATTACAAATACATTTATAAAATCAGGAACAAGAAACCTTAGAATTTTAAAACATGCTTTAAATGATTTTCAAAAAATTTTTGAAACAGTAAATAAATTTTATCCTAATACAAATATAAGAGTATTACAAACAATGCTTATTTTTACAATAGCTGTTTCTTTTGAAATTAAGGCAGGAAAAATAACAAAAGATAAGTTTGTCAATATCAATACAAATGAAGAATATAAATCTATATTAGTATCTTCAAGAGTTTTAATGGATAATAGACAATTTTATATAAAAGAGTTTGATAATAATTATTACTTTAATTTTAAATCTGAATATAGATTTTTCAAATTTATTGAAGTATATGTTAGAACAAGAATTTTTGATATGAAAATTTTCAAAAATGATATGGAAAGGATAATTCAAACAATTGATACAGAAAAACTACCTGGATATAAGAGACTTCTTACAGAAGAATATTGGAAAATTGCAGATGATCAATTTCCTTTTGTTATTGAAGAAGTTGTTGAAAATGTTAGAAAAGGTGAATTGCAATTAATAGATATTGTAAAACTATTTGCATATTTTAGTTATTTTTCAAGAAGAAATTTAATTGCATATGATATGCAAACAATAAAAAATATTTTTATTGATGGAATGAATTTAGTAGAAGATAAATCCGAATATTGTAGTAATATAGATGAAGAACTTTCAAGAATTGGAATAGATGTAGGGGAAGATATGAATGAAGTTCTAAATCATTTTCATGAAATAAATAGAAATTTAAGAGTAAAGATGTACAAAAATAAAGCAGAAGAAATATTCAAATGCATTCCTATGAAAATGGAAACTTTTTATGAGAAATTTACAGAAGAATATATGGGAAAACCATTGCTTAAATATTATGATACTTATAAAATGATTCAAAGAATCACTTGTGCAAGTAATGAAGATATAATGAGGATAAAAGAAATGCTTATTGATAGAGCAAAAAAATACAAAAAAGAACTTGAATCAGAATTACCATTTATTATTACATTAAAAAGTGCATTAGAGCTACATTGTAAAGGTAAAAACAATAGTATTAAAATTGTTATGCTTAAAGAGTTTGCAAATGATCTGCAAATAATAATAGATCTTTACAAAGATATGCCTCCAAAGAAAACTTATAGAAAAGCAAAAATTAGAAAGGAAGTTAATGAAGATGTTTAAAATAGGATGTCATTTATCAGCATCTAAAGGATATACAGATATGGCAGAAGTAAGCCACCAAATAGGAGCAAATACTTTTCAATTTTTTACTAGAAATCCAAGAGGTGGAAAAGCGAAAGATATAAATGAAGAAGATATAAAAAAATTTCACGAAAAAGCCAAAGAATATGGAATTGAAGTAATTCTTGCACATGCACCATATACATTAAATTGTGCTTCAAAAGATGAAAATATAAGAAGATTTGCAAAAGAAACAATGGCAGATGATTTAAAAAGAATGGAATATACACCAAATAATTTGTATAATTTTCATCCAGGAAGTCATGTTGGTCAAGGCGAAGACGTTGGAATTAAATATATAATAGAAATTCTAAATGAAGTAATAACAGAAGAACAAACAACAACTGTATTACTAGAGACAATGGCTGGAAAAGGTTCGGAGATAGGAAGAAATTTTGAAGAATTAAAACAAATAATTGATGGTGTTAAATTAAAAGACAAAATTGGTGTTTGTTTAGATACATGCCATGTGAGTGATGCTGGATATGATATTATAAATAATTTAGATGGCGTTTTAGATGAATTTGATAAAATTATAGGACTTGACAAGCTAAAAGCAATTCATATAAATGATAGTAAAAATCCAATAGGGGCTCATAAAGATAGACATGAAAAAATAGGAGAAGGAACAATTGGAATTAAAAGTTTTGAAAGAATTATTAATCATCCAAAGCTTTGTAATCTACCATTTTTCCTAGAAACTCCAAACGAATTAGAGGGGTATCAAAAAGAAATTGAAATTTTAAGAAATTTATATAAAAATTAATAATTTTTTAATTAATTTTTAAGTTAAATTTAAGAATTATCGTATAAAATGTTCTTATACCAAAGAGAGAGGAGAGATGCGATGATTCTTTTTATTTAGAAAATAATGAAAATTATTTAGTAAAATCCCCAAATTAAAATATATTTATAAAAAGACGGCTAATTAAAATTTAGTCGTCTTTTTTAATATATGATATTAGCTAAAAATAGATTTTGGAGTAAAATATGAGATTAACCAAAGAAAATGAAAACTTGAATTTGCCAGAGTATATTAAATTTGGACTAGAATTGGAAGTAGAAAATTTAGATCAAAGACGAGTTATCAGTAAAATTAAAGATAAAAAATGGAAAGCAGAAGTTGATTCTTCTTTAACAGATGGTGGAACTGAATGTGTTTCACCAGTATTACAAGAAAAAGAAGATAGTTCTGTTTGGGAAGAAATAGGTCAGATATGCCAATCTATAAAAGAATCACCAAGAGATAAAGAAAGAGAGGCATATACTGATCATACTTGTGGAGGTCATATACATTTTGATTCAGGGATATTTAGAAAAAATCCAGAAGTAATGAAAAATTTTTTGAAATTATGGGCAGAATCAGAAGAACTTGTTTATAAAATGTGTAATGAAAAAGGTGATGTAATAAGAAGCTCAGCTCTGCAACAGTCAGATACTAAACTTATTGATTGTGCTAAAGCAGTTTTAAAAAATCCATTACCAAAAGATAGAAATATTAGTAGTATTAAAGATTGTATTAAATTGTGTGCACAAACTGGAAAAAACATGATAACGAATATGGTTAATGCAGAAAGAAAATTAAATGTTGTTTTAGTTAAGCATTTGAGTGGTAGAAATGGAATGGCATATCCAAGAGGATTGAAAATACAAAAACAATTAGAAAATGGAAAATTAAAAATAGCCAAGCCAAGAAAAAGAACTGTATTTAGAGAAATGTTAGCTAAACACAAATTAGATGTTCAAAGATATTCAGGTTTAAATTTATCAAATATGGGATCTAAATCAAAAGATACTATTGAATTTAGAATGTCTAATGGATCAATAAATCCTCAAACAATAAAAGAAAATGTATTTTTATATGCATCATTAATAAAAATAGCAGTTGATATGACAGAACGACCAGAAGAAATGCAAGAAGCATTAAAGAACTTTTATAAAAGAGATGTTACAGAAGAGGAAAAGGCAGATGCTTTTTTAGGATTGATTATGGAGCACCAAGAAGATCGTCAAGTATACAAAGATAGATGGGAAAGTGTAAAAGATAATCCTATATTTTCACAAAGTAAAGGCGCTACGAAATTTTCAAAAGAAACATTCCAAAAAGAAGCTGAAAGCCAACCAACAACTGAAGTGAAAAAAGCATATGAATTTATTTCAAAATTAAAAGATAAAGTTTTAGGAAAAGATACTACTAATAAGGAGGATGTGGCATTATAAGAGAAAACAAAGATGAAAATTATATTTCAAAAATAAATCCATATATGTCTTTAGAAGAACAAGATGTGTCAAGCAAGGCAAGAGCAATTATTGCTCTTATATATAGAAGTTATATTGCAACTGACGAAGAAAAAAAGGAATTTGAATTAAAAGATAAAAAAGAATTAGAAAAAATTGAAAATGAAAAAATAGAAAAATACAATCCAGATGAAATTTTTAAAAACATAAAAAATGAAATTGAAATAGAAGAAATTCATACAGAAAGTGTAGAAGAAGACTTAAGTATAGAGAAATCTTTGGCATTAGTTAATAAAAATATTTTTATGAAAATCTTTATAGAAATAAAATATTTTTTTAAAAAATATTAAATAAATAAAAAATAAAAATATGTATAAAATTTTCCTAATTTGTCATAATAAAAGTATAAATACAAATATAAGGAGGATTTTATGAAAGCAACAGGCGTTGTAAGAAGAATTGATGATTTAGGTAGACTTGTTATCCCAAAAGAAATTAGAAAAGTTCATCACATAAAAGAAGGCGATCCATTAGAGATTTTTACAGACAAGGAAGGAGAAATAATTTTAAAAAAATATTCTCCAATTGGCGAACTAACAGAATTTGCTAGCACATATGCAGATACAATTTCAAAAACAACAGGTCATATTGCATGTATTACAGATAAAGATACTGTAATTGCCGTTTCTGGTGGTCAAAAGAAAGACTTTTTAGAAAAGGGATTAAGTAAAGAATTAGAAGAAGTAATTGAAAATAAAGAAGTATTCAAAAGTAAAGAAAACAATGAAATTGCAATACCAATAACTCAAAATGAAGGAAGAGAAAGAATATATAATGCACAAGTAATATACCCAATAATCTCTGATGGAGATGTTATTGGAAGTGTTATACTTTTAGCAAAAGAACCATCAAAGAAAATGGGAGATGTGGAAGATAAAGTAGCTCAATCTGCAGCAGGTTTCCTAGGAAATCATTTAGAAATTTAGACTTGACAAAGTAGATTTTTTAAAAGAAAAATAAATTGTATTTGTCAAGAGTGATATGTATATAATAAAAAAGCCTAATCACCTAGTAGATTGGGCTTTTAATTGATTAAAGTTGTATTCTATTTGTATTATTATTGTAATATAAAATTTATAGTAAATTTTGGAATAAAGTGTTAAAATATTATTAATAATTAGAGTTGAAAAATAATCATTAGATTATTTTGAGGGGGAATTTGATATGAGTACAAAAAATATTAAAGAATTAGAAAATTTAGCAAAAGGTGGAGATGTTGGAGCAATTTATGAATTAGGACAAAGATACTTTTATGGAGTAGGAGTTGGATTAGATTATGGAAAAGCTAAAGGATATTTTGAAGTAGCTGCTGAGAGAGGTTCTTCAGGTTCTAATTATTTCTTAGGAAAAATTTATTATAATGGTAATGGAGTTCAAACAGACCATTTAAAAGCAAAAGAGTATTTCGAAAAATCAGCAAATGCAGATAATACATTTTCTAAATATTATTTAGGAAAATTATATTACTGGGGTGATGGAGTTGAGAAAAATAACGAAAAAGCTGAAGAATATAAAAAAGTAGTATTAGGAAAACCAATATATGGAAATCAAGATGCAGGACTTGAAGAATTTTATAGTATAGTTGATTTTGAAGGTAGAACAAAAGAATATGTTGGAGAATTACAAAATAAAGTACTGTCAGAATATAAAAATTTATTTGGAAAAGAAATTTAAGTTTATTAAGGATGCTAGATATAGATTCTAGCATCTTTTTTTGAAGTTTAGTGAAATTTTTCGAGCGTCCCTAAATTTCACTTGAAAATAATGCAATTTTGTAATATAATCTTAAAAGTTATTTTATAAATAAAGGGAGAAGCTTATGAAAGCAATTGAAATACGAAATAAATATTTAAACTTTTTTAAAAATCATGGACATAGTGTAATTCCTTCAGCACCAGTAATTCCTGAAAATGATCCTTCAGTTTTATTTACAACAGCTGGTATGCAACCACTAGTTCCATATCTTTTAGGACAAAAACATCCATCAGGAACAAGATTAACAGATTTTCAAAAATGTGTTAGAACAAACGATATTGATGAAGTAGGAGATAATCGTCATTTAACATATTTTGAAATGCTTGGTAACTGGTCACTTGGAGACTATTTTAAAGAAGAATCAATAGCAATGAGTTATGAATTTTTAACAAAAGAATTAGAAATTCCAGCTGAAAAATTATCTGTTACATGTTTTGCTGGTGATGAAGATTGTGGAAAAGATGAAGTAGCATATGAAGCATGGAAAAAAGCAGGTATTCCAGATGAAAGAATTTATTTCTTTGGAAAAGATGATAACTGGTGGATAGCAGGAGAAGAAGGACCTTGCGGACCAGATACAGAAATGTTTTATGATACAGGAAAACCAAAGTGTTCAGAAGTATGTAATCCTTCTTGCGGGTGCGGAAAATATGTAGAAATTTGGAACAATGTTTTCATGGAATTTTATAAAGATAAAAATGGATATTCTAAATTGAAACAACAAAATGTTGATACAGGTTTAGGATTAGAGAGAATGACAATGCTTTTACAAGGAAAAGAAACACCATTTGAAATAGAAGTATTTGCTCCTGTAATGGATAAGCTAGTTCAATTACAAAAAGTAGATAATATTCAAAGTAGAAGAATTGTTGCAGAACATTTACGTTCAAGCATGATGATAATAAATGATGGTGGTAGACCAAGTAATGTTGATAGAGGATATATTTTAAGAAGATTACTTCGTAGAATGACAAGACATTTAAATAAACTTGAAATAGATTTAGATAAATTACCAGAAATTATTGATACATCAATAGAAGCTTTAAAAGAACTATATCCAGAATTAAAGCAAAATGAAGACGTGATTAAAAATGTAATTATAGAAGAAAAAAATAAATTTGTAAAAACATTACAAAATGGTGAAAGAGAATTTGAAAAAGTTGCAAATAGAACTAGAAATGCAGGAAAAAAAGTTTTAGATACAGAAGCTGTATTTAATCTTTATGAAACATATGGATTTCCACCAGAAATGACAGAAGAGCTTGCAAAAGAAGAAGGTTTGGAAGTTGATATGTCTGATTATCAAAAATTATTTAAAGAACATCAAGAAAAATCAAGATTAGGAAGTGAGCAAAAGTTCAAAGGTGGTTTAGCTTCAACAGGAGAAATGGAAACAAAGTATCACACAGCAACACATCTTTTAAATGCAGCTTTAAAAGTAGTTTTAGGAGAGCATGTACATCAAAAGGGAAGTAATATAACATCAGAAAGAATGAGATTTGACTTTTCACATGGTGCTAAAATGACAGATGAAGAAAAACAAAAAGTTGAAGATTTAATAAATGAGTATATAGCTCAAGATATTCCAGTTGAAAGAATGGAAATGAAAAAAGAAGAAGCTTTAAATATGGGAGCAGAAGCAATGTTTTTAGATAAATATGGAGATATTGTTACTGTATATAAAATTGGAGATGTATCAATAGAACTATGTGGTGGACCTCATGTAGAATGTACTGGAAAATTAGGACACTTCAAAATTAAGAAAGAAGAAGCATCATCTTCAGGAGTAAGAAGAATAAAAGCAATATTAGAATAAAATATGAAAAATCTTCAGTTTGGTACTGAAGATTTTTTACATAAGTAGGATAAAAATATATAGATTATAAATATATCAAATTTCTTGATTTAAAAATGCTTATATGGTATAATATAGTTATGAAATTATGTAAATTCAAAAGATGGGAGGCATAGAAACATGTCCAAATTTAGTAATATATTAACAATGATTCTAGTAGTATTAATAGTTGCAATATTAGGTGTTGTAGGATATTTTGCATATGATACATTAAATGCAAAGAAAATAGATAATAATGCGCAATCAGCATTAGATGAATTTGAAAATGCTACTAAGGTAGTAAAGAAAAAAGTTAACAAGAATGATCAAAATGAAGTGTCAAATGAAACAAGTTCTTCGTTAGAAGATATTGCAAATCAATTAGCAACAGATGAAGAAAATAAAAGAGCAGAGGAAGAGAAAAATAAGGAAGAAAAAGAACCAGAAGTTGCATATTATGAAGGTTATGAAATAAAAGGAAAAATAGAAATTCCTGCAACAAAGGTTAATTATCCAGTACTTGAATCTGTAACAAAGAAATCTTTGGAAATTGCTGTAGGTATAGCATATGGACCTGGTCTAAACGAAGTAGGAAATACTTCAATTTATGGACATAACTATAGAAATGGAACATTTTTCTCAAATAATAAAAAATTAAAAAATGGAGATGAAATAAAAATCACTGATCAAAAAGGTGAAGAAGTTACATACATAATTTATAAGATTTATGAGACAGATGCAAATGATGCTACATACATGACAAGAGATACACAAGGAAGAAGAGAAATCTCACTACAAACTTGTACAGATGATAGTAAAGCAAGAATTATTATATGGGCAGCTGAAAAAGGTTCAGAAGTACCACAACAATAAAATTGCATTAAAAGACTTGTACTTAAAAGGTATAAGTCTTTTTTGATTTTAGTAAAAAGTGCTTGACAAACTATGAAATTTGTTTTAAAATATAAGAGCGTTGTGAGAAATCACCATAATATGGTGGATGTAGCGTAGTTGGTTAACGCGTCAGTTTGTGGCACTGAAGACCGTGGGTTCGAGTCCCATCTTCCACCCCACTAATTATATATATATTGGGCTGTAGCCAAGCGGTAAGGCACCAGACTTTGACTCTGGCATTTCGGTAGTTCGAATCTACCCAGCCCAGCCAAAAAAGACAGATTGAAAAATCTGTCTTTTTCTTTTACCTCAAGGATTACAAGGATTTTTGCCTTTAAAACATTGATAAATCCACAAAAATAGAGGCACATGGGCTGTATACATTGATATTACTAAGTTTCATTGTTAAAATTTATCGTTTGTTTATACTAAATTTTATTCATTTGAGCCGACATGAGACTACAAAAATGAAAAAATGTAGTCTCGCTTTTAAGAAGCATTAAAGAGTTTTTATTGTCTTATACGCAAATATTAAGAATATTTGCTAAAAAATATACGATTATGTTATTTTTCGATTTCATTTGTTTCTAATTTTTTATTTTCATTATCTAAAAGTAGTAGACTATCTTGATTTTCTTCTTTCATTATTAAATTGTTTTTTGCATAATATTGAGATACTTTATCAATTTCATCTTCTTTAAATTTATTTAAAACAGATGTATAAGTATTTAATGTGACTTTTATATTAGTATGTCCCATTAATCTTTGAAGAACAACAGGAGGCATACCAGCTTCAATACATCTTGTACCATAAGTATGCCTTAAAACATGAGTTGATAAATTGGGTTTAAATATATTTAGATTATTACAGATTCTTTTAAATATAGCATTTGCACCAGAATGATTTAAAGGATGATTTTTATAAAATAGTAAATTATAATTATTGTTGTTATAGTTTGATAGTTGTTCTTTTATATATGGAAGTAAAAAATCAGGGATTGGTAAATCCCTGATTCCAGCTTCAGTTTTTGTTTTTTCTCCTATAATTGTATAACCGTATTTATCTGTTGTCATAGTTTTATTTATATGTAGAACATTGTTATTTAAGTCAAAGTCATCTTTTTTTAAAGACAAGACTTCACTAATTCTTAATCCCATATACATTTGTATTAAAAATACATTTTTTAAAGGTTCTTTTTCTAATGATACACTCATGAGATAAGAACTTAATTTTTTATGTTCATCAACAGTTAAAGATTCAATTTTTTTTGCACTTTTTTTACTTCGTGGCTTTATTACTAAATCACATGGATTTTCATTTATAAATTTTCTTTTATATGCTAAATCCATATTCTTTTCTACTAGTTGATATGTATGGTCTCTAGTAGAAGCACTATAATTATCATTTAAAAAATTTAAGAAGTTTTGAATGTCCTTATAAGTTATATCTTGAATATTTTTATTGCCTAAACCATAATTTTCAATTCTTTTGATATCATAGTCTAATTTGTGATATTGAGCTTCTCCAATAATATTGGCTTTAAATTTATCTTCACGCATTAATTTTATTAAATCTACTAAACTTAAACCGATATTTTGAATAGTTTTCGAATTGTCCATTTCATATCTTTGTTCTGCTAGTTTACTATATGCTTCTTCTTTAGTTTTACAAGAAAAGGATTTTTTTGATTTTGTACCATTATCATTAATTATTCTAAATTGAGCAATCCATTTATTATTTCGTTTATCTTGATAAACAGAACCTTGTCCCATCATTTTAGGCATTAAAATCACCTCCTTTGTGAATATTGTTAGTTGTTATTAAATTTTTATTATATTTTTCGTATTTCCACGCATAGTATGAAAGAACCATAACAATTTTTGTTTTTCCAACTGATACAGAGGGAAAATCTTTCTCGTTAAATAATTCATAGGCTCTAGTCATACCAATGTTTAAATCTTTTGCTACATCATAAACAGTCATATTTGAAAATGCATCTCTATGTGATTTTGCTATATAGTGCATAATTAATTTAATTTTTAATTCTTGATTCATTTTTTTACCTCACTATTTATAAATTTTTTGCATAAAAAAGAGGCTATTGTTAATAGCCTCAAATTTAATATTGTTTATTTTTCATAATCTTCTAAATGTCTTTTCTTTATATGTTCAACTGATTCAAATATGCAGTTTTCCAAATCTGTACTAAAGGGTGAATCATATTTAAGCCAGTCATTATAAAGTATATTTAAAATATCTTTTGTATTGTAGAGTGATTCTAAATCTTTGATACTTAATTGTGTAGAGATTTCAAAAATAAAGTCTTTGATTTCTTCTTTAATGTTAGTTTGATAAGATTGTTCAAAAATATTTTCTTTAGTTTCTTTTAAAAGTTGATTTTTGTAATTTTTAAATTCTTCACTTAATTTATTTTGTAATTTAGGTTGGAGTTCTTTTTTACATTTATTCATATAAGCACCACCTTAATATTCAAAATCATTTTCTCTATAATCTTCTGAAATATGTTCATTAGATTCATTATCTAATTTTGTTAAAAATTCATTTTCGTAATCGTTAATAAAATCGAGTATTTCTTTTTTAGACTTTGCCATTATTACATAAGGACAGTCAGAAGAAGAATTATCTAAATCTTTTTTTGAATATTTAATTGATTTTTCATTTATTATTGGAGTTACATTTTGTATTTGCTTATCTGTTAATGACTTAAAATCAGCATTTTCAAAGTCATTACCAACTACGAAATAATCTCCTGCGATATAGTCCATATCAAATATAGTATTAGGTGGAAGATTTAAAAGTTTTCCTTCTTCATTGCATATAATTAATGTATCATCTTCAAAATCAAGTACTTCAATTAAACCACCAACGATTTTTTGTTTAGCTTTTAAAGTATTATCTATAAATTTTATTTCAGGTTCACGACCAACTTTTTTTAATAATATTTTTAATTTTTCTTTTTTCATTTTTTGCTCCTTTTAATTTTTTTCTAAAATAGTTTTGTTTATATCAGTAGGGAATATATTTGTTTTTTCTTTTTCTTCAACATATAGATTTTCTTTATCAGTAACTCTAGTTTTAATTTTTACTTTTTCAAAAATATCTTGTGTAATATCTGTGTTGTCTTTAGCAAGTAATTTTATCTTGTCTTCAACTGTGTTATAGGCAATGCAGTCTGTAATAAATCCACTATGTTTTAAATCACAAGATTTTATAAATACTTTTTTACTTGTAGTAGTAATATATGCTTTTGTAGAACCAGTCATTAATGCTTGATTCTTAATATAACCACCAAGTTGTTCATAACTCATATTCATAAAGCAATTAGGTAATTCTTGAATAAGTCTAATTTTATTATTACAAGTACAAAGAATAAGCATTGAGTAATTTTCCGAATGTTTAACATCATACATAAGTCTTGCTAAATCATTTCTGCTATTGATTTTATAATCCATAATAGGATTTCTTTTACATTCTTTATCAACAGTAATTTTTGTTTCTGAAGTAATGGGAATACTATCACATACACTAACTTTTCCATTTTTTATATCAATCCAAGAAAAAGTGCCATGGTCTACAATAACATGACCTAGAAATCCATTAACAGACTTTGCTAGTTGTTTTGTAAGTTGAATGTCAGGTTGTGAAGCCTTTGCATTTCCACTAGGGGGATTGTGCATTAAGTAATAGCCATTTGCACCTAATCTAAACATACGATTGACCATTTCAATGCAACCTCTAGTAAAATTTTGACTGTCCATACCATTAGTTTTGTAATTAAATACATTACATATATTAGGCATTCTTGAAGTAGTGGATTCATAACCTACAATTTTGTTATCACACATATAAATAATTCTAAAAGTTTCATAAACAGGATTTCTAAATGTATAAGCAACTTTTACTAGGTCTGTTGAATTGTTAATTTCAATATTTCTTAAATCAATATATTTTTTAGGAACAGGAAGTCTTGAGATTGCACAGAATAATTCATTAGTTTTACTCATTTTAAGCCTCCTTTATCATATTAAAGAATAAGTAATCAATAATATCTTGTTCAATTTCTTTAATATCAAAGTTTCCTAACCTTTTTTGAATTTCTTTCTTTGGTAATTTTTTTATATAATTCCATAGTATGAAATTATAGTATTGAATATCTTGTGTAACCTTTAATGAGTGTAAATGTTTATCTAATTGTGCTTTATAAAATTTCATCTCTTGTAATTTTGAATCTTCTTCCATAGAAATAACTTGATTTTCAATAGTATTTATATTGTGCTTAAACTGTCTTAAAGAAGGAGAATATAAAATGTGATTAAGCTCACGTTCTTTTATTTTAGAATTTAAGTTTTGATATTCATTCAAATAATATCTAATTTTAGCTTTTGTAATTAATATTTTTTTTGAATACATATAAATCACCTCATAATTTAGTGATTTCCGGAAATCTGTATTGCTTAAGCTTGATTTAAGTTTAGCATAGATATTTTGAAATAAATGATTTATGAATTAAAGTGAATTATTATGAATTAAAATGAACAAAAATATGTTTGTAAAATAAGAGACTTAAATTTATTGAAATGCAAATAAATTTATGATTTAATAAAAATAATTAACATCTAAAGTTGGAAAGGATAAGTTATGGAAGAAAAAATTAAAGAATTTAATACAAAATTTTTAAAAAAGTATGAGGCTATTTATAAAAAAAATGAAATAATTAGAAAAAAATTTATTAATAAGTATCCAATAGATACAATATTAAAAATTCCAATAGAAAAATATGTTATTGGAAATAAAAACAATGACACATTTTGTTATTGGATAGAAAGGAAATTAAGACCACTTGGGAGTATACAAGGTGGCTCAACAGCTGATAAGAAATTTGGAGTTTATTATTCTAAAAAATATGATAATTATATTTTTGCTAAAAAGTGGAATAAAAGTGATAATATAAATACAAATTATAATAATATATTACAAGAAATATATGAATTATTAAAAAATGGTAAAGATAAAAATTTAGAAAGTATTTCAATTAATAAAATTTCTCCAATGTTTAAAAATAAAATATTATGTACGTATTATCCTAATAATTATTTAAATGTTTTTTCTCCAGAACATATAAACTTATTTTTAGATAAGCTTAATATTAGATATGATAAAAGTTTATCTATAGAAGAAAAAAGAGAATTATTATTAAGATTTAGAGATAATAATAACTATATGAATAAATGGAATAATTTTATTTTTTCTTGCTTTCTATATAAAATGTTTAATCCAAAAGAAGATAAAATAATTTCTACAGAATCACAAATTGAATATTGTTTAAATTCTAAAGATGCAACAGCATGTTATGTGGAAAAAATGAAATTAGTTAAGGAAAGAAAGATTAATCAAAAGAATTTAAAATATTTGAAAAAAATGTATTTAGGAAAATGCCAAATATGTGGAAAAAATCCAGTTGAAGGTTTTGAAGTAGATATTTTAGAATGTCATCATATAGAGTATTTTTCAAAAACTCAAAATAATGATATGAGTAATTTGTTATTAGTTTGTCCTAATCATCATACATTAATTCATAAACTAAATCCAACTTTTAATAGGAATAATTTAGAATATGAGTTTAATAATGATAAAAAAATGAAAATTATACTAAATTATCACTTATAAAAAAAGCTCCAGTTCAATGAACTGGAGTAATTTTTTTTATTATATAAATTTAATTTTCAAAATCTTCTTTAATTGTACTATTTATGTATAAAATATTATTTTCATTCAAAGTGGTTTTCTCTAAATCTGTTATTTTTAATTCTTCAAGCATTTCATCATCAAAATCTAGGTCATTTTTTGAAACTATGCACTTTCTAATAGAAGGAGTATAATTCCCATTAGTACAACTTAAAGTTCCAAAGAATTTATTTCTTGAAGAATCAAAAATATTTAATATTATTTGAGTTACTTCAAGTCTTGGATTATTAGGTTTATAATTTTCTAAAATAAATACTGCCATAGTTTCATCTGAATATATATGACCTGATAAATATATTTTATTTGTTTTATAATCTACTAAATCAGCAAGACAAATATCATATTTTTCGTGAATAATTATTTTAAATTTTCCTTTGCCATATCGCTTTTGTGAAGGAAAGTAAGCATTATAGTAAATATATAAAGTATTTGTTTTAAATGGATTTTTAGAATTTTCTTTATTTATAACTTTATTATTAGAGCTATCAAATAAATCATTAGGGTATATATCTAATGCGTCACATATAATTGAAATTTGCTCTGGATTTGGAAATACTTCGCCATTTTCATATCTTGTGATAGCAGAACGAGTAACACATAAAATATCAGCAAGATTTTCTTGACTTAATCCTTTATTTTTCCTTGCTTTTTTTATATTATTTCCAAATTCTATTTTATCAAATTTTGGCATATAATAAATCCTTTCAAATAAACTCTAACTATATTATAGCATTTTTATATTCAAAATTCAAATTTCCTTTGAATATCAAGCACTTTACAGCTTACTTAATTGATAAAATTAGTAAATTATGGTATAATATATGTATATCTAGTACATAGAGTGGCTCTTAATACCTTAATTATTAACCCATTCCACAAGCAATGCTTGATGATCGATAAGTGATTCAGGTATTGCAAGTACCTGAATATATAATACAAGAAATTCATTAGTTATTTTATTTGTATTCACTTATTATATCGATTATTTACTATATAGAATTTGAATACGGAGAAATAAACCAATGAACAAAATGTTTTATGATGGAGGGTGCCCTGGTGGAATACCTGTTATGTATTAGTGCATGACAAATTATATAGCCACTCGGAGCTATATTTAGGGGGAAGAAATTTCCCCCAGTTCTAAAAAATAATTGTTTTTTATATAGATTTGTTTTATAATTAATTTATAATTATTCTGAATTACTTGCAATAGTTCAGTTTAATTAATACATTATGAATTAAGGCATAATGTGTGAAACGTGGGAAAGTTCTTGTTCATTGGTTAACTGCCCACGTTTTTTATGTGCATAAATTTCACATTTTTGTGATTTTAGTATAATTTATATAGAAAATATATAAAAACAGTAGTATTTTTGGAAAGAAATACTACTGTTTTGTAGCATAATATGCACATTTTGTTGCAAATAATGCACATATCATATTTTTGAGTTATGTAAATTAACCTGCTATACTTGTATTATAATCTAGTTGTAAGGAGGTTGTATCAATGATAACCGAATATGATATTTCTACTAAAGATAAAGAAGTGTCATATATTGAGTTTGTTGATATGATACTAGATAGATTAGGATTTAGAAAAAATAATGTAGGAACAAGATTTTTAAGAGAATTTGTGATTTACTTATATAAAAAGAATCCGTTTGAAATTATAATAAATAATGAAATAGAAGAATTTTTAGAAGAAAGAAATATAACAAATTTAACTGTAATTAATTTTATTAAAAGAATAAATTATGCAATTCAGTATGCAGATAATACCAAAATGAAAGATAATTTTTTCAATGTATTTCATACAGAATTTGATTCTTATTATTTAACACCGAAAACTTTTGTTATTTTGATATTGAATGTGTTGGAGAAAGATAGAAATCAATATATTTTGACAAAATTGACTTAATTGACAAGAATGACAATTGAATCATTAGTTATAAATGTGGTATAAAGTATAAAGCGTTATGAGAAATATATAATGCTTGTTAAATTTACGAAATGGTTTAGTAAATTTTGTAAAATGTGACAGAACACAAAGAGAAGTTGCAAATGAAACCAAGAAATCAAAACAACAAAACGGAGGTAAACAAAATGAAAATGACGAAACGGTTTTTTGCATTTTTGATGGCAGTTGCTATGTGTATGGCGATGATGTCCATGCCGGCTTTCGCTGCAGAAAATCCCCAAAATGGAGAAATTTCAATTCCGGAAGATGCTGTTATCCTGTATGAAGAGAATGGTATTATTTTTTACCATTCAAATCAACAAGAGGCGGGGGGATTTGATCCATATTCTACCAGAAGTGGAGAAATGACTTACAATAGTGTTTTGCTTACAAAAGATTATTCGGACAGCTTTAAAGTTACAAATCCTAATCCTGGAGGTGCAATTTATGGTACACTTAGAGTGGAATGTGATAACACAAGTGCAAACTCACAAATAATAGTGTCTTGTGGAAATCATATTAGAGGTGGATATGTATATGCTGCTCCAGCACATAATGATAAAAAAGATGTGTATTTTTATATCCCGGATACTACAAAAGCAAATACAGAAGTTTTAGTTAGGTATTTTGCTGTTGGAGGTTCATCTTCTAAACCGATGAGAATAAACTGCTGGGTTTATGTAGATAAACCTGATATTGGAGACCATCAATATTGGGATAACTAATTACCAATTAACCAAGTAAAGATAAAATCTCTTTGTGTTCGAACGCTATGGGCAATTTTGCTCATAGCGTTTTTTTATTTATTAGGAAAGTGCTCTGCACTTTCCTAATAAATAAAAGTTTACGAGCATTTTTGCACACGATTTTGTTATACAAAATCGGCGCAACGAACAAACATGTGGACAATTCAATAAAGTTTTGTCTTTTTCAGTTTAAATATTGTCCACTTTTGTTCTAAATATATGGAAATATGACATAAATGACAAAAATGTATATTGAATATATAAAAATATAATGATAATATTATTTTATGGAGGCAAAGATTATGAAAAAGAAATATACTATAATTATTATATTATTATTAATAGGACTTATTGGTTTTTATGTATATTATAATATGAAATATTCGTTAGAAAATATTTTAAAATTATTACCATTTGAATCAGGATTACCCAATAATGCCTATATAGAAGAGGAACATTTTGATAATGTATCAGAAAAAGTTGATTTAAAAGTGAAAACATATATAAAAGATAATATTGTATATATATATCAAGACGGTAAAGAACAACTATATAATTTTAATAATGGAAAATTATTATTTATATTACATGCCTCAAAAGAAATTACATATTTTTCAATAGGAGAATTAGATAAAGAATATATATTGACAAATGGTTTCAACTATGAAGGCTTAAAAGAATATACTAATCAATATAAATATTTAGGAAAAGAAAAAATTGATGATAAAATTTATATTAAATTTTCAATAACTGGAGATAATATAAAAGAGATATATTATTTGGATGTTGAAAATAAATATATATCTAAAATAGAAAATTATAGAATTGATAATAATGAATATAAATTAGAAACTACAATAAATTATAAATATTTATATAATGTAGTCAAAGATGAAGATATTTTAAAATTTGATAGCGATAATTATCCGGACTACATAGTCCAAGGTGAAATAAACGAATAATATAGTATTATAGTGTGGCATTACTAATTAATTTTTAGTAGTGCCTTTTATTTTACATATTTATATCTAAATGACAAAATAGACAAAAATGACAAAAAGAATAATATTGACTTAAATGAGATGTGGTACTATAATACACAAAGCGTTTCAATTTCTTTTTAGAAATGCTTTGAAAAGGTTATTTCTGTACGATACAATTAAAATTGTTCTTATGGAATGACCAATTCTTGTTGCTGTTCAAATTTGAGAAATATTGCCATTATTGAAAGGAGTATTAACATGAAAAAAAATATAAAACGGATTATGGCGGTATTTTTGGTATGTATAATGGTAATGGGACTTTCTGTGACTGCATTTGCAGCAGGAAGTAATCATTTTCCTTATACATCGTCAAAAAAATTGGAAACAAATGCCTCAAACTGGCAGACAATTGCATATTCAGATAATGGCTTCAACTGTAAGGTATATATTGAATGCAGTAATGGATATGTAACGAGCAATAGTAATATTCGGATGCTTGGTGCAGATGGTCAAACAGTTTGGGAAGAAACTGGTGCACAGCCAGCCTCAGGTTCAAGAGTTTATGACTGTGGTTCTAATGTCTATACTATCCAGATAAAGAATCGGGTTGGAAAAGGTTATGCATGGGCAAGATACTATGGGGAACTTTAAAAAATGTAAATAATAATAACTAATTTCTCAAATAAACAGCGACAGGAAAATAAGGTGTTCGATTTAGAACACCTTTATTTTTTATAACGCTTATCTAAAATATGATACCGTTTATCTGAAAATAGCTAAAAAAAACTTATTATGGTAAATTTCTATGCTATAATTTATAAAAGAGGTGAAAAGATGAATATTAATATAAAAACTAATATATCAAATAAATTTAAAGAAATAATGATTTTTATAGAAGCACCAAAGTTATCTAAAGAAGTGCAAAATGTTGTTGACTATGTATCAGAGTTAAATTCATTACCTACTCAAATTAGTGCAAATAAAAATAATGAGATATATTTTATTAATGTAAAAGATATAATATGTTTTTTTAGTAAAGATAAATATAATTATATAAAAACAAATAAAGATGAGTATAGGATTAAATATAAATTATATGAACTAGAAGAGAAATTAGATAAAAGAAATTTTGTAAGAATTTCTAAATCTTGTATTATAAACATGAATCAAGTTAAATGTTTTGATACCAATATTCTTGGAACAATAAAAGTTAAAATGAAAGATGATACAGAAAATGTTGTTTCAAAGAGGAATGTATCATATATAATGAAAATTTTAAATGAAAGGGGGAAAATATAATGAAAGTAATTTTAAAAAAAGTAATTAGTATATTAATAATATTTATTATTTCAACAGTATTAATATATGTTATGGCTACTGTTAATAGATTTTTTTATTGGTGCAATCAGAATCAAATAATATTATTTAATACTAGTATATCAGATGATTATATTTTGAATAGTTCTGATAAAAATAAAATAATGAATTAGGAGAAAATATTAGAAATTATGCAGAATTACTAGAAGATAGTAAAGAAAATAAGAATTTAGA
>Ga0073906_1002990_pt1 | contig 20486 bp, 23 predicted proteins | sample Inofromicrocosms_FD_65485 | JGI IMG/M metagenome (GOLD analysis project Ga0073906, IMG submission 65485) | Mouse cecum microbial communities from Vienna, Austria - Inoculum for glucosamine and mucus D2O microcosms | ecosystem: Host-associated > Mammals > Digestive system > Large intestine >...
CGCTGATTGGTCGGGAGGATGCACATAAGAGCTGGTATTCAGGCCGTCCATTGCCGTAGGCAATTTAAAATGACGGCCTGAGTTACAGGGCACGCCTGGTCAAGGTGTGACCTGTAACTAATATGTTACTGTTCACATCCTGACCGGGCGCTCACAGTAACGCTAATATCGTAATAATTCACATGGCAGCCTTATTTTGTATTCTTTTGGATCAGAGAAGTCACCATCTGGATCGTCTTGTCGATCTGCGCCTGTTCTTCCTTTGATTTTCCTTCTTTCAGTACTCCCAGGATCAGACTGATCTCCTCCTGGGAAAACTGGATCTTCTGTCGGTTGGCGCTGGTGATGAGTGCCAGCATGACCGGGGCAAGCTCTTTTCCTGATTTTCCGGAAACCTGCGCGGCGGCCTTCTGGATCAGGTCCAGCTTTACCGGGTCAATATGATTTAACAGGGGGTTATTCATCCATTCATTCATAGTCTGTCTCCATTCTTTTCTGCATATTTTTGCATGTCATAATACGATCCAGTTTCAGACAGGTCCGTATCCCGCAGTGAAAATCCATCCAAATCCGGTTCCCGCTGTCCGTCCTCCCGGACCGTAAAGTCATTCACTGCGGATTCCTGCTGCTGATCCTCCTGAATCCGAACCTCCGGCGATGTCTGGCTGAAGGTGCCAAAGCCTGACGGAGCGGCATTCTCCGAGGGTGAACCGGCGGCAGCAGGCTCTTCCGGCTGCGAGAACATGGTCTGGTACATTTCGAACATTTCCTGCTGCTCCGGAGAGAGCATTCCCATCACAAGCTGCATGGGATCGAACCCTCCGCCGAAGCTTCCGGAGGTTTTTTGGGGCTCGCGCCGATCAGCGTTATATTGGGAGGAATTTTCAGAGGATGCATCTGTTTCCGGACCGCCGGACTCGTAAGGTTCCTGATTTGCGCCTGCGGAAAACTCCTGCATCATTTGTACCATATCCATTATATTCATCATATTGCGGAAGGTTCCCAGCATTTCCGCCTGCTCTGGTGGGAGATAGGGGGCGATCTCTTCCAGCATATCCAGGGGGGAGGAGAAGCCTGCGGAAAATTCCTGGCTGTGCAGGACATTTTTTTGCTGTTGAAAATATTGGAACGTGTGCTGCAGTTCAATGACTTTGACAAGAATCCCCAATGCCTGCTGTGAGGAGGCAGGTGTGTAAGGGAGAAGCAGCTTTAGGATATGAAGTTCTTTTGGGACAGTCCATTCATCGAACGGCGTCATGGGTGTGGGAGATTTCTTTTCCATAAGCACTCCTGGCCTTAACGTTGTATCAAGGGAAATTCTTTACGAATATATATATGAAGGAAAATGTGGGATTATGTTATGGTTCCGGGATCATTCAGCGAAATCGCGTGCTGCGGCGGAGTTCCTTTTCAGAACGGCGAACATACAATAATAGGGAACGAATCACAGGAGAAAAGCTGATGAGAGCGAAATTGATCATCGACGGAAATGCGGTCTATGAGATTGACGAAGGCTGTATGAGAAGAAAACAGACCGATCATGGGAAGAATTGCTTTTCTGAAAAGAACGGTAAAGAACATGCAGGGCTGGAAAAATTAAAAAAGAGTGATAGGGAAAAGAATAATCCGTAGTTCCTGCCATTATACGCTCAATCCCAGTAATCACGCATGTTCTAGCAATGTAGAAAGAATTACGTAGCGGGAACTATGGATTATACAGCCGGAAAGAAATGGGCAGTTTAGAAAACTTCTAATTGATAAAGTAAAAGTATAATGTTATAATTTAGATGTGTTCGTATTGACGAATAAATAGATTGGAGGAATAATGATGATTTCATTTAGCAGTGTGGCAGAGACTGCGGAAAGATGGAATATTACGCAGAGGCGAGTACAGGTTCTTTGCAATGAAAATAGAATTGATGGAGCAATAAAACAAAGCGGAATATGGCTGATTCCAAGCAATGCGAGAAAGCCGCAGAGGTTGTTGCCTGGAAAAAAGAACAAGTCAATTGTTAAAGTGCATAATGTTTTATCTCTATTTTCAGGATGTGGTGGAATGGATCTTGGATTTGAAGGCGATTTTTCTGTCTTAGAACGGTCCATAAACAGGTCAATGCATGAAGATTGGATAGTGAAGGAAGAAAAAAAAGGCTGGGTAAAGCTACGGAAGACATGCTTTCATACAGTATTCGCAAATGATATTAAACCGGAAGCAAAAGCTGCGTGGATAAACTATTTTGGCTCAAAAGGCGTTGATATATCAGCGTATTTTTTAGACAGTATTGTAGATCTGGTGAAGCTCGAAAAAGAGAATAAATTATCTGTTTTTCCAAAGAACATAGATATAGTTACTGGAGGATTTCCATGCCAGGATTTTTCAATTGCGGGTAAAAGACTTGGCCTTAATTCAGATACCGGGCATAATGGTAAAAAGAAACAGGAGGAGGATCCGACTATAGAAAACAGAGGGCATTTGTATATGTGGATGAGAGAAGTGATTTCTATTACGCAGCCCAAAATGTTTATTGCGGAAAATGTAAAAGGTCTTACAAATTTAAACGACGTTAAGGAAATCATTGAGAAGGATTTTTCATCAGTATGTAATGAAGGATACTTAGTTGTACCTGCAAAGGTGTTGAATGCGGCTGAGTATGGTGTTCCACAGGGAAGAGAGCGTGTAATATTTTTTGGCTTTAAAAGGTCGGAATTGACAGAAAAAGCGAAAAAAGCGTTGGAAAAAGAAACCATTGATATGGCGTATGATCCATATCCGACGCATACGCATTTTTTAAATGAAAATGACGATGGGAAAAAATGCAAATATGTTTCTGTGAGAGAAGCCTTGGCTGATCTTCCAGAGCCGGATGACGCGGAAGATATTAATCAAAAAAAATACTCAAAAGCAAAATATATGGGGAAACATTGTCAAGGACAGCAGGAGGTGAAATTAGACGGGATTGGACCAACAATAAGATCTGAGCACCATGGCAATATTGAATATAGAAGATTGAGCAAAGAACATGGTGGAGTTCATAAGGAAGAGTTAGCAAAAGGATTATCAGAAAGAAGGTTAACGATTAGGGAATGCGCAAGGATACAGACATTTCCTGATGAATATTCATTTGTAATTCCGGCAAAAGGCGAAGAATGTTCAGTGTCAGCTTCGGAAGCGTATAAGATAATTGGTAATGCGGTACCTCCGCTATTAGCGTATAATATCGCAAAAAATATTGAAGAAAAATGGGACTTATATTTTGGAGGAGAAGTATGATGGCTTCGGATCAATTTATAAAATATTATCAATTGCTGAAAAGAATGACAAGCCAATTACAATCGGATATGCAATCCGAGTTGTCTGAAGGTAAAAAAATTAAGATGACAGGAACAGAATTTGAAAAAAGAGTATATGACGCTCTGACCGACGCGGGAATTAAAGAAGAAAATATTAAGCATAGCGCGCAAAAATTTCCTGACTTTATTATTACGGATCCGGAAAAAGGGGAGAAGATTGGCGTAGAGGTAAAGAAGACGGATTCGGCTAAGTGGGAGGTTATTGGTGGAAGCATATATGAAAGTTTAAAAAATAATATAGATGAAACATATGTTGTCATGGCAAAGCTTGGTGGAAATAATCCGGAAGTACGTTTCAGAAAATATGAGGAATGCATTGCTGATTTGAAAGTTACTCATAGTCCAAGATTCTCTTTGAATATGGACCTGAAAAAGGGTGAAGACTATTTAACAACGCATGATTCAGGCGATTTGCTGAAATTATCTGGAGATGAGCTTAATAAGCGGATACGGCAGCTGCTTAGATCAAATAAATCGACATGGTGGAGCGAAGCGGAAACAACATCCTTTACAGAGATATCATTAGAAGAAAAAGACGCTTATTTTGTAGATGGAGTTGTCCTTTTTCCAGAGGTTTTTGGCGGAAACTATGAAAGATTTACACCCTGGCTGATATATAGCTGCCTTGTCTGGTGCAAAAATGTCAGAGATGTTTTTTCGGCGGGAGGTACTCAGAAAATAACTGAGATTGATACGTTTGTGTCTGCGGTTATGAATAGAACAGTCGAAAAGATAGATGACGTAAAAGCTAGAATCGATAATCTGACAAATGATGAAATACAGAAATTTTGGAAAAAGGAATATGCGCAAAGAAGCAATAAAATACAGATATGGCTATCGTTAGTGAAAGAAAATATGAAATTTTCGAATAAACTGATTGAGAATAATAAGAAACTTGATAATTATAAAGAATTACCTGATGAAGATATTTCAGAAAAAATAAAGGATACATATTGCGGACATATAAGCTCACTTTTAAAATTACATAAATAGAGAAAAGTTATGAGAGATCCCAAAATAACTCACAGGATAATGTCGGCGGTTAAATCGAAAGATACTCGTCCGGAATTGATTTTACGTAAGGCGCTTTGGCACAAAAATTATCGATATCGCATTAATTATAAGATGCTTCCAGGAAAGCCGGATATTGTTTTTACTAAATATAAAGTCGCTGTTTTTTGTGATGGGGATTTTTGGCACGGACATAACTGGGCATTACGAGGGAAGAACTGTTTGGAAGAGGAACTGAAGGGATATAACGATTATTGGAAAAACAAGATACTTCGTAATGTAGAACGTGACGAGGAGATCAATAAGACGTTGAACGCTCTGGGATGGTCGGTTGTTCGAATCTGGGAAAGTGAAATAAAAAAAGATGTAGATGGATGTGTGCTGTCTGTTGAAGAGGCCTTATTTAGCGCTATGCTTCAGCATAATGAAAGCGATATTTATTTTGAATAGGAACGATATGTGAAAATTTCCCCGGTACGAAACAGGGCACCGGGGAGGGGAACGCCTGCCGGAGACAGCCGCGCCGCAACAGGCTTACCGCTTCAAAAAATTAGCATCCGCATCCGCAGCCATCATTCATTCTGCCACAGCCATTGCCGCATCCGCCGCAGAAGATGAGAAGCAGGATGATCCACAGACAGGAATTGTTTCCGCCGCTTCCGAAGAGACCGCCGCCACAGGAATTTTCACATCCGCATCCACAGTTTGTTGCGCTTAAATCACTCATTTTGAAATCCTCCAAATTGATTGTTTACAGTTCCATAATATGTGTGTGGAAGAAATGTGTGAATAATTTTTTGAATTTTTTTCAAAAAATTATAACCCATTGTCCCTACTTTAGCCTGACAGAGCAGTTTTTTCTTGACGAATTGCCGAAAATTATATACAATAGCAAACGGTGACAAGTTGGTGAGTCAGGAACTGTCACGAAATAGTATTGAGAAGCAGGAGGCAGCTCCTGGCGATTGTAAAAACAGATACCAATAGTATTTCATGACAGCTCCTTAAGTTTGGAGGTTGAGATTATGCCGTCATACAGAGAGATGAATGCGGAAGAACTGGAAGCATTAAAGAAGGAACTGGAACAGGAGTTTGAAGCGGTCAAGGCGAAGAAACTGAGTCTGGACATGTCCAGGGGAAAGCCGTCTATAGCTCAGCTCAATCTGTCTATGGAAATGATGGACGTACTGCACAGGGAATCAGATATGATCTGCGACGAGGGCATTGACTGCAGAAACTACGGGGTCCTGGACGGAATCCGGGAAGCCAAGCAGCTTCTGGCAGACATGATGGAGGTTCCAAAGGATAATATCATTATTTTCGGAAATTCCAGCCTGAATGTGATGTACGATATGATCTCCCACGCGATGACCCACGGCGTAATGGGCAGCACGCCATGGGCAAAGCTGGAAAGGGTGAAGTTCTTGTGTCCGGTGCCAGGGTATGACAGACATTTTACGATCACGGAGCATTTCGGGATTGAGATGATAACTGTTCCGATGACGCCGACGGGACCGGATATGGACATCGTGGAAAAGTTGGTTGCAGAAGACGAGACCATTAAGGGGATCTGGTGCGTTCCCAAGTATTCCAATCCGCAGGGAATCACCTATTCGGACGAGACGGTTCACCGTTTCGCGTGTCTGAAACCAGCGGCAAAGGATTTCCGTATCTATTGGGATAACGCATACGGCATCCATCACCTGTATGATGATAAGCAGGATTACCTGATCGAGATTTTCATGGAATGTAAAAAAGAAGGCAATCCGGATCTGGTGTACAAGTTTGCGTCCACATCCAAGATCAGCTTTCCGGGCTCCGGAATCGCGGCATTTGCGGCATCGGACGCAAACCTGGTGGAGATCCGCAAGCAGATGCGGGTACAGACCATCGGACATGATAAGGTGAACCAGCTCCGCCATGCCAGATTTTTCGGAGATATTTCCGGAATGGTGCAGCATATGAAGAAGCATGCGGAGATCCTGCGGCCCAAGTTCGATACGGTATTGAATACCCTGGAAAAAGAACTGGGAGGACTGGAGATTGGTTCCTGGATCGCGCCCCGGGGCGGATACTTTATATCATTTGACGCCATGGACGGCTGCGCGAAGGCCATTGTCGCAAAGGCAAAGGAAGCGGGCCTGGTGATGACGGACGCGGGAGCGACCTATCCTTATGGAAAGGATCCGAAGGACAGCAATATCCGGATCGCGCCCTCGTATCCGACTCTGGAGGAGCTGAGGGTGGCAACAGAGATTTTTGTGCTGAGTGTAAAGCTGGTCAGCATTGACAAGCTGCTTGGAAATCTATAGAATGTAAGGAACTGCTTTCATACTGCTTCATAAAAAGCTGCGGTACAGATTTTTGGTCTGTACCGCAGCTTTTTTCGTCCCGGCGAGTGTTCGGTCAATCTTACAGGGTTACTATTCACAGTAACCTTACAGGTGTAATTTTTACCTCAAGTACTTGACAAATATCTGATTATAGTGTATATATAACATATGAACAGATAAAAATGAAGGTGGTGATGATTTGAAACTATTACAAAATTCCGGGATACCCATTTATCAGCAGATCGCGGAACAGATGAAGACGGACATTCTGGCTGGCAGGCTGAAGGAGGGGGAGTATCTTCCTTCCATCCGCAGTCTGGCGAAGGAATTGAAGATCAGTGTCATTACCACGATGAAAGCGTATGAGCTGCTTGCGTCGGAGGGGCTGGTGACCGCTGTTCAGGGAAAGGGCTTCTATGTCAATGCACAGGACAGCGAGATGCTTAAGGAACAGCATCTGCGCCGGGTGGAAGAAGCCCTGACGGAGGCAATCCATGCCGCGGAGATCGCAGGTATGCCGCGAAGTGACCTGGAAATGACACTGCGGGTATTGCTGGACATGAGCGAGGAACAAAAAAGCGAACCGGAATAACCGGAAGATATAGAGACACAGACAAACAGAAAGGGCGGGAGGATATGAAACAGGCAGAGCAAAAACAGGAAAGCGTAATACAGGCAGGCAATCTGAATAAGAAATACGGCGACTTTCAGCTTTCGATTCCGAGACTGGAGATTCCCAGGGGCTTTGCCACGGCATTGATCGGGGAAAACGGGGCGGGTAAGACCACGCTTTTAAACATACTCTCCGGCATCCGGCTGGATTTCCAGGGGGAGGTGTCCTACTTTGGGGATCGGAGTCGGAAGCTGGACGGCAGCGTGCAGGAGCGGATCGGCTATACGGGACCAGGCAGCTATTATCTGCCCCACTGGACCATCCGTCAGGTGGAGGAGATCAGCGGGCTGCTGTTTGCGGGCTTTCAGAAAGAACGGTTCCGGGAACTCTGCGAAGACATGGGGATCAGCCGGTCTATGACGAAGAGCGTGAAAAAGCTTTCCGACGGCAACCGGATGAAGCTGATGCTGGCGGCAGTGCTGTCCAGGGATACGGAGCTTTTGATCATGGATGAACCCGCATCCCCGCTGGACCCTCTCATGCGGGAGCAGCTTTGCGACAGGATGCGGGACTATCTGGAGGAGGGGGACGGAGAACGCTCGATCTTTTTTTCCACCCACAATATCGCGGATATGGAAAATGTGACGGACTATTGCCTCATCATGGAGCATGGGACGATCGTAGAGGAAGGGTTTGTAGAAGATCTGAAGGAAGAATACGCTCTGGTAAAAGGGGAGGCATCGGATGCCTATCAGACAGGGAAGGTTCTTTTTTCTATGAGCAGGAATTCCTATGGGTTTGAGGGGATCTGCCGGACCCGGGATCTGGAACGTCTGGCCGGACTGGACATCGCCGTGGAGATACCCACCCTTTCTCAGATCTGCGTGGCGGTGATGAAAGCAAACACTGTAAACAGCCCCCGGAAAGGAAGGGATTCAGGCTTATGAAGAAAAAAATAAAAAGCTATCTGGTCTTTTCTTCTTTTTCATACAAGGTGTGCATATTTCTCCTGATGCCTGCGGTATTGGTGGGAATCGGCATAGGCATCGTAAGCATTTTCGGAGAACTGGGGTTGACGGCGACGGCAATGCTTCTGACGATGGCGGAGATCCTTTCCGATCACTGGCTGTTTTCCGGGCTGATGGCAAAGGAGTCGGAAAGGATGGAGGTTCTTCGGACCTCCGGCATGGGAATGGAGATCATGAAAAATGCGCTGATATTGGATCTGCTGCGCAAGCTCCTGACAGCTTTTGGAATCCTGGCGGTCTGTGAGCTGTATGCAGGGCACTGGGGAGGGCTGCTGCTTATGGCAATGGTTTCTTATGTTTTTTCCGCAGCGGGCACATTTTTGGCAAGGTATGGGGGCGGACTTGCGGTCAATGTCTGTATAGGGCAGATTTCGGCGTTTCTGGTTCTGGGATGTCTGTTTTGTGTGTTCCAGTCAGGATCATGGCGGTTCCGGGTTGGATTTGAGCTGCTGTTTCTCGCCCTTGGAGTCCTGGCCAGTGTTCTGACCGTAAGCAAAGCAATGAGGAAAGTGAAGGGAGGATATTATGATCAATGATATGAAACTGGGAATCCGGTTATTACGTTACGGGTTTGGAATCAAAACAAATCTGGTGCTGCTGATCGTATTCACGGCAGCAGATCTGTTATGCTTTGCCCTAGAACTGGCAGGAATTACGATGCCGCTGGACGGGTTCATGCTGCTGGCCTGCGCAATGATACCCGGGCAGATTCTTTTTACTTTAAATGCGGTTGATATCGTGCTGGCCTCTCCTGCCAGAAAAAAACTGCAGACATCGGTTCCGGCAGTGATGAGTCTGTGCACAACACTGGCAGCGTATCTGATCGTTGTTCTGAAAGAAGCGGTGATCGTCCTCATTCATCCGGACAAGACTGCTCAGAGTGCCATGCATCTCGTCTTTCTGGAGGTTTTAGCGGCAGTGATCCTGGCTTTTACAGGAGTTCTGTATAAATCATTTCCGGCACTTCTTGTGATGTATTTTTCTCTGTCCGGCTTCAATTCGTTTTTCATGATGCCGATCTTGCGGTCGGATTTTCTGGGGGAAGATATGGGGGCGTTGGTGCGGGCCGCACTGATCGGGGTTGTCCTGATCCTGGCGGGAGGTGCTTTGGAGTATGCGCTCTCTGTTCTATTTTACAAAAAGCCTGTTTCAAAAAAGGTGCTGGGAGAAAGATTGAGCAGGGAGCTGTAAAGTGAAGCGGAAGGGCTGCGGGACTTCCGCCTCACATACCATCGTATGCAGAAAGGCTGCCAGTGGCAGGCGTACTTTAGGAACTGCGCAAAAAAGCAAGTTATTTTTGCACAGTTCCTTACTCAATTCATTTTCACATTCAGAAAGCTTCTTCCGGTCAGCGTCTTATTAAAGAGCAGGAAGCAGAACACGATGACGCAGCCTGCCGCGAACCCGATCCAGTTGAATAAGGCTGTCAGGATCAGAAGGAGGATCCGCATGAACTTCATGGCATATCCAAGCTCAAAGTTGGGCTGGGCATAATTCGCCATGGCGACAAAGGCCATATACAGCATCACCTCTGCGTTGAACCAGCCGGAGGATACGGAAAATTCCCCCAGCACCAGGGCGGTGATCACACTTAAGGGGGTACTGAGCATGCTGGGCGTATTCAACGCCGCCAGATGGAGACCGTCGATGGCAACCTCCAGGAGCAGGAGCTGGAACACCAGAGGGATATTGACCATGTCTTTGACCGCTACAAAGGAAAATACTTCCGGCAGCCAGTCTAGGTTCTGCATAAAAAGCAGAAATACAGGCGTCAGGAACACGGTGAGAAATGCAATGACCGCCCGGGAGATCTTTAAGTAGGTTCCTGTGATCTTCGGGAAATAATAGTCATTGGCCTCTTCCACAATATCCAGGATGGAGGTGGGCAGGATCATGGCGGAGGGGGAATTATCCACCAGGATCACCACCTTTCCTTCCAGAAGACAGGCAGCCGCGGTATCCGGGCGCTCTGTGAACTTAAACTTGGGAAAGGGATTGAACCATTTCCGGTGGTAGATCGCCTCAGCCAGGCTCTGCTGGTTCATGCGCAGGTCGTCCATATGGAGCGCGTCGATCCGCTGCTTTATATTGTTCAGCAGGTCCTTGTCCACACGGTCCTGGATATAACAGATGGCAATGTCTGTCCGGGAGGTCTGACCGGCTTCTGTCATCTCCATGACCAGATGAGGGTCGCGGATCCGCCGCCGGATCAGGGCAGTGTTGAATACGATGGTCTCTACAAAACCATCCCGGGAGCCCCGGAGAGACTTGTCCTTTTCCGGCTCCCCTACGCTTCTGGCAGGGTAAGTCCTGCAGTCGATGGCAATGCACACCTCATAGCCGCTGATGAACAGGCAGGTCATTCCGGAGAGGATGTTGCGCATGACCTGGTCGTAATCGCCGAGGACATCCACTTCCACGTAGGGGATCTTTGTCCTGGCAAATGTGGTCGCATCTTCCGGCATGTCATCGGGCGTCACCCGGAAGAAAGCGTCCATGATCTTCACTAAAGTCTCATCCTTGGTAAAACCGTCAATGAAATAAAAGGTTGCCTCCCGTTCTCAGATCACAATATCCCGGCGGATGATATCAAAGCTCTCCTTCACCGGAAGGAGCTTATCCATATAGGCAATATTTTCCTCAAAGGAGGGCATCACTTTTTTAGAAATTTTATCTATCATACAAATCAGAGTCCTTTCCTGCACGGCATACATGAACCGTTTCTATCAGTATATAGAATCTCCGCCGGGGATTAAAATTATTCTCGAAAACAAAGAAAATCCTCTGTCTAGGATGCCGGCACGGAGGGATCCTGTATCTGATAGATCCGTGTCCATTCTTTTGTCTCATCGTTCCGGATCACTTCGGAGCGGTTTCCGGAAAGAAAACGGACCAGCTCATATCCGCTGACCCAGATTTCCCCGCTGCCTTCCCTCTGGGATTCGTCGAAGATGAGCTGCAGTCCGAAGTGGAGATGAGATTCATCGATATTGTTTACGTTTTCTTTCTTGCTGTATCCGGTGCGGCCCATGTATCCGATCACGTCTCCGGCCTGTACGATATCCCCCTCCTTCAATCCTTCGGCATAAGGCCGGTTCTGCCGCAGATGTGCATAGTAGTAATACCGCTTTCCGTCAAAGCTTTCAATCCCGATTCGCCAGCCGCCGTACTGATTCCAGCCGAGGGCTGTAACCTTACCGGATTCCACGCTGATGATGGGGGTGCCCACCTGTCCCATCATGTCATGGCCCAGATGGCTGCGGCGGTATCCATAGCTTCTTGCCGCCCCGAAGTCGTCAAAATCCGAATAGGGGAATCCTTTTGCAATGGGAGAGAACGCCTTCAGACCGTAGCAGGATTTCCAGTGTGCAGACGTTTCTTCTGCGGATTCTGCCTCGCTTTTTTCCGGTCTGCTGTCAGTGCCCGGGGGCTGCTCCAACTGATATTCTCCGACCATGCCTCCCAGCACCGCTCCATATGCTTCCCTGTAATAGGGAAAATATTTCATATCCTTTGTATAATCTCCTACGGCAGACTCACCGGAGAGAAGTGTTTCCGCGATGCTGTCCAGGTCGTCTGCGCGGTACCGCTTGAAATCCCCTCCGTATTTTGCGCCCAGGATCGCAAGCAGGTCGATCCAGTCCAGGTGGACTTCTTTTCCGTAGGTGTCCGTGTCATACTGGCAGGCCCGCTTCATGGCCTCTGCCGTCACATCAAAATCCACCCATTTTATGTAATCCTTCTGTTCGGAATCCGGATTTCCCGAATCTGCATTCCGGCCGGCATCCTGATTTTCCGCGGATTCTTTTTTCCATAGTCCTGCGGCGGTCTGCTTTAAATCCCGGGAATCCTCTGCAGAGACCGCTTTTCTGTCCGGCGCCTGGGGATGGGAAGGCTCTGTGCCTGGTGCGACGCCGGATGCCAGCAGGACGGCACATAGGGCCACCGCAGCGGCCTCGATGCCAAGGGCGATTTTCAGATTTCGATAGTTTGGCATTGTTCTGCTCCTCATAATAAGACTCTGCTATAGCTTATGCGGAAAAAATCCGGCAGATAACAAGGAGTTTTGTTGAATATTCCGATTTTTGCGTCAGGAAGGGAATTGGGATAGGCGAAAATTTTACTTGAATTTCGACGGAGATTTGCTTATAATGTGCCTCGTAGTTAATTTCAAAACAGCATGCCGCCGTTTTTATCCTGTTGCTGCTGTTTTGAAAGAAGATCTAAAAAGCTTGATGAGGAGGTTGTAACATTGAAAAAGTGTATGACGTTTTTGGGAAGCCTCACAGCAGCGGTTCTCTGCAGTCCTTCTACCGCCCTGGCAGCAGAAGGGGCTAAGGCGGCGTCCGCGCCGATTCCGCTGTGGCTGTGTGTCCCCTTTGCAGGGCTGTTGTTCTGCATTGCGGTGCTTCCCCTGATAAAACCGGAATGGTGGGAGTCCCATCAGCCGCTGGCGGTGGCCTTCTGGTCCTGTCTGTTTATCCTGCCCTTCGGATTTTTCTATGGTCCGGGGAGGGCGGCGGAAACCGTTCTGGAATGTCTGGTCAATGATTATCTGACGTTTATCGTATTGCTGTTCGGTCTGTTCTGCGTATCGGGCAATATCACCATGGAAGGCGACCTGGCCGGTTCCCCCAGGGTGAATATCATCCTGCTGACCATCGGGACGCTGCTGTCCAGCTGGATCGGGACGACGGGAGCCAGTATGCTGCTGATCCGTCCGGTGATCAAGATGAACGCCTGGCGCAGAAACCGTTCCCATATCATGGTGTTTTTTATATTTCTGGTGTCCAACATCGGAGGCTGCCTGACACCCATCGGCGACCCGCCGCTGTTGATGGGATTTTCCAGAGGGGTTCCGTTTTTCTGGAGCCTGCATCTGTTCCCCATTATGCTGTTCAATATGGTGCTGATTTTGTTTATCTTTTACAGGGTGGACATGAAGAGATACCGCCGGGACATGGCAAGGGGGCGCAAGCCGGATATCAGCAGGCCCGGAACAAAGATCCGCATCCGGGGGCTGCACAACCTGATCTTCATCGCCATGATCGTGGCGGCGGTGATCTTAAGCGGAATGCTGCCGGATATGCCCTTGTTTAAGACGCCGGAGGGCCATGTCCGGGGAATCCATATATTCGGGGAAGTGGTGCTTGGCTTCCCGGCCCTGATCGAGATCGTGATCATCCTGGCGGCGGCATATTTATCCTTCAAAACCACCAGCCCGGAGATCCGGAAGAAAAACCATTTCACCTGGGGGGCCATCAAGGAAGTGGGAATCCTGTTCATCGGAATTTTCATCACCATGCAGCCGGCCCTGGCAATCCTGAAAGGAATGGGATCCCAGCTTGGGATCACAGAGCCGTTTCAGATGTTCTGGGTGACCGGGGTGCTGTCCAGTTTCCTCGATAATACGCCTACATACCTGGTATTTCTCACGACGGCGGGAGCCATTGGGTTTACAGGGGGGCTTGCGACTTCCCTCGGACAGGTTCCGGTGAAGGTGCTGACGGCTATTTCCTGCGGCGCGGTGTTCATGGGTGCCAACACGTATATCGGAAATGCGCCCAACTTCATGGTAAAATCCATTGCGGATGAAAACGGTATCCATATGCCGTCGTTTTTCGGGTATATGGGCTGGTCGCTGGCGGTTTTGGTTCCGGTATTCCTGCTGGATACCGTATTGTTTTTCAGATAGGAGGGGAATCACATGTCAAATGAAGAGAAAAATCTGCATGAGCTTGCGGGACGGATCTATGATCTGGATGAGGAAGTCTACAGAGAGCTTGGTTCCTCCCTGGGGCGCGTGTTCAACGGGAAAAAAGAGGACTGCATCGAGGAAACCTTCCGCATGATGCACGAGCGGAACCAGGCGTATATCCTGAGAAATGAGCTGGCCCTGATCAGCAACATGGCGCGGACGATCCAGGACCGTGCGGCGCGCCACCGGATCATGGTCAAATACGACGAGATCTTAAAAGAAGTGACGGAGCTGCCTACCAGCTTCATCAAAGGGGATATTCTGGATCAGAAGATGGCCAAGCTGAATATGCTGAACCTGCAGTCCCGTTTTTCAAAAAACGACCATCTGATCATCTGCATCGGGCGTACCTACGGCTGCGGAGGGAGCGAGATCGGATTTACCCTGGCAGACACCTTAAAGATCAACTATTACGATGTGGAGATCTTCGACGAGGTATTAAAACGCCTGGAGGCGGAGAAGGATTATGTACATGACAAGGGCGGTTATCCGTACAAGGAAGGAGAGGACCACCAGTCCCGGTATCTGAGCACGGTTCCGGCATTTGCTCCGGCGCCCAAGTCTACGATCAAAGAAAAGTTAAGGGAGTTCAGCCGGTATCACGGACTGCCGAAAAAGGACGCCATCTTCTTTAACCAGAGCGACCTGATCTGCGATATGGCAAAAAAAGAGGATTTTGTAGTCATGGGGCGGTGCGCGGACGCCATCCTGACCAATAACCGGATTCCACACATCAGCATCTTTATCACGGCGCCCCTGGAGCAGCGGGTACGGCGGATCATGGAGGTGCGCGGGTACGAGAACGAGAAGGAGGCAAAGCGTCTCCTGACCAAACTGGATAAGGATCATGTGAAATACTATAAATTTTATACCGGACGGAACTGGGGCAAGGCCAGAAACTATGACCTGTGCATCAACAGCGCCAGCTATGGGATACAGGGCTCCGTGGATCTGATCATGCGGATGCTCAAGAAGGATGGTGACGGGAAGGAAGGGTCCGAAGAGAATGGTAAAAAATGACGAAAGACTGGGGAGCGCGCCTCTTGGAAGGCTGATGGTGAGCATGGCCCTGCCGGCGGTGGCGGCCCAGGTGATCAATGTGCTGTATAACATTGTGGACAGGATCTACATCGGACATATCCCGGGCTACGGGGAGCTGGCCCTGACCGGGGTCGGGGTTACGGCCCCGATCCTGATGGTGATCTCTGCCTTCAGCGCATTTGCCGGTATGGGAGGCGCCCCCCAGGCGTCCATCCAGCTTGGAAAGAAAAATTATGAAGGCGCGGAGAAGATCCTGGGAACCAGCGTGGCCATGCTTCTGTTGTTTTCCGTGGTGCTGACCGTAGTATTCCAGGCATTCAAGACCCCCATCCTGTATGCCTTCGGCGCCAGCGACAACACCATTGTCCATGCCAGGGAGTACATCACGATCTATCTGGCGGGCACCGTTTTTGTCCAGTTTGCGCTGGGGCTCAATACCTACATCAGCGGCCAGGGCAATGCGAAAATCGCCATGCTGTCCGTTCTCCTGGGCGCGGTGACCAACATCATCCTGGATCCGGTGCTGATCTTCGGATTCCATATGGGAGTCCGGGGAGCAGCCCTTGCCACGGTCATTTCCCAGGCATTAAGCGCGGCGTGGGTGCTGCGGTTTCTGACCGGTTCAAACAGTGTGATCCGGATTCGCAGGAAACAGATCCGTCTGGATAAGAAAACGGTGCTGGGCATCGGCGCGCTTGGAATCTCTCCTTTCATTATGCAGAGCACGGAAAGCCTGGTGATGATCACACTGAACACAGGGCTGCAGAAATACGGCGGAGACATGTATGTGGGTACCATGTCCATCATGGCCAGCGTGATGCAGCTCATCACCATCCCGGTACAGGGCGTCGCCCAAGGGGTGCAGCCGATTATGAGCTATAATTACGGCGCAGGCAACTTAAAGCGGGTGAAGGATACCTTCCTGCGGATGGTGCTGGTCTGCCTTGCCGGAACCATGGTGTTTGCGGGGATCGCGGTGCTGCGGCCGGAGTTTTACGCGCGGCTGTTTTCCAGCAATGAAGAACTGACCATGCTGACCTGCCGGTATATGCCGGTTTACTTCCTGGGGATCACGATCTTCGGAATCCAGATGGGCTGCCAGACGACCTTCCTGGCGCTGGGACAGGCAAAAGTATCTCTGGTGATCGCGCTGCTCCGCAAGATCGTGCTCCTGGTGCCTCTTGCGGTCCTGTTTCCCAGATTTATGGGTGTGGACGGGGTCTACCGGGCGGAGCCGGTTGCAGACTTTACATCCGTTGCCGTGACGATGCTCCTGTTTTTCTTCACGGCCAGGAAGCTCCTCTCCGGGGAGCAGCAGGAGTAAGTGATCCGGCTGCCTCCATTGTATTTGCTACATCACAAAGATGCCGAGGGCGTTCAGGATCGAACTGATGAGGATGGCAACCAGGATGACGGGGGCCACCCATTTGATGACCACGGTGAACAGATGCTTCCCTTTGAAGTCGGCACCTTCGGCGCATGCCTCATCAATGATGGCCTTGGGCTTGATGACAAACCCTGCAAAGAAACAGGTCAGCAGCGCTACAATCGGCATCAGGATGCTGTTGCTGATGAAGTCCCATGCATCCAGGATAGACATGCCCAGGGGCTTGACGAAATCCCAGATCCCGAATCCCAGGGAAGAGGGAACGCCCATGAGCAGGGAATAGATAAACACCAGGATGCTGGTTTTGCGGCGGGACCAGTGGAAAAAGTCCATCAGGATGGATACGATGGTTTCCATCAGGGAGATGGCGGAGGTGATCGCCGCAAAAAATACAAGTACAAAGAAGACCGTGCCTAAAAATCCACCGAACCGGATGCTGGCAAAGACCTTCGGAAGGGTGATGAACATCAGCCCCGGTCCTGCTTTTAAGGCAGACGGGTCTCCGCCGGAAAAGGCGAATACGGCGGGCACGATCATCAGTCCGGCGAAAAAGGCGATGCCGGTGTCAAAGATCTCGATCTGCCTGACGGAGCTTTCCAGATTGGTGGATTTGCTCATATAGGAACCGTAAGTGATCATGATGCCCATGGCAAGGGACATGGAGTAAAACAACTGTCCCATGGAAGAGAGCAGTGTCTTGAGTGAAAAGTCGGACATATGTGGCAGGACGTAGTATTTGACACCTTCCATGGCGCCGTCGATGGTCAGCACATACAGGGAGATGCCAACAGTCAGGACTACCAGCAGCGGCATCATGACCTTGCTGACTTTTTCGATCCCTTTTTCCACGCCGCAGATCACCACCGCCGCCGCGATCGCCGTAAAGATCACAAACCAGACGATGGGCTCTGATACACCGGAGATAAAGCCGGTAAAATAGGTATCCTCAGCCGCCGCGGACACACCGCCCGTCAGGAAGGTGAAAAAGTATTTGATGACCCATCCGCCGATGACGGAGTAGTAGGGGAAGATGATGACCGGCACAAGGGTGACCAGGACGCCTACAAAACGGTACCGCTTATTCAAAGCGGAAAAGGCTCCGATGGCGCTTAAGCCCGTCTTGCGTCCCAGGGCGATCTCCGCGGTCATCAGGGCGAACCCGAAGGTGACGGCCAGGATGATATAGCAGAGCAGGAAAGTACCCCCGCCGTACTGCGCCGCCAGATAGGGAAACCGCCAGATGTTCCCCAGCCCCACCGCCGACCCGGCGGCGGAAAGGATGAAGCCGATCCGGCTTGTAAAGTTGCTTCTGCTGCTTTTCATATTATAAAGCCCTCCTCATATGATTTTGGTGAATTTGTACATGTTTTTTTGTTCTGTACGCCAGATATATAGGATTATGACATAAAGTACAGGGAAATACAAGGGGTAACGCGAATCATGTCAAAATCTCGTTCCCGTTCACATGGTGTCTGCAGACAGCTTTGCCGGCTGTTTTTGCGCATGTGTGTGAAGAGACCATGAATAGTAATGAATTTGCGGAATAATTTGAAAAATGTATTGACAATTGATGGGAAGTGTGCTAGATTATTCCTTGCGTAAAGCGAAAAACAAAGCAGAGTATCCACTCTCACCATAGCGCAAGCGGGCGACTATCGGTTTGATATTGACACAGGACACAGGGCTGGGTCGGAGTATTTTATGACAGCCGTATGTCTGTGAATTGTCGGGTGGATATCTGTTCACTCGTTTTTTTAATTTGCGACAGCCCAATGGAAATTCATGTGACGGAGGTATACGACAATTAGCGAGTTAATGATTAACGAACAGATCAGAGATAAAGAGGTTCGTCTGATCGGTGAGGATGGGGAACAGTTAGGGATCATGTCAGCGAGGGATGCTTTCAGGATCGCCCAGGAGGCGGAGCTTGACCTGGTGAAGATCGCTCCGGGAGCAAAGCCGCCGGTGTGTAAGATCATCGATTACGGAAAGTATAAGTATGAGCTGACAAGAAAAGAAAAGGAAGCGAAGAAAAAGCAGAAAATTGTTGAAGTCAAAGAAGTGCGCCTGTCACCGAATATTGATACGAATGACCTGAATACGAAGGTGAACAATGCTAAGAAGTTCATCCTCAAGGGCAACAAGGTAAAGGTGACCTTGCGTTTCCGGGGCAGAGAGATGGCACATGTCCAGCAGAGCAAGCATATATTGGATGATTTTTACAAGCTGGTAGGGGACATTGCGGTAGTGGAAAAGCCGGCGAAGCTGGAAGGCCGGAACATGAGCATGGTTTTAACCGTAAAACGTTAAAAATATACAAGCTGGCTGTAAGGCAAGCACAATAAAGGAGGAAGATTATTATGCCAAAATTAAAAACAAATAGAGCGGCGGCAAAGCGCTTCAAAAAGACAGGTACAGGAAAGCTGAAAAGAAACAAAGCTTACAAGAGCCACATCTTAACCAAGAAGACGACCAAGAGGAAGAGAAACCTCAGGAAGTCCACTATTACAGATGCTACAAATGTAAAGAATATGAAGAAAGTATTACCGTATATCTAAGACGCGGGTAATAGAAGGAGGATTAAGAAATGGCAAGAATCAAGGGCGGAATGAACGCAAGAAAGAAACATAACAGAGTATTGAAGCTGGCAAAAGGATACAGGGGAGCACGTTCCAAACAGTACAGAGTGGCAAAGCAGTCCGTTATGAGGGCTTTAGCTTCTTCTTATGCAGGAAGAAAGCAGCGCAAGCGTCAGATGAGGCAGCTTTGGATCGCGCGTATCAACGCTGCGGCAAGAATGAACGGCCTGTCCTACAGCAAGTTCATGCATGGCCTCAAACTGGCGGATGTGGATATGAACAGGAAGATGCTGGCAGAGCTGGCAGTCAGCGACAAGGCAGGATTTGCGACATTAGCGGAACTGGCGAAGGAAAAAATCGCATAATTGTGAATGAGATAAAAGCGGAGTGGTGTATTCCGCTTTTATTTTTTGTTCTATAGGTAACTTCTCCGAATTTTCCTATAGAACAAAAAGCCTCATGGGGATACGCGCTTTTTTTCAAAATATATTGGCAATATTCTAAGAATAGGTTACAATATAGTTATAGAAGATTTGTAAGCGGCTGTAAACAGACGAGGAGGAAGGAGGTTATGGATAAAATGACAGATAAGGAACGGCAGGATACGAAAATGGCAATGTTGTATGAACTGAGATTAATTTTTGCCAATGGAGAAAAGAAAGAGTATACGACAGAAGAAATTGTTGAATTGCTTGATAAGATTGCTATGGCTAAAGAGCAGTAACAAATAGAGGTCACATGTAAAGCGGAGGCTTAGCCCTCCGCTTTTAATATACCATCGTATGCAGAAAAGCTGCCAGTGGCAGGTTTTCTGCATGGGTTTATATAATTGTAAGAAAAAACAAATCTTTTTTTAAATTAAGGGCTTGTTTGTTTTTATATTTCGTTTTAAAATAGCCTTATAGGTCAGATCCTTTGCATTTGACAGGCTGTTGATGAATGTAAGGTTTAGCTGGAAAGGAGTTTTGAATGACGGAGGTAATGGAAATGGATAAAAAAGAAATTAAGGTTGTTATTGAATGGTGTGATGAAAAAGGGCATAGCGAGCATGAAATATTGGATTTAATACGCCGGATTGTTAACGCAAACCCACGGCATGAAGAAAAAGAAGAGTAAAGCGGAGGTTTAGCCCTCCGCTTTTAAAATTGGTTTATGTTTGTTGTTAAAGTTTTGCAAGTAGTTTGCCGCTCATATGTAAGCACGAAATAATCCGTATCTATGAATCCTCCATCATTTTTGATACAATAGCTCCAAATCAAGGAAGTATTGCCTATGAATGAAACGAACCTTACAAAAGAAGATTTCTGGATGAAGCGGATTCAGGATTTCCAAAAAAGCGGATTGTCAAGAAAAGAATGGTGTCAGGAAAATCAAGTCCCCCTGTC
>Ga0073906_1003003_pt1 | contig 20389 bp, 15 predicted proteins | sample Inofromicrocosms_FD_65485 | JGI IMG/M metagenome (GOLD analysis project Ga0073906, IMG submission 65485) | Mouse cecum microbial communities from Vienna, Austria - Inoculum for glucosamine and mucus D2O microcosms | ecosystem: Host-associated > Mammals > Digestive system > Large intestine >...
ACACTAAGCTCTGTCTACGTCCACTAAAGTGGACTTGCCAATCGCTAAGTGCTCACACAAAAAAGCGTTTCATTTGGGAAACGCTTTTTGAATTTGGTGGAGGGAGATGGATTCGAACCATCGAAGTCGTAGACAACAGATTTACAGTCTGCCCCCTTTGGCCACTCGGGAACCCCTCCAAGTATGGAGCCGGAGATGGGACTTGAACCCGCAACCTACTGATTACAAATCAGTTGCTCTGCCAATTGAGCTACTCCGGCATTTTTTTAGGACGCCTTTTTGCTCAGCATCCGGCATTAGCGTCAAACGCTACATAGAATTATACCAATAAAATGCCGGTCTGTCAAGTGTTTTTTTGCATATAATAAAGAAAAAATTTGAGGTGAGCTAAATGGCAAAAAATCCGCTAATCACATTAATTCAAGCACAGGAGCGGCAGCAGGGCGGCGCGCTGCTTTTGGATGTGCGTTCTGCTGAGGAACATCAGGAATGGCACCCTGCCGGCAGTGTTTCGGTGCCGGTGGAACGTTTGGCAGAGGAAATTGGCCGGCTGGGCAACCGCAATCAACCGGTGCTGTTGTTTTGTAGCAGCGGCGGGCGTAGCCAAATGGCTGCGCAGGTTTTACGCCGCTTGGGTTACAACAATTTGTACATTGTGCGAAAATAAGGAATATTATATGGTAGGAATCAGTCTGTTTGCTTGAGGCAAAGCGCTGAGTGATAAAGCTAGAGTATGCCGAGGTTGCGGGCGGCCAACACCGCGTCTGTTTTGCCGGCCACGCCCAGCTTGCGATAATTTTCACGGGTGTGATATTTGACGGTGACGGCTTTCATACCCATCTGTTCGGCAATTTTGTTGACGGAAAGTCCGTCGGCCTGTAAGCGCAGGATGGTAAGGGCGGTGGGGCTGAAATCCGGCACTTCAGCCAGCTGTTTTTTCAGATAAACCGGATAACGCACGGCCACGGCGGCTGTTTCGGCCAGCAGAGTGCGCAGCCAATCCTGGTTAATTTGTGGGTCTGCTGCACACTCCTTGCGGGCTGCTTGCAGCAGTGGATTGATTGCCGCGCCTTCCTCGCTAACCAAGCGAATAAAGCCAAAGCTGCTGATTTGGCGCAAGGTGGGCAGCAGCTCGCCCAGCCAATCGCCGTCTAGCCGTTCCTTGATGATGGCGGAAAGCAGGCCAACCTCCATTTGAATGTATGGCCGGTGGTACTGCTCGGCGTAGTAGCGCAAGGTTTCCAGCAAGGCCTGGGCTTGCAGATAATTGCCGCAGGAGATGTAGCAGCGCACTTTGGTCAGGTAACGATAACGTTCCAGAGTGTTAAATTCCTTGCTTTCCGTGGGCGCTTCTGTGAGCCAACGGTTGATTACTGCCTTATCGCCGGTATAAAGAGCAATGCGGCAATAGAGGGCCCGGATGTTAGGCAGCAGGTGATTGGCGCCTTGTTCGCGCACCTGCTGCTCAAAGGGTTTTAAGATGTCTAGGGCTGCTTGCACATCGCCATACAACAGATTTAGGCGTACGCGTAGGCCAATGGTAACAAAGGCCAGCATTAGACTGTGGCCACGGTCGCTTTCCAGACGGGAGCGGCTGAGCAGACGCAAGATTTCATAGGTGTCGCCGCCTTTTTCATAGATAGTTTCGCCCAGGGTGGCGTCAATCAGGCCTTTGGCGGCCAAACCCAGCACCTGCTCAATTAGCTGGCTGTGCGAGGTTAAGATATTTTGAGTCTGTTTGGTCATCCAGCAGAAGTCCTTGGCGCCGTTCAGAATACTGGGCAAATTATCAGTTAAGGAAACTTCAGGAAGCGTGATACCTTTTTCCTGCAAGGCCGGCAGGCGTTCAAAGGTTTCCAGCAAATCGGTGCTGTTGCGGTGGGGCAGGCAAACGTCCAGATAGGCCAGGCGGCTTAATGCCTCGCGCTTTTGGCCGTTGACGGCGCTGTCGGCCAGGTGGCGCAGGCGTTTATACCAAAGCTCGCTTTCCTCTGGCTGCAATAGCAGGGAGTAAAGCATGCTCATACCAGCCATTAGCACCACGTTGCCGGTGATTTCCTCGTCAGTCAGGCGCAGGTAAAACTGGCGCATTTCAAAATAATAGCCGTTGCCAGGCGTTAGGTGGGCGTTGCGAATAAGTAGGCTGCGGATTTGTTCATCCTTGCCGCAATGGTCTAAAATACGCAGGGCGGGCAAAAATTGCTCATGCATTTCATAATAGAGGGCGGCGCGCGAGGCGTAGGTTTTCATTCGCTCCGAGCCTAGCCTTTTTTCACCCAAACTGCGCAGGGCTTGCTGAGCGATGGGGGATAAGCGATAGACGCCGCCTTTTTGGCGCAGCAGGTTATCAGTTTCCAGAGCGTGCTCCAGCAGAGCGGCAGCGCGGCTGTTGCCGGAAATCATTTTGGCCAGCTCCAAATCAAAATCGTTGGTTATGCTCAGCTGCATTAGAAATTCCAGCAGAGTGCTGTCCCAGCTGGGGAACACAAATGTTTCCAGATAATCCGCGTAAGCGTCCCAAACCTGCAAGTAAAACTCCGGCCCAATTTTGTGGCCTTGCTGCAACAGCAGGGAGGCATAGCGCAGGGCATAGGCGTTGCCGTCGGTTGCGCCCTCCAGGTGCACCAGCTCCGCCTCGGAAAGGGTTAGCTGCTGAGTTTGCAGATAAGCGGCCATTTCCGTGCCGCGCAGGTGCAAATCCTCCTCGTGGATGATGGTGAAGCCCTGGTTTACATAACTGGGGCGCAGCCAATGCGGCAAAGCGCTGCGGCTGATTAAAATTAACCAAACCTTTCTGTAATAACATAAATTTAAGATTTTTTCCCGCAACAAATCGCTGGTGAGCAACTGCAAATGGTCCAACACCAGGGTGATTTCCTCGTCGTTGGCTGGCAGCTTGTTAATGTTGCCTGCCAAATCACTGAAAGAAAAATATTTGTGTGGGCGGTTGGCTAAAAATTGTTGGACAAGCTCCGTTTTGCCGTAGCCGCTGGCTCCATAGATGTAAACATTTTGCCTCTGAGTGTGCGCACTTTTTAATTTGCGCAGGGCAGCAGCAGGAGCAATATAATCTTTAATCACAGCTGATACCTCCAATCAAGCAAATTACATATAATCACCATAGCCCCTGCCATAGTTGGTTTGCAAAAGTTGTTAAAAGCTTTTTATATAATTATATTGTACACCTGCTGAGGAAAAAAGTCCATATTATTTTTTGCGAATAACTAGCAATTAGCACCATGAACAACCGGAATTAAAGCCGTTGTTCCCCTATATATTAAGCATTTGGGAAGAATGGATGATGATATAAACAAAGAAGCCAAGCTGAAAGTGCGGGCTGATTTGCTTGTGAAGCAATACCATAATGAAGTTTGTAAAATTAGTTGCAATTTTTATTTTTCTATGGTATAATATGAAAACACAGTGAAATCAAGCCCTGCGAAGCTGGGCGCAGATTGAACTGATGTTGAACAAATACCACAGTGCAATTTGTAAAATTAGGTTGCAATACCGTTTTTTCTGTGGTATAATATAAACACAAAGAGCCGACCTCTTAAATTGGGTCAGCCCTTGGAAATTTTAGCTAAAAGAATAGCCGTTTTCCACTGGTACTGGGCGGCTATTTCTTTTTGCAATGGGTTAATATCACATCTGCCAACGTTATAAGTACTAATAAAAACGTTGCGACTTCCATAAAACTCATCAGCATCACCTCCTCGCTTTGTGTGTGAGGAGGGCCCCAATCCCTCATTCATTCAACTACACACCTGTTCACAGGCGTGTTTTTATATTCCGAGGGCTAACCGCCTAAATAAGATGGGTTTCAGCTCTTTGTAAGTTGTATTATACTACTTTTTTTGCTTGTTTGCAAGTAAAAAAGTTAGTAAAACGAAAGCCGTTGTTCCCCTATATATTAAGCATTTGGGAAGAATGGAGGATGATATAAGAAAAAATAAAAGGTTCAATTAAAAAACGTTGCGAAAAAAAACAGAGCGGCTCAAAGCCACTCTGTTTTTTTTAATAACTGAACTAAGTCCAATCGTTTCCCTATATATTAAGCATTGGGGAAGAAAGGCCAGATAATAGGCATCAATACCAATGCCATAATCATTACGATGATGAACAAAGGTGTACCTACTTTTACATAGTCCATAAACTGCAAACCACCAGGACCGTAAATCATTGTGTTCGGCGGGGTTGCTACAGGGGTCATATATGCTGCGGATGCGGAGAAGCCGATAGCCAATACAACGGCCGTCGGGCTGGCGCCCAAAGACTCGGCAATGGACAAACCAATCGGGCACAGCAGCGCGGCTGCGGCGGTGTTGGACATGAACTGGGTCAACAGACCAGTAATCACGAACAGTACTGCAGTCAGTACGATCGGGTTCGGGGCTTCGCCCATCATGCTTACAACTTGGTCAGCCAAAATTTTACCAGCGCCGGTGGACTTCATTGCAGAAGCCAGGCCCAAAGCGCCTGCAAACAGGAAGATGGTCTGCCAATCAAAGGACTGGTAAGCTTCTTTCTCTGTCATACAACCGGTAATTACGCACAGGATAGCGCCAACAACAGCTGCGTCGTGCAGTTCCAAAATCTTGGTAACCATGCAAACGATTACGCCAACCAAAACAGCGCCAGCGATGATCTGTTTCTTGGTATCATATACTTTGCCGGATTCTTCATCAGCAACTTCAACGTCAGAGTGACGAACCGGGATCAGACGATTGCCAATCAGCATCATGTAAACGATGGAGATGATAGCAACCGGCAGACCAAACAGAGCATAGTCAAAGAAACCAATTTCGTAACCTGCATTTGCCAAAGTGGCGTTGGCAGTGATGTTCGGCGGGGTACCAACCAATGTACACATACCGCCGGAAGAAGCCATGATAGCCAGAGGCATCAAAATCTTGGCACGGTTCCAGCCCTGGCTGTCAGCAATACCCAAGCAAACGGGCATCAATACAGCAACAGTACCGGTGTTGGACAGGAAAGCAGACATTGCGCCGGTCATAATCATAACGGCAATCAACAGTTTGCTCTCAGAACCGCCGGCAATCTTAACGGCGGAAAGACCAATTTTCTGTGCCAGACCAGTTTGGAACATAGCGCCACCAACAACGAACATACCACCGAACAGGATTACGTTGGAATCCATCAAGCCGGAGTAAGCTTCTTTCATAGTCATAATACCGGAGATGGCGAAGTACGGGGGCAGAACCATAGCTGCAAAAGCGATCGGAATTGCTTCAGTAATGAAGAAGAAAGCTACCACCACTAATGCGCCCAAGGTCAACAGGGCATGACCATGTTTGATTTCTGCGTCATAAACAGCTTTGGCGTCCAAATAAGTTTGTGCTTCTGCGCCACCGAAATCGTCTGGATTCGGAGCTACCGGAGCGTTCATGATTGTGGAAACTGTCCAAGCAATCAAGCCGATGAAAAGCACTAAGCCAATGATTCTGACTAACTTTTTGTCTTTCATGTTTTGTTCCTCCTTTTTTTCTTGCGTTTGCATTTGGCTGCAATTAAAACGGAACAAGCACACTTTTTTCAACAACACATACAAAATGAGGAGGAAAAAAATAATTGCTGTTTTTTAAATGACCTCTTTTGCTTTGCGTTAGCCAAAATGTAATGTAACTTTTTCGATTGTTTTGCAAATGCTGCACGTGCCAGCGGCTGAATGAACGTTCATCGGCCAGGGGCCGGCTGCTAGCTTCAGCCGACGTTTTGGCACGGCGCGTTTTCCAAATGCTTTCCTATATGTAATGCTGCATTGCGCGGCCGCGTTTAGCAAGGCGCTTTTGGCAAGCCTGCCCCTGTAACAGCTGCCCAAAGCTGGCTAGCAATGGCGGAGCGCTTTTCAGCACATAAGGAACGTTAGTTATAACCTCCTCCCAGGCCGATATTTTGCGGCCCTCACTCTGCGCCTCATCACCTGATACAACTAAATCAGTTTACACAGAGTTTATCTTAGCTGATTATATCACATCTTTTGTAATCCGTAAAGGGGTTTTGTGTTTAAAATACAGAAAAATTTTAAATTTTTTTCACATTTTCTTCACAAGAACTTCAAAATACCCACCCAGCAAACCTAGTGATTTAATAGGAGTTTGGGAAATAGATTGACAAAACAATTTCACCATGCTATAATATAAATACAAAGAGCCGACCTCTTAAAGTGGGTCAGTCCTCGATTAATACTATAATAAAAATAGCCGTACAATCGCGAAACTGGGCGGCTATTTTTGTTTGTTCAATTTTAAGAAAAACTCAATGGTCTGTTTAAAATTGGAAAAATCAAGCAATTTACACTTTCAAACTTTGGCTTGTTAATATCTTAAAAGAATTGGAAAAAAGTTCAGCTAATAGTTTAGCCACAAAACCACATACTAAAAACGCAGTTATAAAAAAATAGTATGGAGGAAATTAAAATGGCTAAACTTAAAATGAAAAGATTGGCTTATCTTTTGGCGGCCTGCTTGCTGCTTTTGGCTGCACTGACTGGTTGCAGCAACACCAAAACCGGCAACACCGGCCGTACCAATGGCACAACCGGCACTCCCACCAGCTACACCGGCTACGGTTTGGATAACTATGGCGGCGCCGGCTATGGCAATGGCGTCTCCTATGGCTCCGGGACGTATAACGGAGCCACCAACAGCAGCTATCGCAGCAATGGGGGCACCAGAACCACTCCCAACACCGGTTATCTGAACGGGGCTGGCACAATGACCGGCACCGGGGACCTTTCCAGTACGGATATGGGCACCAACGGCGGCACCAGTAATGTCAGTGCGGATATGTAACTTTTCCTTAAAATTAAAAGTAAAAATCAAAGCGGCGTTCATTTTTGATAACGCCGCTTTGATTGCGTGAACACTTAGCGATTGGCAAGTCCACTTTAGTGGACGCAGACAGAGCTTAGTGAGAACCATTTCAACTAGCCGCACCTTTTAGGGTCGCGGCTAGTTGATTATGTTAGCTGGTAAAATCTCCTTTAGTTTTGGCAGGCTCCTAAGTCACAGGTTCAATTTCCGAAGTCAGGGCCTGCGCTATAAAAACCAGGCCGCCGGCCTCCTCGCTGGTGAGCATATCACAATCCACCATGCGGCGCAGAACCTGCTGTTGTCTTTGCACGGCCAACTCCGGGTTGGCTTTGGGATTGTAGGCGCTGGGCGCATTTGGCAGCCCGGCCAGCAAAGCGCTTTCGGCCGCGGTTAAATCCGCAGGATGTTTGCCGAAGTAGCCCCAGGCGGCGTCGTGGATGTTGTAATAACCAGCGCCAAAGTAAATGTCATTAACATAAAGTTCCAAAATTTCATCCTTATCACACATTTTTTCAATATCCCAGGCCACAAACACCTCGGCGATTTTGCGTTCAAATTTCTTTTCCTGCGTGAAGTATAGATTTTTGGCCAACTGTTGGGTGATGGTGCTGCCGCCCTCCACCAGAGCGCCGGCCTGCAAATCGGCGGCCACCGCCCGGGCGATGGAAATCACATCGATGCCGTTGTGCTTGTAAAAGCGTTTGTCCTCCACGGCCACCACCGCGTCCAGATAAAACTGGGGCAATTCCTCCAGGGTGGTGTAATTTTCCGCAGCGCGGGTTTCAGCCAGCACTTGCTCCAGAGGCCGCGCCTCCACCGCCTGTTTGTAAAGCTGCCAACCCTGCCAGGTGAGGCCGCCCGCCAAAATTAAACCCAGGCACACAACTGCTCCCAACGTAATTCTTATTGCTCGCCAAATCTTTTTCATAAAGTTCACCTCCAAATTCACAACTATGGGTATCACATTTTTTATAATCTTATCATTAATTATAATCTAAATTATTAAGAAAATATTAACAAATTGTTTTTTTGCTCATTTAACTATACTTTTTAATGTGGTATTTAATTCTCTACCATAAATACCGTTTTTTACCGAAAAAACTTGCAGCTTTTTTGAAAAAATTTGTATTTTGTTCGCCCAATTAATTGCTGCCCTTAACTGGCCACAATGCGGTAGTAAATGCGAGAGGTCGTCAGATAAGCGGCGATGTAAAGCAGGGCGAAAATTAGATAGCAGATGACGCTGATTTGAACCAGCAAGGCCGGGTTGGAAAGGCCGAAAGCTAGCAACAGCTTTAGCAGCATATTAAAGGCAAAGGCCAGGTGTATGCCGGCGATTACCAGCGGCAGGAAAAACAACACCAATGTTTGCCAGTTGACGCTGCTGCGGATTTCCCGGTCGGTCATGCCTACCTTGCGCAGAATACCAAAGCCCGCTTGGTCCTCGTAACCCTCCACCAGCTGTTTGTAGTACATAATCAGCAGCGCGCCGGCCACAAACACCAACGCCAGCACAATGGCCAGGAAAAACATGCCGCTGTTCATGCTGTAATACCAATCACGCTCTCCGTTGATGTCGGAATAATGAATGTTCGGCGGTTCAAACTCGCCGTTTGCTTTGGCCTGCTGGGTGCGTTCGTCAACCTGGTTCCAAATCACCCGCACAAATTCATCGCTTTCGCTGGGGTTGGCCGTTTCCGGCAGGTCAAAACCGTAGTACCACGCCACCGAGGAAGCTCTCTCATATGCCTGTTGCTGCACGTTGCAAACGGTCTGCATAATTTGCTCGTCGGGCACCACCACCCACAAATCCGGCAAAATTTCCGAGTTGGAAACGCTCGTATGCGGAAATTCCGGTAGCAGGCTTTTCACCTTAAATTCCGGCAGTTGCTCAATTTGGGGCAGGCTCAGAGTGTTCCAGGTGTAAGGGGCGTTCGGGTTTTCGCAGATAAACACTTCGTTCGGTTGCAGCTCCAGTGCGCTTGCCTGGCTGCGGTTGTAATCATCTAACGGGATGAAATGGGCGTAGTAAAAGCCTTTAAATTGCACCAGCCTTTCCGCTTGCTGCATTTTGTCTTGGTCAAAGGTCAGGCGGCTGTTCTCAACCGCGGCCACGGTGGTGAGATGCCGGAAATCCAAAACCGGTTGATTCTGCCAGCCGCGCCGTGCCAGCTCCGCTTCAATTAGCTCCCGATAAACCGGAATATAGTTCTGCCGCTGCGCCAGCCCCGGCCGCTCGTCCGCGGCGGCCTCGTCTGCCGGATAGAAAACATCATAAATGCTGAAAATAATATCCTGCGGAAAACGCTGCTGCAAAGCGGCCTCCTTGCCCCAGAACAGGCAGCCGGTGGTGGAGAGCATTACCAGCACCATAGTGGAGAGGATACAAATGCTGGCCAGGCCCGCGCCGTTGCGCCGCATACGGAACAGCATGTTGCCGGTGGACACAAAATGCTTGGTTTGGTAATAGAAGCGCGGGTTCTTTTGCAACAGCCGGCACAAAGCCACCGAGCCGGCAATGAACAGCAGATAAGTGGCGATGATTACCATAATTACCGCCACAAAGAACAAACCCAAGGCCACGATGGGGTCTTTAATGGTGACGGCCAAAAAGTAGGCCCCGGCTAACAGTATCAAGCCCAGCAGAGCCAGCAGCCAGTTGGCTTTGGGCGGGCGTTCGCCAAAATTGGGCGCTCGCAGCAGCTCCACCGGCCGGGCCATATGCACCTGGCGCAGGGAATTGGCCAACAACAACAGAAAAATCAGACTGAAAAGCTTTAGGGTGGAAATGATGGCCAATGGGGAGATTTCAAACACCAGGCTGGGCCCGGAGGAGAGCAGCCGGCTGAGGGAAAGCTCGGCTAGTTTGCTGAAAAGCAGCCCCAGGCCCAGGCCGCTCAGCAAAGCCAGTGCGGCGGTTAGCAGCGTTTCCAGCAGCAGCACGCGGGCCAGGTTCAGCTTGCTCATTCCCAGAATGTTGTAAAGGCCAAACTCCTTTTTACGCCGCTTCAACAAAAATGAATTGGTGTAAAGCAAAAACAGCAGCGAGAAAAAACCGATTACAATCTGCCCCAGGGAGAGGATTTCCTGCACTGTGCCGCCGCCGCGCATGGTTTCCACGGCGGTGCTGTTTTGCAGGGCGCACACAATGTAATACATCATCACCATACCAATGCAGGTTAATATATAAGGAAGATAAACGCGGCCGTTTTTGCACATGCCCTGCCAGGCCAGCCGTGTGTAAAAGCCAAAGCCGCGCATTAATCAACACCTCCTGTAATCGCCGATTGCATAGCCGCGCTCATTGATTGGGTTGGGGCCGTGTGGTTGGCGTTCGTCTGGTCAGTGTTGGTGGAAAGCAGGGTGAGCGCCTCGGCAATTTTTTGATAGAATTGCTGCTGCGGTTGCCCGGCCCGATAAAGTTGGTGGAATACTCGCCCGTCCTTGATGAACAGCACTCGCCCGGCGTAGCTGGCGGCTTTGACGGAATGGGTTACCAGCAGAATGGTTTGGCCGTTTTCATTAATCTGGCGGAAAAGCTCCAAAAGCTCGTCGGCGGAGCGGGAATCCAGCGCGCCGGTTGGCTCGTCGGCCAGCACCAGACTGGGTTTGGTTATCAGAGCGCGGGCCACGGCTGCGCGCTGCTTTTGCCCGCCGGAAACCTCATAAGGATATTTAGCCAACAGGCTGCTAATACCCAACTGGTTAGCCAGCGGATTTAGGCGGGCGGCCATCTCTTTGTAGGGCAGGGCGGCCAGCACCAGCGGCAGATAGATGTTGTCTGCCAGGGAAAAGGTGTCTAGCAGGTTGCAATCCTGAAACACAAAGCCCAGGTTATCCCGCCGAAAAGCGGCGATGCGGCTTTCCTTGATTTGGGCCAGGTTTTGCCCCTCCAGCAAGATTTGACCGCTGGTGGGGCGGTCCAGCGCGGCCACCAAATTTAGCAAGGTGGTTTTGCCGCTGCCGGATTCGCCCATAATGGCCACCCATTCGCCTTTTTCCACACTGAAGCTGACGCTTTGCAATGCTTGCACCTTTTGGCCGCCAAAGCGGGTGGTATAAATTTTTTGCAGGTCTTTTACTTCTAAAATTGACATTTGTTTTTCTCCTTTCTCATTTCAGACAACTATACTTGAACTATCTATATTTTAACATAAGCGGCAGGCGGCCACCAGAGATTTTACCTTGCATTTTAAGGCGTAATCTTACATTATTGTAAGGTTACGATTCTTTTTTGGATGTGAGCATATCAAAAAAACCTCTCAGCATTAAATCTGAGAGGTTTTGGTTTGGTGACACGTACGGGATTCGAACCCGTGAATGCCAGCGTGAAAGGCTGGTGAGTTAAGCCGCTTCTCCAACGTGCCAGATGGTGATCCATCCGCGATTCGAACGCGGGACACCCTGATTAAAAGTCAGGTGCTCTGCCAGCTGAGCTAATGGATCATATGGTGGACCATCACGGACTCGAACCGTGGACATTCTGATTAAGAGTCAGCTACTCTACCAACTGAGTTAATGGTCCAAAATGTTCGGCGTGAATCATCACGCTTTAATATTATAGACTAGACAAGCGGATATGTCAAGCTTTTTTGCAAAAAAAACCTGTTATTTTCCAGCGAATTTTGCCAGCCTGATGTTTTTAATAGACAGGGGCGGCGTATTTTGGGCGGAATATAGCAAAAAAAGCGGATAAACGCTTAAATTTACGCAAATTGCAGCGCATGGGCCGTCAAGCCCTGTGATATAATTAAACTAACTAAAGGAGGGATGCTTATGCAAAAGCGCTCTGGGCTTCGGGGCTATGTGTTGCTTTTGGGTTTTATGATTGTGTTGTTTTTGGGGCTTTCGGCCGCCAGGGCTTGGGCTATTCCTGAGCCGGAGGGGTTGGAGCTGGGCCAGGCGACGGAAAATGAGGCTTTGGGTTGGCGGCTGGTGTTGCACAGGCCAGACGGCGAGCGGCAGGAATATTGGTTGGCGGAGGTTTTTGCGGATTCCACAGGCTACGAGTGGAATTTGGGCCAGCCCTATTTGCCGTTGCGTTTGCTGGCGGAGGCTGGCGGAACGCCCTTGGGTTGGCAGGAATATCAGGTGGGCAGGGTGCACAGCGGGGCGGCCATTTGGACGGAGGCCCAGGGCTTTGTGCTGCTTTTACCAGGCCGGCAGCAGCTGATAAAGGTGGGAGTTGACGGGCAAGCGATAATTCAACAGGAATATGCCGCGCCACTGCTGTTGGAGGACACTTTGTGTCTACCTTTAGCTTTGCTGGAGCCGTTGGGGTTGAGCTGGCAGTTGCAAAGTGAACAGCGTTTGGTGGAGGTTTGGCTGCCGGAGTTGCCGGAATGGTCTGGCGGTGAGGCTGCGGAGCCGGGCGGCGAAAAAGGGCTGGATATGGCGGCGGCTTGGCAGTTGGCGCAGCCTAAGCTGGCGGAAATTTGGGCTGTTGAGGCGGAGGCGGAACTGCTGGCAGCTGCGGAAACATCTTTTAATGCGGCGCAGCGGAACCGTAGCCAAAATATTTATCTGGCGGCAGAGGCCTTGCATGGTTTGCAGTTGGCCCCCGGCGAGGAATTTTCCTTTAATGCAGCGGTAGGGCCGCGCACTGCGGAGCGAGGTTTTTTATCGGCCATCATTTTTGTGGACCGGCAGCCGGTGCAAGGGCTGGGCGGCGGTATCTGTCAGGTTAGCAGCACATTGTATCTGGCCTTGCGTCAAACTAAGCTGAGCGTTTTGGAGCGGCATCCGCACTCCTTGGCGGTGGATTACGCCCCTGCGGGCGGCGACGCCACGGTGGCTTGGGGTTCAAAGGATTTACGCTGGCAGAATAATTTGGAGCAGCCGGTTTATCTGCTTTGCCGGATTGGCGGAGGGCGGTTGCGGATTGAAATTTGGCAGGGAGAAGCGCCTGCCGAGCTGCCGGCACTCTTTATTTTGGAGTGAGCAGACTTAAAACGGAATAAATAACGGCAAAAAAGCGATAACATAAACAAAAATTTGTTGACAGTACGGGTGGAAAATAGTATAATTTTAGGTAATAGAGGGCGAGAAGCTCATGGCCCCAAGAAATTTGTCAGCAGAAAAGAGGAATTGTTATGGCTTCTTTAATTGTCGTCGGCTCGCAATGGGGCGACGAAGGCAAGGGGAAAATTACGGATTATCTGGCCAACCAGGCGGATATGGTTTTGCGTTGCCAGGGCGGCTCCAACGCTGGGCATACCATCTGGGTGGACGGTGTGCGCCATGCTTTGCATCTGGTGCCTTCCGGCATTTTAAACCCGGATACTGTTTGTGTGATTGGCAATGGCGTGGTGTTGGATTTGGGCATTGTGCTGCTGGAGATTAAAAAATTGCAGGAAGAGGGCGTCTCCACCAAAAATTTGGTGATTTCAGAGAAAGCTCACATTATTATGCCCTATCATTTTACTATGGATGATTATCAGGAGAACCTGAAGGGTGATAAAAAAATCGGTACCACCAGGCGCGGTATCGGCCCTGCTTATATGGATAAGGTTGCCAGGCAGGGAATTCGATTGATGGATTTGCTGGCCTGGCAGCCTTTTTTGGAAAAATTGGATTACAATCTGCGTGAAAAGAACGAAATATTCCGCCGGGCGGGCCTGCCTTTGATTGAGGGCGAAATTAAGGAACGCTTGATTGCTGATTTTGCGATTTATCGTGAACAGATTGCGCCCTATGTGGGCGAAACCATATACCTGGTGAATGAAGCGTTGGCTGCTGGCCAAAAGTTGCTTTTTGAGGGCGCGCAGGGGTCTATGTTGGATTTGGACCACGGAACCTACCCCTTTGTGACCTCAAGCAACACGGTGGCCGCGGGCAGCTGCACAGGCGTGGGCATTGGGCCGACGCGTATCGACAAGGTGCTGGGGATTGCCAAGGCTTACTGCACTCGCGTTGGCGAGGGGCCTTTCCCCACTGAGCTGAAAGACGAAACGGGTGATAACCTGCGTAACTGGGGTAATGAATTTGGCGTAACCACCGGACGCACGCGTCGGGTTGGTTGGTTTGACAGCGTGGTGGTGCGCTACAGCGCGTTGGTCAACGGTATGACGGATTTGTGCCTGACCAAACTGGATATTCTGGATAAGCTGCCGGAAATTAAGGTTTGTACTGGCTACAGCCAAACCGGCCATATTGTGACCAAAATGCCCAGCACGCTGGAGGAATTGGCCAAATGCAAGCCGATTTACGAAACGTTGCCCGGTTGGATGTCCGACACCACAGCCTGTCGCAGCTTTGCTGATTTGCCGGAAAACGCGCAAAAATATGTGTTGCGCTTGGAGGAGCTCTGCGGCTTGCCGGTTTCTCTGGTGGCTGTGGGGCCGGACCGCGAGCAGATTATTGTACGGCGTGATTTGTTTTAACCAGGTTTTTGGCCCACTGCAAGGAAAGCAGTTTGATAACAAAATTAAGTATTAAAGAAGGGGTTGCTTATGACGAAAGAAACTACAAGGGACCCTGCGCAGAAGCTGGAGTCCAAATGGCAGAAAATTTTAAAAGAATTCGGTAAAAATCCGCGGGATGTGCAGACCATACCAAAAATAAACCGACCAGGCCGTTGGTTTTATGTGGTGGCCCTAAATGGTAATTTATATGTGCGCCACGCCGTGGATCCGGAGCATCAGGAGCGTGCCTGCAAGCTGAAACGGCAACGTCACCTGTTGCGTAGCGAATTTGAGCGCGTATTTAATTTATATCAGCGCTGGAGCAAGGGCGAAAAAATTTGGGGACGTAACATGGCCCACAAGGCCGAGGAGGAAGCCCAAACCAAAATGTTGATTTACTGGTTTGGCGTTTTTGCCGCGGTTTGGCCATCTAAACATAATTTTAACGGGTTTAAGCACCAGGTTGGCCTGGAGCGCTGGCAGAAGATTGTTGAGGAATTTGCCGCCAACCCGCACGATGTGAAAACAATGCCCACCAACCGGCGGGCCAGCAAGTGGTTTTACGTTTACGTGGAGAAGAACAGCCTTTACGTGGACAAAAGCCCCAATGTGCCGCCGGATGACAGCTGCAAAATATCGCAGCGGCGTTTTTTGCGCCCCAGCGAGCTGGAGGATATGTGGCTGTTTTATCAACGCCGGCAGGATGGGGAAAATGTTTTCCGGGAGGCAACGGAGCGTTGCCGTAATCAAGTCTATTGGTATGGGATATTTGCCGATTTAGGATGGTAATATTAATATAATTAAAAAAGGAGTAATCAAATGGAAAGAACTTACATTATGCTGAAGCCGGACGCTTTGAAGCGCGGTGTGGCAGGGGAGATTATCTCTCGAATTGAACGCAAAGGTTACAAAATTGTGGAGGCTAAAACAATGCAGCTGGGCGAGGCTGTGCTGAAAGAGCATTATGCTCACATTGCAGACAAGCCGTTTTTCCCGGAACTGGTGGATTATATGACCAGCGGCCCGGTTTTGGCAATGATTGTGGAAGGCCCCGACGTGGTTTTGGGTATGCGCATTTTGATGGGCGCTACCAAATTTGAGGAGGCTGTTCCCGGCACCATCCGCGGCGATTTTGCTTTCTGCACAACTGAAAATCTGATTCACGGCTCCGACAGCGTGGAGAATGCCGAGATTGAAATTAAACGCTTTTTCGGCTAAGCCGTTTTTCCAGAATATATATAATAAGGAAGAAACAGGAAAAAATATTGCCCAAATGGCAAGCAGGATAAAAAAATAGAAAATTAAGACGCCTTTCAGGCAGTCTTGAAAAAGGAGGAATGGCTTATGAGTATGAGAGAACAACTGGCAGCTGCCGGTTACATTAATCTGGGTGCAATTTTTGAAAACCTGGCGCCGGCCTTGCTGGTGGAACAAGCTTTGAGCCGCGGCGAGGGCCGCATGGCCAGCACGGGGGCTTTGGCGGTGGAAACCGGCAAATACACCGGTCGCTCACCGGAGGATCGTTTTGTGGTGGAGGACGCTACCACCAAGGACACTGTGGATTGGGGCAAAATCAACAAGCCCTTTGACCCAGAAGCTTTTGTTGCTTTGCGCAGCCGTCAAAAGGCTTATCTGGAGGGCCGCGACGTTTTCGTTTTCGACGGTTACATTGGCGCGGACGAGGATTATCGGATTCCGGTGCGGGTGATTAACGAATATGCTTGGCAAAATCTGTTTATTCACCAGCTGCTGCGCCGCCCAACTGAGGAGGAGCTGGCTAGCTTTAAGCCGGAGGTTACTTTGGTTTGCACGCCTGGATTTAAAGCTATCCCGGAGCTGGACAAAACAAACTCGGAGGCCTTTATCATCCTGAATTTCACCAGCAAGGAGATTTTGATTGGCGGCGCTTCCTATGCCGGCGAGATGAAAAAATCCTGCTTCAGCTACATGAATTATATGATGCCTGAGCAAGGCGTTTGCCCGATGCACTGCTCTGCCAACATTGGCGCAGACGGCACCACCGCTTTGTTCTTTGGCCTTTCCGGCACCGGCAAAACTACCCTTTCCGCTGACCCGCAACGTCAGCTGATTGGCGACGACGAGCATGGCTGGTCGGAAAAAGGTGTGTTTAACTTTGAGGGTGGCTGCTATGCTAAGGCTATCAAGCTTTCCCGTGAGGGCGAACCGCAGATTTGGAACGCGATTAAATTTGGTGCGGTGATTGAAAACGTGGTTATGGATCCGTCAACACGTTTGGCTGATTATGACGACGATACTTTGACCGAGAATATCCGCACCGGTTACCCGGTGGATTATATTCCGGACGCGGTGCTTTCCGGCAAGGGTGGCCAGCCCAAAGCGATTATCTTCCTGACGGCTGACGCTTTTGGCGTTCTGCCGCCAGTGGCTAAATTGGACCAGAACCAAGCTAGTTACTATTATCTTTCTGGCTACACTAGCAAGCTGGCCGGCACCGAGCGTGGCATTACTGAGCCGCAGGCTACTTTCTCTGCTGGCTTTGGCGCACCTTTCCTGCCCCGTGCGGTTGGTGAATATGCTAAGCTGTTGCGCGCCAACATTGCCAAATACGGCACTGAGGTTTATATGCTGAACACCGGCTGGACGGGCGGCCCCTACGGAGTGGGCAGCCGGATGAAACTGGCTTACACCCGTGCAATGGTGACGGCGGCCTTAAACGGTGAGCTGGCCAATGTGGAATATGAGAAAGACCCCATTTTTGGCTTGGCTGTGCCGAAAACCTGCCCCAACGTGCCGGCTGAGGTTTTGAATCCTCGCAGCACTTGGGCAGACAAGGACGCTTACGACGAATCCGCTAAAAAGCTGGCGGCTTTGTTTGTGGAGAACTTTAAGACATATCACGGCGTGGACGCGGATATTCTGGCGGCTGGGCCTGGCAAGTAAAACAAAATATTATCAGAGTAGCGCATTCGTTGACAAATGCGCTACTCTTTGCTATAATAGGGGCAAATATGGTATAAAGGAGTGATAGTGATGACGATTGCGAAAAGGATTTGTGCGTTAGGGTTAATTGTGGCGCCGATTGTTGGTTTTTTGACTTTTATTGGGATTGGCTTTGGCTGTGCGTTGGATAATTTGTTTGCAGCCTGGCTGCTTATTCAAACTTTGTTAATTGTTGCCTTTTTGGTAATGCTGGTAGGTTACAATATGAAAGACGGCGGCCGTGGGCAAAAGGTTTGCGTGGCCGGTGTGTTGTTGTTTGCGCTGGCGATGGCTAGCACGGCCTGGGGATTTAATTACAAGTTTAATGGAGTTTGGCGGCCCTATGCTGATTTGCAAACGGTTCAGGTGCTGAGCGTGCAGCTGGATAATGACAAAGGGCAAGCATTGGCGGACGAGGACGCGAAGCAGGTGCTGGAGCTTATGCAGCAGGTGAAGCTGCGCAACCCGGCGATTGACGGGGATTGGGTTCCCTATCCAGAGGACGCCTTAGATGAGCGTGACAGATTTTTAGTGCGTTTGGCTGATGACAAGGCTTATTCCTTGGGCGTGATAGATAATTACTATTTTCACGGCGGGTGTTGTTATGAAGCGGCCAACCCTGAGGTGGGCTTGGCCTTGCAAAGCCTTTACGCGGAGCTGATAGTGAAATATACAACAGAGGGTGATGAGGCGCAGTTGGCGGCGGAATAGGCTAAAGGAGTGTGGTTGTGATGACGATTGCGAAAAGATTTGCGATTTTTGCGTTTATGTTTACGCCGTTTCTTTTTATCTTTTGTTTAGGTAATTGGGTTATTGCCGAAAATATGGGTATGAACAAGCTGCTTTTGGATGTGCTGTTTTGGTGTCCTTTGCTGGCGGTCGTGCTATTGTTTATTGGCTGTATGATGAAGAAGCCCTGTTTACAGAGTGGTATTTGCTGCTCTGGCTTGTTTGTATTCGGTCTGGCATTAGTAGCTTTGATTAGCAGTTGGGGGCCTGTGCATGCCAGGGATTGGCAGCCTTACTTGGATGTGCAGGAGGCTGAGGGACTGGAGGTTTACATATATTATTACAGTGACCAGCCAGAACAAAGCTTTGAGCACGCTCAGCTTTCCTTTGCGGACGCGAAACAGGTGTCGGAGCTGTTGCAGCAGGTTAAGATGGACAGGCCAAAGTTCAGCTTTCAGCAAGTTAGGGATGAGCTGGAGGCGGCCGGCGAGCCATATATTCACTTTAGCGTGCACACAGAAAAGGGTTGGCGAAAAGGTGGCGTGGGTATGTGCCCACCATACTATATTTTCAGCGACGATACGGCCTATCTTGCCGCAGATGAGCAGGTTTGCCAGGATTTAAAAGCGCTTTATGATGAGCTGCTGCCGAAATATATTCCGGCAGACGACGGCGCGCAGTTGGCGGCGGAATAGGCTAAAGGAGTGTGATTGTGATGACCAGGTTGCAGAAGCTGGTTTTCTGGGCTTTGTTTTTTGATGTGATTTTAGTGGTGGCAGGGTGGAGCGCAATTATTTCTGCGGACTTTACTCCGCACCCTATTTTAGCGAAATTGCCTTTTTGGCTACCGCCATTGGCCTTTGCTTGGATGTTGGTTGGTTATTGGCTGCGTAAGCCGCGGGCTCATAAGGTAATTTGTCGCTCTGGACTGGCCTTGTTCGGTTTATCCTTTGTGTTGGTTGTTTGCGGTTGGCAGTTTATGCAGGGCGGCGTGGTGGAATCTTATGCGGATTTGCAGTTGTCGCAGGTGCAAAGTGTTAAATTGTATTATGATGACCGGCATATAGACGAATATAGTTTACTTGACGAAGCTGACGCGAAGCGTGTTGTGGAACTGGTTCAGCGAGTGGCTTATTGCAATCCTTATGATGATTTGTTAAGCTCAGATTATTTGAGCCGGACGCGGGCGGAGGCTGTACGTTTTTTAGTTAGCTTGAAGAATGGCAGCGAAATTTACATTGACGCCCGGCCCGCGCGCTTGGTGAGAGATTGCCGCGCTTATAGTATGCCGGACGAGCAGCTTTATTATCAGCTGCTTGATTTGCACACGGATCTGGCGGCAAAATATGCGTCTGGTGATGATGAGGCGCAACTGGCGGCGGAGAGATAATAGAATATTAAAAAAAGGAGCAAAAGCTTGGAATTGCCTTTTGCTCCTTTTTAATTGTAATTTGTTGAAAAGTGTGTTATAGTAAATACAGTTATCGCCTTAGGCAGATTTGAGGTGATAAGATGGACCCGTTAATTATAATAGCCACTGGTGTCTTGGTAAATGTAATTTCCTATTGCATTTGCAAATGGCTGGACGACAGACGGCGGTAATTAGCCTGGGCTTAAGGCTGTGCCTACATATAAACAGCATAGCCCCATTCGCTTTGCTCAAGGATAAGTTCAACTAAAGCTCTGCCATCACCCTTTGGGTTCGGCAATCGTTGAGTTTCACATAAAAAACCCCCGCTGGCACGGGGGTTTTTCGTTCAGCATTTTTTTTGTGATAAAATGAACCCGTTGTTTTCATTCTGATGTTATTATAGCACTGGCGGGGCGGATTTTTCAAGGGGTTTGGCGGGTTGATTTGTGGGGCGCGTGGTGGAAAGTTTGTGGAATAAGCCGGTTGACATGATCACGTTTGCTTGGGTTTGTGTTTCAGATAAATTAAAATTTGCAGATATATTGTAAATTGCTAGGAGTGTAATTAATTTTTTTGTGGAAAAAGGGTTGTTTTTTTTTGCGTAATATGATAGTATATATATGATATTGGTGGAGGTTTGACCGTTTTCTTCACTACATAAGGACAGGCTTTGCTTGCTGCGCAGATTTTGCAAAACCGCCAAGTTGACTGGGGGTTGGTTGCGTGGGGTTCGTTATTCGGCAAAACGAAGCTGGCGCGGCAGCCTGGAGGTTGCTAGGCGGCCTCGGGGGAATTGCGGGAAGTGAAGTTGGGCCTTGGTTTTGGAGCTTGTGGAGAACTTGTTCAAAAAAAATTGAAAAAGTTTTGAAAAAGCTGCAAGTTTTTTGAACCGAGGGATGTAATTATGGTGAAAAGCGAATTCGCCGGGAATTGAAAAGCCTTGATGAGGGGTTGCCCTTTGAAAAGGACAAGGAGATTCGACGGGCTGGCGGGAGCGCTTGAAGAAATCGGCTTGCGTGAAGCCGATGTCAACGTTACACCAACTTTAT
>Ga0073906_1003010_pt1 | contig 20354 bp, 16 predicted proteins | sample Inofromicrocosms_FD_65485 | JGI IMG/M metagenome (GOLD analysis project Ga0073906, IMG submission 65485) | Mouse cecum microbial communities from Vienna, Austria - Inoculum for glucosamine and mucus D2O microcosms | ecosystem: Host-associated > Mammals > Digestive system > Large intestine >...
CTCAAACAGAGCAATTTCCCACTCAAATTGCAACTCCGCCAGCGGCTGCTCCTGCCCAGTGCGGCTGTCGTAAAGGCTGAGGCCAACGCCGCCGCCTGCCAAATCCCCGCTAAGCAAATACAACCCGTGCGCCAGCCAAAATGCGTTCATATATTCCCCCTCCTCCGGTTGGGGGCGGTCAGCGTCCGGCTGCCGCTGTATCGTTTGGCTGCGCTCGTCGTAAAACCAAAGCTCATCGCGCCAATGCAAATCCAACATTAGGCCATCAGAAAGCGGCAAAACCTGCAACCAACGCAAAAAAACTCCTGCCGGCAAGGAACCCACCAAACGCGGCGGCTGATTGTCGCTTTGCAGATAAAAATCATAAGTATATTGATTACGCCGCTGCTCATCCGGCTCCACCTGGTTTTGAGCCACCAACAGGCAATCCGTGTTGTTCAGCCAAGCCAGCGCGTAAACGCCGCCTTTAGGCTGCGGCAGCGGCCAAACCAATGCCCCGTGCTCCATAAACACTGCGTCGAAACAAACCAAAGCCAACACCAGCAAGGCCATTGCTAACAATCTTTTCATCTCAATCACTCCGCCAGCGGCAGGCTAAGCAAATTGCCCTGGCTGAACAGCAACAATTCCCTGCCATCCGGCCGCAGAGCGCCACCGTTCACGTCCCACATATTATCCGCCGCCGTGCCAAAAAGCTGCTCTCGCTCGTTGCTGCTGAAATCCCAGGCCCAAATCTGGCCGTAATACTCTGGTTGCGCATTGCCGCAAGCGAAGTAAAGCCTACTGCCCTGCGCCGCCAGCAAACCGCCGCCATTTTCATCTTCAAAAGGACAGTTGCCAATCTCCCCGCCCTGCAAATCCACTATCTGATAGTATGCGCCGTCCTCACACCAAACCTGCAAGGCCAGATAATCCCCGTCCGCCTGACGCACCCACTGCATATCATTATAATAAAGCCAGGGCTGCGGCGCAGGCCACTTGTCCGGGCAATTTCTCTGCCGCACCTGCGGCTGACCCGCTGACGGCAGGCTCAGCTCCAGCAAATCGCCCCAGGCAGTCAACAGCAGCCAGTTTTCGTGCTCCTCATCCGGCGGCAGATAGCTACTTAACCCGCCGGAAAATTCCGCCAAAGCCTGCTCCTGGTTGGTCGCCTCGTCGTAAAGGCTAATTTGCGTGTTCACCCGTTGCGGCTCCTTAGCATCAACCTGCAAGCGGAATAACAGATATTGCCCATCCGCCAACCAAAGCGCCTTATCCTCCGCCGTTAAATTCAGCCGCGCCGGCAAAGCTGCCTCCTGCGTGCCACCGGTTGCCACATCATACAGCAAAAATTTATGCTGCTGCTGATTGCTCAACACACAAACGCCTGGGCTAGCCAAAAAGTATGATTGCAAGCAATCGGCAGAAGCAAAAAACTCCCGCTCCGGCCAAATGCAAAGCTGCTGCACACTATCTGCGTTCAGCTCAGCTCCAGCAGCCAAGCGAAACAATAACCCCTGCCGCCCCTCCGGCATTACGTAATCGCCATAAAGCAGATAATCACCGCCCGGCAGAAAATAGGCTCTATCCAAAAACAAAGACTGCTCCGGCAGCTCCATCAACTCGTCAAACTGCAAAACCTGCGGCTCGGCTGGCACAACAGCCTGAGAACCGGCCGCCTCGTTGCAGCCAGTCAGCAGGCCGCAACCCACCAAAAGCAACACCAAGCATAGCAAACACCTTTTCATCTCACTATCACCTTTCTATATCATATATTTGCCTATATTTTAACAAATTTACAGATAAAAAGCAACTGCCCCAAACAATAGCCCCTTTTAATCCCTTTTTTAGCTAAACTATTTCATTTACAGTCATTCTATGCTATAATATAATTAATTATCGCCTCGGCAGATAGGAGGTGATAAAATGAATCTGCTAATTACTATAGCCACTACCGTCTTGGCAAACGTAATCTCCTATTATATTTGCAAATGGCTGGACGACAGGCGGCGATAATCAGCCTAGGCTTCAGGTTGTGCCTAGATTAAACAACATAGAAAAACCCCCGCTTGCACCGGGGGTTTTTCGTTTTACTTTTTTTGTGATAAAATGAATCTGCTATTTTCATTCTGCTATTATTATAGCACTCTGCAATGAATTTTGTCAAGGAACTTTCATCAAAACAGAAGTCTATTCCTCATCCAAATCTTCCGCGTCAGCCTCAGCTCTGGCCAACAAATCGCCAATCTGTTGCTGTTCCAACGCCTGCTTATCCTCTTCCTTAACATGCAGGCCGGCTGGCAGATGAGCAGCGTCATCCTCAGCGTCCCGCACTTCCAGGCCGGCTTGCTGGCTCTGCTCCTTAGCGTTGGTTTCCTCCTTGGTGGCAACGCGGGCCACATCCATCACCGCGTCGTCACCCTCCAGATTAATCAGGGTTACGCCCTGCGTAATCCGGCTTTGCTCGGAAACTTCGCCGCTGTTAATCCGAATAACCATACCGCCCTTGGTGATGAGCATTAGCTCGTCGTCCTCGCGCACATTCATCGCCGTCACCAGCGGGCCGGTTTTTTCACTGCAACGCATGGTGTAAACACCCTTGCCGCCGCGGCCAATGCGCCGGTAATTATCATGGGTGAGAGCGGTGCGCTTACCAAAGCCCAGCTTGGAAACCACCAGCAAATGGCTGTTTTCCTCCACCTTGGTCATTGCCACAACACGGTCGCCGGGCAACAGGGAAATGCCTTTCACACCACGGGCGGCCCGGCCCATCGGGCGCATATCCTCCTCGCTGAAGCGGCAGACCATACCCTGCTCCGTGGCCAGCAGCACGTCAGAGCCGCCGTCGGTCAGCAACACGGCAATCAAATCGTCGTCTGGTTGCAAGCTGATAGCCGCCAATCCGTTTTGCCGGCTCTTAAACTGGGCCAGCTCGGTGCGCTTCACCGTGCCGTTCCGGGTGGCCATCACCAGATAACCGGGACGATCCAGACTGGTGATAGGAATAACCGTGCGCAGCTTCTCGTTAGCGTCTAAAGCCAGCAGGTTCACCAGAGCAGAACCGCGGGCAGTGCGGCCAACCTCCGGCACCTCATGCACTTTCAAACGGAAAGCCCGGCCCCGGCTGGTGAAGATGAGCAGATAATCGTGCGTGGTGGCCACAAACATCTGCTCCACAAAGTCCTCGTCGCGGGTTGTCATACCCGTCACCCCACGGCCGCCGCGCTTCTGTTGGCGATAGGTGTTCAGGTTCAGCCGCTTGATGTAGCCGGCGTGGGAAATGGTAATAACCATATCCTCCTGGGCAATCAAATCTTCCTCATCCAGCGGCGCGCCCTCCTCGCCCACAATCGTGGTGCGGCGTTCATCGCCGAATTTATTTTTAATCTCCACCAGCTGCTCCTTGATAATGCCCAGCATCATCCGCTCGCTGGAAAGCACCTGCTCCAGATAAGCAATAGTTTTAATCAACTCGGCATATTCCGCGTCAATTTTGCCGTGCTCCAAACCGGTCAGCGCCCGCAAACGCATTTCCAGAATGGCCGCCGCCTGCTTGTAGGAGAGGCCGAAGCGTTCCATCAATTTGGTGCGCGCCTCGTCCGGGTTGGCGGCGTTGCGAATGGTTGCCACCACCTCGTCGATATAATCCAGGGCTATTTTTAAGCCCTCCAAAATGTGGGCCCGCTCCTGCGCTTTGGCCAAATCAAACCGGCAGCGGCGTTCCACCACCTGCATTTGGTGCTTAACATAGCACTGCAAAATCTCTTTCAGGTTCAGCACCTGCGGCTGGTTATCCACCAAGGCAATCATAATCGCGCCAAAGGTGTCCTGCATTTGGGTGTGCTTGTAAAGGCGGTTTAGCACCACCTTGGCCACTGCGTCGGCTTTCAGCTCAATAACCACCCGAATGCCCGCGCCGCTGGATTCATCCCGGATTTCAGTAATCCCTTCAATGATTTTCTCCCGCACCAAATTAGCCATACGCTCAATTAGGCGGGCCTTGTTCACCTGGTAGGGCAGCTCCGTCACCACAATACGCTGCTTGCCTTTGGCCGTCACCTCCACGTGGGTTTTGGCCCGCATTTTAATAGCGCCGCGGCCGGTCAAATAAGCGTCCTTGATTCCCTGCTGACCCAAAATCAGGCCGTAGGTGGGAAAATCCGGCCCCTTGATGTAGTGCATTAGCTGCTCAATCTCAATATCGGGATTGTCAATCAAGGCGTTAATCCCGTCCACCACCTCGTTCAGGTTGTGGGGAGGAATGTTGGTGGCCATACCCACCGCAATGCCGGCAGAACCGTTAATCAGCAGATTTGGCACCACTGCGGGCAGCACGGTGGGCTCCATTTCCTCACCGTCGTAGTTGGGCACAAAATCCACGGTTTCCTTGTCAATATCCCGCATCATCTCCAGGGCAAAGCGTTGCAGACGCGCCTCGGTGTAACGCATATGGGCCGGGCTATCGCCGTCCACAGAGCCAAAGTTGCCGTGACCATCCACAAATGGATAGCGCATAGAGAAATCCTGCGCCAAACGCACCAGCGCGTCATAAATGGCGGCGTCGCCGTGCGGATGATATTTACCCATAATATCACCCACGGAACGGGCGGATTTTTTGTAGGGCTTATCGTGGGTGACGCCCTGCTCATACATCGAATATAAAATGCGTCGGTGCACCGGCTTTAAGCCGTCGCGAACGTCCGGCAGCGCCCGGCCCACGATTACGCTCATAGAATATTTCAGATAAGCGGAGCGCATTTCATGGCTAATCTCGCTGCGTTTGATGTTGCCATCTTTATAATTTTCACTCATTAATCAGTTTGCCTCCTGCTCTAAATATCAAGATCGTCAACGTTTTTGGCGTTGGTTTCAATGAAGCGTTTGCGCGGCGCCACCTGGTCGCCCATCAGCATCGAAAAGGTTTCGTCCGCATAAAGCGCGTCGTCAATAGTCACCTGCACCAGCGTGCGGTTTTCCGGGTTCATCGTGGTTTCCCAAAGCTCGTCGTAATCCATTTCGCCCAAGCCTTTGTAACGCTGAATCCCGTAATTTTCCCGCTTGTGCTCCGCAAAGAATTTATTTAATTGCACATCGTCATAAATAAAAATCTGCTCCTTGGAGCCGCGCTTAGGTTTCAGGCCGTAAAGCGGCGGTTGCGCCACGTAAATGTAGCCCTTTTCAATCAGCTGCGGCATATACCGGAAAAAGAATGTCAGCAGCAGCGTCATAATATGCGCGCCGTCCACGTCGGCATCAGTCATAATTATAACCTTGTGATAGCGGGCTTTGGTGATGTCAAAATCAGCGGAAATGCCGGTGCCCATAGCGGTAATCATATTTTTAATTTCCTCGCTGGACAAAATACGGTCCAACCGGGCCTTTTCCACATTCAGAATTTTGCCGCGCAATGGCAGCACGGCCTGAGTGCGCCGGTCGCGCCCCTGTTTGGCGGAACCGCCGGCGGACTCGCCCTCCACCAGGAAGAGCTCGGAAAAGGCTGGGTCTTTCACAGAGCAATCGGCCAGCTTGCCGGGCAGGCTGGTTTTTTCCAACACATTCTGCTTGCGAGTCAGCTCGCGCGCTTTGCGGGCGGCCTCGCGCGCCCTGGCGGCCCGCACCGTTTTGTCGATAATCAGCTTGGCTTTGGCCGGATTTTCCTCCAGATAAACGGAAAGGGAATCCGTCAAAATCCGCTCGGTGATACCTTTAACCTCGCTGTTGCCCAGCTTGGTTTTGGTTTGACCCTCAAACTGAGGCTCGCGCACTTTCACGCTCACCACCGCGGCCAAACCCTCGCGCACGTCCTCGCCGGAAAGCTTGCCGTCCTTATCCTTGAGGAAATTGAAACGGCGGGCGTAATCATTCACCACTCTGGTCAGGGCTGTTTTGAAGCCCAGCTCATGCGTGCCGCCCTCAATGTTGCGGATACTGTTGGCATAGGACGCAATATTTTCAGAGTAGCCATCGTTGTACTGCATAGCAATCTCCACCTGCACCTGATTTTGCTCGCCCTGGAAATACAACACCGGATGAATTGGCTCGCGAGTTTTGTTCAGATAGCTGACAAAATCGGAAATGCCGCCCTCATGGTGCCAAACCTGCCGTTTGCCGCCCTCCCGCTGGTCATCCAAGATGATGGTGACGCGACCATTCAAAAAGGAAAGCTCGCGCAAGCGATTAGCCAGCACCTCCGCACTAAATTCCAACGTTTCAAAAATCTCATCATCCGGTAAAAAGGTGATAATGGTGCCGGTATCTTCGGCCTCGCCCACCGTGCGCAACGGGCTCATCACCTGGCCGCGGGCATAATCCTGAGTGTAAATATGACCGTCGCGGTGAATTTCCACCTTCAGCCAGCGGGAAAGCGCATTCACCACGGAAACGCCCACGCCGTGCAAACCGCCGGAAACTTTGTAGCCGCCTTTGCCAAATTTGCCGCCAGCGTGCAGAATGGTCAGCGCGGCCTCCACCGCCGGCTTGCCGGTTTTGGCGTGAATATCCACCGGAATGCCGCGTCCATTATCAATTACGGTAACGCTGCCGTCCTCGTGCAGCTGCACGGTAATGGTATCGCAAAAACCGGCCAGGGTTTCGTCAATGCTGTTGTCCACAATCTCGTAAACCAAATGGTGCAGGCCTTTGCTGCTGGTGGAACCGATATACATGCCCGGCCGCAGGCGAACCGGCTCCAACCCCTCTAAAATCTGAATTTGCTCAGCGCCGTAGTTGGCAGCCTCCGGTTGGGTATCCGCCACCTGCTGCGCATCGCCCTCATGTTGGCCAACATTGGCCAAATCGGTTTCTTCTATTATAATATCATCTGTTTGCTGTTCAGCCAGGTTTAACTGCTGATTTTTAGGGTCCGAAGCTTTTGCCACGTTTAGGGAACCTCCTTGCGAAAAAAACATCTTACGTAGAGTTATATCTGCCTTGGGTTTTGCGACTGTCTGGGCTAACATATGCGCAGCTGAGGGGCAAATGGCCGGCAACCTTTTGGCTCAGCCTGCCGCAACCCGGTCTATCTGAATATTATAGCATACCAAACCGCCCTTGGCAAGGGGTTTTGCTAAGTTTTGGAATTTTTATAAAAAAAAGCGGACAAAGGCTGGTATAATTTGGCAAGTTGTGTTATAATGTTGTGGATTATGTTGAGAGTTTAGACTCCGTTTTTTTGGCATACTAAAAGCAATATTGTTTTTGAAAATTATCAGCCAGGGGCGCAAGTTTTTGCGCCAAAAAACTGTAATTATAGCGTAGGAGGAATGTTTATGAAAAACCTCCTTGATGAAGATTTAGCACGCGCGGCCCAACAGGGTGACGACGACGCCTTTGCCGAATTGGTGCACCGCTACGAGCGACAAATCTTCAGCATGGCCTATCGGTTGGCCGGCGATTACGACGAAGCAGCCGATTTGGCTCAAGAGGCCTTTTTGCGGATTTATCGTATGCTGGACAGATACGACCCGCAAAAAAAGTTCTTCTCCTGGATGTATCGGGTGGCTCAAAACAGCTGCCTAAACACCTTGAACAAACGCCCGCACAATGTTATCCCCGTGGAAAACGCGGAGGAATATCTGGCCCCGGAGGGCTCCGACGCCGCCCAGACGGCCTCCACAGCCGAACCGGAACAGAATTATCTAAACCGCGAGCTTAGGCAAAACATTGACGAGGCGATTGCCCAACTGCCGGACAATTATCGCGAGGTTGTTTATCTGCGCTACATCGAGGACCTATCCTATCAGCAGATTGCAGAAATTTGCGGTTTGCCGGTTTCCACCATTGAAACCAGGCTTTTCCGCGGCAGAAAGCAACTGCAAAAGAATTTGCTGCGCTTAATGCAAGCAAATTAAGCAACACTTTACTTTTGGCAGTTTTAAGTTTTGTTTTCAGTTTCAATTTTAAGTTTTAACCAATTTACAGGAAAGGAGATGGATGGCAATGGCTAAGCAGAAACCTTGGCAATCAGATGAAGAATTTGAAATGCTGCTGCGGCAAAGCCTAACTGCCATTCAGCCTCCAGCAGATTTTTCCAGCCGCGTGATGGCAGCTGTGGCCCAGGAGAAACAGCAAAAAGCAGCAGCCCCGCAGGTTGTTCCCTTTTCCAAAACCGGCAACCGGCAAGCTCGGCGCTTTGGCCCCAGTTTTTGGCCGGGCCTGGGCACCATTGCCGCCAGCCTGGTGTTGTTTTGGGCAGCCTTTGGCCTGCCGGCAGGCTCCGACGAACCGCAAGCCCGGCCTTTTGTGCCAGGATTGCAAACGGCAGAGATTGTGCGGCAGCATGAGCCAGTCGGCCCGCAGCGCCCTGAGCTAAATTCAGAAGAATTTAATCCAGGCCAGCAGCAATCTGACCAAAATGCTGTTGCAAACCAACCTGAACCAGCCAAACCAGCTGAGCCAGTGCAAACTGAGCCGCCGGTGCAAACCAGAACGCTCAATGAAACGCCAAAGACCCAGCAAACCACACCGACAAATGTTGACCCTGTAGCTGTTGAGCCAACCCAAGCGGAATTGGAGCCGCCGGCTGATGAAACCGGCAACGGCGAGTTAATTTTGCCGCAAGCTGCTTACGGCACCGACGCGCAAGGTACCTTGTCCGTTCGTTTGTTGGCTGAAGTGCCAAGCAGCCAGATTTACAGCCCGGCTATCAACGGGCGCGGCACGGCTGCCAGCTTCTACACCGCTGATGCGGATAACGTTTACAGCTGGCGGGCGAACTTGACAGAAGCCAACTCGCCAGAGGTTACTTTGGTAACCTCGCGCAGTGATATGGAACCGGCTGAGCTTAGCGCTTTGCTTTCCCCCACCACTGCCAAATGCCAACCCACTGAATTGGTGGCTTCACCAGATGGCACTATTATGGCTCAAAACAGTCACGATGGTATTTGGATTTCCTTGTCTGAGGGCGAGGTTTACAACATCTCCGATGAGGAAATGGGCGGCAATCTGTTGGCGTGGTCGCCTGACGCTTCCAAGTTACTGTTCACCAACGCAGATGGCCAGCTCTTTATGAGCTATCCGCTGGAAAAGCGCATTTATCAGATTACTGATTTAAGCGTTAAAGACGTCTGCTGGAGCGCAGATAACCAGACAATCATCTTTTTGGCGACAAATCAGGGCCAAGACGCCTTGTATATCGCTGAACTTATCTAGCTTCTGCTAATTTAGAGCGCTACCGTTATTCTCCCCCAACGGTAGCGCTTATATTATGCGCCTATTATAATTACAACTATAATTACAAAATTTTTCAATTTTTTTACGTTAAACCGCTTGACTTCCCTGGCGGAATATGCTATTATATATAAGCACTTGCGGATGTGGCGGAATTGGCAGACGCGCTAGATTCAGGTTCTAGTGAGGGTTAACTTCGTGGGGGTTCAAGTCCCTTCATCCGCACCATAATAAAAGGCGGTCAGATTATTCTGGCCGCCTTTTATTTAATCTGAACAAGATGATCCCGCCGCTTCACCCAGATTATTGTCGTTTAGCCTACCCCTTGACGTTGCGTTATATATACTATATAATATAGGTAATAAAGAGGTACTAATACAATGCAGCAATTTGAAGTTGTCTTTTATGCAAAAGCAAACGGCAATGAACCGGCTAAAGAGTTTATCCTTAAGCTGGATAAGAAAATGCGTGTTAAAATGTTGAGAACAATCCAAATCCTGGCCCAAAACGGCCCTTTGCTTAGAGAACCTTATTCCAAAGCTTTGGATAATGGTATTTTTGAACTACGAGCTAAGGTGGGTTCGGATATTTCACGGGTTTTATATTTTTTCATTTTAGGTCGGCAGATTGTTTTAACTAATGGTTTTGTGAAAAAAAGCCAAAACACACCAGAAACTGAAATTGAACGAGCAAAACGCTATCGCAAGGACTTTCTAGCCAGAAAGGAGCAAGCAAAATGACTAAATTTAACGACTTTTTAGCAGAACAATTACAAGACATTGAGCTTCAGCAGGAATGGATTGCTCAAGCGCCCGAATTTACGATAATTCAAGCAATGATTGACGCCCGTAAAAAAACCGGATTGACAAAAAAACAACTGGCTGAACGTTGCGGCCTAAACCCGGCGGCTATTAGCAAACTGGAAAATGGCAACGCCAACCCCTCATTACGTACCTTACAAAGATTGGCAGCTGGTATGAACACCCAGCTAAAAATAGAATTTTTGCCCTTAAATGCAAACAAACAAACCCAAAACCAAAAGGCTCAGTAATGAAAGGAGCGCCATCTATGAACACCAATTTAGCTTACCAGGAGGAAATCTGGGATGAAATGTTGAACGGCCGTATTGTTATGATGTCGCCACGGCCTGTGGTCAATCATAATCGTATCGCCAGTAATATTTATCGTATTTTAAGTGATTATCTTGAAGGTAAAAAATGCGAGCCTTTTTCTGATGGCATTGACCTCTATTTGTCAAAAAAAGACCGTTTTATACCAGATGGAATGATAGTTTGCGACCCTAACAAAATTAAAAGCCGTGGTGTTTTTGGTGCACCAGATTTGGTGGTGGAGGTACTCTCGCCCAGCACCGCCAAAAATGACCGTGGCTACAAAAAGGATGTTTACGCTAAATATGGCGTTAAGGAATACTGGATTGCGGTTCCTGAAACAAAATCAATCGAACAATATTTGCTGACGGACGGTCAGCTGCTGCTGAACGAAATTTACACTATTCCGCCTGATTATTTCACCGAGGAAGAGTGCGCAGAATTTGTACAGGAATTTAGATGCAGCCTTTATGACGATTTACTGATTAAATTGGCTGATATATTTAAAAGAGTAAACTAAACCTATTTTTCATTTTCAAAGGAGCAGAGCTATGGAACAGGAAAAACTGCAAGCCCTACTTAAACAAATTGAACAATGGCACGATGATAACGAATTTTCACAGATTATTAAAGCGATTGACAACCTGCCGGCAGACGAACGCACCCCGGAGCTGATTTCCCAACAGGCCCGCGCCTACAACAATCTGGCGGTTATGGGCGATGGCATGACCAAACGGGAAAACCCGGAAATTGATCAGGCTCAGCTGGAAAAGGCTGTGGAACTGCTGCAATCAGTGGCGGAGCAAAGCCAAGACAATTATATTTGGCATTTTCGCCTGGGCTATGCCCTATACTTTTTGGATCGGGAAATGGAAGCTTTGGATTGCTTTGAACGCTCCCGCGAGTTGAACCCAGACCAGGATGATGTGGATGATTTTATCGATAACTGCCGGCGGATCCTCAGCCGCAAAGCAGAGGACGCGCCGGAGGTTTACACCCAAACCGAATGGGATGTGGTGGAGGATCACATCAACACTTACTTTGGCGAATATCTGAAAGTTTTTCATGAGATAACCTCGCCGGACATTCACGTGGACATCTGCCTGGTACCGCCCACCCGCGAGCGCCCCTATTACACCCTGGTAACGCTTGGTATGGGCGCGCACCGTATGAATGTGCCGTCGGAACTGGCGGACAAAAAGCTGGAGCGAGCCGAGCTGCTGATTGCCCTGCCGGCGGAATGGCGGCTGGACCGGGAGTCTATGCAGGATGAAAATTGGTATTGGCCTATTCGCTTGCTGAAAAGCTCCGCCCGATTGCCTATCACCAACGATACCTGGCTGGGTTGGGGCCACACCATTGGCCTGAACGCTGGTGAAACCTACGCAGACAACACCAAATTTTGCGGGGCTATGCTGACCGGCCCGTTGGGTTGCACCGACGGCGCGGCCTGGTGTACTCTGCCAGATGGCGACGACGTTAATTTTTACCAGCTAACTCCACTTTACGAGGAAGAGATTGAGTTTAAATGCAGCAATGGAGCCGAACCCCTGCTGGATATGTTCAACGCGGCCAATGTGGAATATGTGGTGGATATTAAACGCGCCAATTTGCTGCACGAATCGCCTGGAACCGACCCAGACGAACAGCTGCTTTACAACTACGGCCCGCTGGTGATGGATTGCGCACTGCCGCATCTGGATTCCATTCGGGATAAAAAACTGCCGGTACGGGAAATTTGCGCCTACAATCATCTAGCTATTTATCTGCGCTGGTGTATTGAGCATGACCTGATGAGCGACATATTTAAACGGAAATATCGCAAATTTGTAAACGGCGTGGTGGCTAACCAAGGCCGCCCGGATGAGCAGCCGGATTTGCGTTGGCTGCTACGCAACAACACCGATTTAAACGGCAGCCTGCTGCGCAATTACTTCAACGGCGACGGCGCGGCCTTTGCGGAGTGGTATTACAGCTCTGAGGACTATGACCGCAGTCACTATTTCCCCTGCGATATTGATAATCACGCCCGCGAATTTTTCGGCGAGGAGCGCTACAACAGCGAGGAATTCCAGGACGAGGCTTATCTGTTTGTACCTTGGAATGAAGATTATTATCAGGCGATGGCCCGGCAGATTGACCGCCAGTTTGCCCGCTGGCAGGAGGAAGCGGAAAACCAACCAGAGGATGACGAATAAACATAAAGCGACAAGGAGCAAGCTATGATTACGGAAAAAGAGCGGAAACAATTTGCCAGCCGCTACGATGAGCAGGTGCAGGAGCTGTTGGTGCTCACCTCGGAATCGGTTGGCAACGCTGGTAGCTGGGGCAGAAGAGGACTGTGGGAGCCATCTGCCGGGCTGCTAGCCTGGATTAACCTGGCTGACGGCCAGCTGCAACAGGACGGCTGCCTCAGCTGGCTAGCCGAGGAGGGTATGCAGCCGGAATGGGGCTTTGGCCTGCGCAAGCTCACCATTTACCGGGTGCGAGCCCGCGCCCTGAAAGAGGGACCGGCCGCCGGGAAATATTTTATGCTGTTGGAGGTGCTGAAAACCCTGGAAACTGAGCCGCGTCTGGAGCCAATCCGGCAGGCCTATCTCACACCAGTGACGCTGGAGGACGCGGCATTTCCCGGCGTGGTGTTTGAGCTGGAGCGCCAGTTTGACTTGTTCAACGCCAGCCTGGACTGGCTGGGTGAGGAATGCAGCGTTTCGCTGGAAATTGACGACGACAACTCGGAAACCGCCAACGCTGCGCTGACCGCATTCAAACAGCTTTATGCCAAGCTGCCGGAATGGGACGCCAAATTCCGCGCCTTTGCCGCCGCGGAGCTGACGGAAAACGCCAACGACTGGCAGGCGGATGCTGCAGAGAACGAAGAAAAGGAATATCAGCCGCTGACCGAGGCGGAATTTGCCCGGCGAATTTCAATCAGCGAATTTAATATGAACCCAGACGGCGATTTCACCGCCTACTATGACGACGACGATTTGTTTTGGGGCCACGTGATTTTGGTGGAGGGCAACATCAACGGCGAAATTAGCGACGCTTATATTGCCGGATAATTTTGGGAGGATAGCAAAATGACTAATATAATAGAAGAAAAAGATTGGCCGGAAATGGCCCAAACTTTGCAGAAATTTTTGGCTTGCCCGTGTCAATATTTTGCACCAATGCGTGACGACGAGCCAATTTGGCAGGCTTATCAGGCGGCCAGGGAGCGCGGCCGAAAGGAGGGCTTCACGCCGGTTTTGCTGACGCTGGAGGAAAATTTGCTGGAATCCTGCCTTTACAACACCTTGCCGGATTACAATGATTACCCCAATTTTGACCTAGCGGCCGTGACGGCTGCCCGGCAGAAAATTTTGGCTGCACCGTTACCGGAGAGCACAGAGGTTTTGCAGGAAATGCAGGCGGACTGGCAAGGATGCGCTGAGGAGGACGGCTGGGATTGGGAGGAAGCGATTGGCGGCGATTTAACCGGCGGCGAGGACAACGACCGTTTCATCGGCTACTGGAATTATCACACCCAGGACACGCTGCCGCTACTGCTGGCTGAAATTCCCACAGCCAACCCTTGGGAAGTTTTTGCTTGGGTTCCCTTTGGCGGCTGGAACGATTGCCCCGACACTGAACAGCATATGGCCGCAGCCAAACGCTGGTTTGAGCTTTACGACGCTGCTCCAGCAGTGATAACTATGGACACGCTGGAATACATTCTGCCCAAACCGGCCGCAGAAACCGCTGAGGCGGCACGCCCGCTGGCTGTGGAGCTTTATTGCTTTGCGCCGGATTCCGTCGACCAGGCGGCCGAGGGCTTCACTGTGGGCTCGCTGGCGGAAACGCTGAGCCTTTCCACCGTTTGGTACTTTTGGTGGGATTAAGAGAACAGCTTACATCAGCTTATGAAAGAGGTTTTTTTATGCTGCAAAATTTGACAGAACTCAAACACACACTAGCTCCAATTTTTGCCTCTTATGATATTTCACGCGCTGTACTGTTTGGTTCTCTTGCCGCAGGAACAGCAACAGAAACAAGCGACCTTGACCTTATGGTGGAAAGTCGCTTACGCGGATTGCGCTTTGTTGGCTTTATGGAAGCTGTGCGACAGGCCTCCGGCTTGCCTGTGGACATTTTTGACGTATCACATATTGAAAAAGGTTCACGCCTGGAAAGAGAAATTCAAACCAGTGGAGTTACAATTTATGAAAAATGAACAGCTTATTCAAAAAATGCTTACCTATGCCAACAAAATTAATAATTATTGCACTGGCTATAGCTATGATAAATTTAATGAAGACCTGCCACCCCTGATTACATCATTACAAAATCTATCCGTTGTCTATTGATTTAACCTAAAGCTTGCCAGACTGTTTTGGCTGTGAAAGCAAAACAGCTTGGCAAGCTCTATTTTATTAATCAACCAGCGGGACGCAAAGCCTTGGCGGCTAGTCTATCGCTAGCCAAACAGATATATTTTCTAGCTTTGAAGCATTTATTCTGCATTTAGGCTATTGATTTTTAGCTGATTATATAATAAAATAATAGTGATGAACTTTTTTAAGGGGTTAAAGCATCCTTTTTTAAGCGCATTATTCTGCTTCAAGTTGGTTCCAGCCACAGGTTGTGCTGTTTTTAATGAGGCAAAGGGAGAGTTGTTGCCATGAATAATAAGCAGAAAATTCTGATCGTGGATGATTCGGAGATGAATCGTTCAATTCTGGCGGACATACTTGAGGACAAGTATGATATTATTGAAACTGAAGACGGCGTGGAAGGCGTTGCGGCTATCCAGAAGTATGGCACGGAAATTTCCGTGGTGCTTCTGGACGTTGTTATGCCCAGAATGGACGGCTTCGGCGTGCTGGATTTGATGAATCAGCACCACTGGATTGACGAAATCCCGGTGATTATGATTTCATCTGAAAGCGCACAAACATTTGTGGAACGCGCTTATGATATGGGCGTTAATGATTTTATCAGCAGGCCGTTTGACGCGTTGATTGTTCGCCGGCGTGTTATCAACACTATTTTGCTTTACGCCAAGCAGAAGAAGCTGACTGATTTGCTGGTGACCCAGCTGATGGAAAAGGAAGAACGCAGCAATCTGATGGTGGATATTTTAAGCCACATTGTGGAGTTCCGCAACGGCGAAAGCGGCTTGCATGTTATTCACGTGCGTATGCTAACGGAGCTTTTGCTAAATCATCTATTTAACAAAACTGACCGCTACAATAATTTGTCGCGGGAGGAAATGGCGATGATTAGCATGGCTTCCGCCCTGCATGACATAGGCAAAATCTCCATTGATGAAAGCATTCTGAACAAGCCCGGCCGCCTAACCGACGAGGAGTTTGAAATTATGAAAACGCACTCGATGATTGGCGCAAAAATGCTCTCGGAGGCCACGCCTTACAAAGATGATAAGCTGGTGCAAACTGCTTATGAAATCTGCCGCTGGCACCACGAACGCTATGACGGCAGCGGCTATCCAGATGGACTTAAAGGCGATGAAATACCAATTTCCGCCCAGATTGTGTCTATGGCCGACGTTTACGACGCACTGACTAGCGAGCGCGTCTACAAAAAAGCCCTGCCGCACGAAACAGCCATCCAGATGATTGTGGATGGCAAATGCGGCGCTTTCAATCCATTGCTGCTGGAATGTTTGCAGGAGGTGGCCAACACCATCCGCGACACCCTGGCCAAGGATGTTGTCGCCCTAGACCGCAAACGGGCCAAACAAAACGTGGCCGCGGAAATGCTGCGCAACAATCAAATTAGCGCCAGCGAGCGCACTCTGCGCCTGCTGGAAAAGGAGCGGGAAAAGTACAAATTCTTCGCCGCGCTGACCAAGGAAATTCAATTTGAATACAACATAGACCCACCCACCCTAACCCTCAACCCCTGGGGCACGCAAAAACTAGGGTTAGACGAAATTATTATGGAACCGCACCAAAACCCGCAGTTTATGGCGATTATGGGCGAGGAAACCTGGTGTGCCGTTAAGCAAATGTTGCTGAATACCACCCCAGAAAAGCCAGCCATCACCTACGACTGCAAGCTGCAATATAACGGCGAATTGCGCTGGCACCGCGTAATTGCCCGCGCCATCTGGCAGGAAGAAGAGGAAGAACCGATCTTCCAGGGAGCCATTGGCAAAGTGCTGGATATTCACGATTCCAAGCAGCGTTTGGCGGATTTGGAGCGCAAGGCCAATCACGATTCCCTAACCGGCCTGCTTAATCACGCCAGCGCCCGTAAGCAAATTATTGAGCAGCTGGAGGGCCATCCGCACGAGAAATACGCCCTGATTATCTTTGATTTGGATCACTTCAAAAACGCCAACGACACCTACGGCCACATCTTTGGCGACGAGGTGCTGAAGCTGGAAGCTCAAAAGCTGAAAGATAGTTTGCGCACTGGGGATATTGCCGCCCGCATTGGCGGTGATGAGTTCCTGATCTTCCTGAAGTACGCCGATGAGGTGGAACCGATTATTGAACGTATCTTTAATATTTTAATAGGTAAATATGAAGATTTTGAGTTTACGGTGAGTATGGGCGTGGTGCAAACGGAGTTTTTCGATAACGATTATGAAACCCTCTTTCACGCCGCCGATACCGCGCTTTACACAGCCAAACGGGGCGGCCGTGGCAAATATCGCATTTACACCTCTGACATGGCCGATACATTGTCCAACACTGACGCCTCCGCCATCACAGAGATTGAAAGCAACGACCCTGAACATCAAAAACTGCTGAATGAATAACCACTTTTTACCGCCAGGCGGCAAATTAATATTGGCTTAACATAGTTAAAATATAATAATATAGACTAAAATAGACTAAAAATAGCATTTTTTAATGAATTTTATGCAAGGAGGCTACCCCCTATGACTTTAGAAGAATGTTACGCTGCGCTGGAAGGCAGCTACACTGACGCCATTGGCAGGCTGCGCAGCGAAAAACTGGTGCGCAAATTTGCCATCAAGTTTTTGGCAGACCCCAGCTTTCAACTGCTGGAGGATTCCCTGGCCAGCCAAGATTATAGCGAGGCATTTCGGGCCTCTCACACCATCAAAGGCGTTTGCCAAAATTTGGCCTTTAACAAGCTGGGCAATTCCAGCGACCAGCTGACGGAATCTCTGCGCGGCGGCTGGACTGACGCCGCAGCCGGCCTGGTGGAACAAGTGCGGGCGGATTATCAACAAACCATCAACGCTCTGCGCCAGCTGGACGCTGAATGAATCCATCACCCCAAAGTAAGGAGTATAAACAAACGTGCATACTGCTAATCTAAAACAAAAGAACAGGCTGCTGGTATTTTGCAGCATTCTAGTGGGGATTGTTTGCATTGCTATCTTCTGGTATTTATCCTACTTTGTGCGCACCCGCTCCACGGAAACCATTAATGAAGTTGGCAATATGTATATGAACGGCCTCAACGAACGGGTAACAATGCACTTCCGCACATCTATGGATTATCGCTTTAATCAGCTACAGGAAATTATTGATGAACTCCCCCCTGAAGACGCCACAAGCACCACCAAGCTGCACGCCTATCTGTCCGACGCGGCAGAAAAACACGACCTTAAACAGTTGGTTCTCTGTGGCAGTGACGGCTGGCTGGATTCGCTTTACGGCGGACAGATTAAAATGTACGCGCAAGACCTGTTTGTGGAAGCCCTAAACGATGGCGACCGCTGGGTGGCCACCGGATTTGATGAAAACGGCGAAACCATTTTGCTGTTGGGAATTCCCATCAATTACCCGATGTTTGACGGCACGCCAAGCTGCGGCTTGGTTGCCGGCATGCCGTTGGAATATCTGCAACAACTTTTGGACACTGACGATTCCCTCGTTTCTTCCCACATCATCCGCCGCGATGGCAGCTATTCTCTCCGCAGCGACAACAGCAACGCCACCACTTTTTTGGAGCGTTTGCAGGAGTTGGCTCAGCCAGATGAAATGGAAATGCTCAGCCATTACAATCAGGAATTTTTACAGGCCATGGAAAATGGCCAGAATTATTCTGTGATGATAACCCTGAGCGGCGAGCGCAATCATTGGTATTGCACCAAACTGCCCTATTCCAACTGGTATCTAACCACTCGTATGCCTTTCGGACTTTTGGATGAGTCTGTAAACCAGTTGAGCCGTTCCTCTATGAATATGGCCTTTTTAGGTTGCGCTATTTTGCTAATCGGCTTGCTGGTGTTGTTCATTTGCTACAATGATATTAACAAAACCCAAATGCAGGAGCTTATGCGGGCGCAGCGTGAAGCTGAAAACGCCAACAAAGCCAAAAGTGATTTTCTCTCCAGCATGAGCCACGATATACGCACGCCAATGAACGCCATTGTTGGCATGACGGCCATCGCCACCGCCAACATTGACAACAAACAACAGCTGCAAAACTGTCTGGGCAAAATTGCCCTCTCCAGCAAGCACCTGTTGGGCCTGATTAATGACGTGCTTGACATGAGCAAAATTGAAAGCGGCAAGCTGAATATGAATATTGACCAAATTTCCCTGCGGGAGGTTATGGATAGTATTGTCAGCATTGTGCAGCCCCAGGTGCGGGCCAAAAAGCAAACCTTTAACGTGTCTATTCACGATATAAGCACAGAAAACGTTTGCTGCGATAGTGTGCGCCTAAACCAAGTGCTACTGAACCTGCTTTCCAACGCCATCAAATTCACCCCGGAAAAAGGCACCATCACATTGGTACTTTACCAAGATGAATCGGAAAAAGGCGACGATTATGTGCAAATTCATCTGGAAGTGCACGACACCGGCTACGGTATGTCGCCAGAATTCTGCAAACGCATTTTCGATTCATTCTCCCGTGAGGACACCGACCGTGTGCACAAAACCGAGGGCACCGGCCTGGGCATGGCCATCACCAAATATATTATCGACACGATGGGCGGCACAATCTCAGTGGAGAGCGAGCAAGGCAAAGGTTCCACCTTCTATGTCAGTCTGGATTTGCAAAAAGCCAGCGTGCAGGAAATGGATATGGTGCTGCCGCCCTGGCGCATGCTGCTAGTGGATGACGACCCGCTGCTTTGTGAAAGCGCCACTGCGGCGCTGTTGGATATTGGCGTGCAAGCGGAAAGTGTGATGGATGGAGAAACCGCCGTGAAGCTGGTGCAAAAACGCCACCAACAACACGAGGACTTCCAAATTATTCTGCTGGACTGGAAACTGCCTGGTATTAACGGTGTGGAAACCGCCAAAGAGATTAGGCATATTTTGGGCGATAATGTGCCGATTATGCTGATTTCTGCTTACGATTGGAGCGAGATTGAAAGCGACGCACGCGAGGCTGGCATTAACGGCTTCATCTGCAAACCGCTTTTCAAATCCACATTGTACTACGGCCTGCGACCTTATGCAGAAACCCAGAATGATGAGCCGGCCCAACCTAAAAAGAAAGTTTCCAACCGAGATTTCACTGGCAAAAAGATTTTGCTGGCTGAGGATAACGACCTAAACTGGGAGATTGCCGAAGCCCTGCTGACAGAGGAAGGCCTGGAGCTGGATTGGGCAGAAAATGGTCAGGTTTGCGTGGAGATGTTCCAGCAATCAGAGGTTGGATACTATGACGCTATCCTGATGGATATTCGGATGCCGGTGCTAACCGGTTACGGAGCTGCCGAGGCAATCCGTTCCCTCTCCCGCCCAGACGCTAAAACCATTCCCATCATTGCAATGACGGCCGACGCTTTTGCCGAGGACATCCAGCGTTGCCTGGATTGCGGTATGAACGCCCACATTGCCAAACCGATTGACGTGCACGATGTGCTGACACAGCTTGATAAGTATATGAAATAAAAGAAAAATCCCAAACAGAATTAAATCTGTTTGGGATTTTTCTTTTATGCTTCTACTCCACCCAAAAAGCCCATTCCGCATAGCCGCCGGGCCCGGCCTCCGCCTCAGTTTGCCACTCCGCCCGCACCACGTATAAATAACTACCTGGTGGAATTTTCTGCACAGAACAGCCGAACTCACTATCTATATTGTAACTAGCGCTCGTACTATCCATAAACAAAGTCAGTGTGTTATCCGACGGCGCCATTTGAGACTT
>Ga0073906_1003014_pt1 | contig 20320 bp, 16 predicted proteins | sample Inofromicrocosms_FD_65485 | JGI IMG/M metagenome (GOLD analysis project Ga0073906, IMG submission 65485) | Mouse cecum microbial communities from Vienna, Austria - Inoculum for glucosamine and mucus D2O microcosms | ecosystem: Host-associated > Mammals > Digestive system > Large intestine >...
CAGGGATGTTCCTGATGGCCTCCGACTCTCGCTCCAGTATGGAGCGCATCAGCGGCTTTATGTCGGATGTGACGGATGTATCGGATGTGTGGTTCATGTCAAAAGCAATTCATCGGTTACTGGTTCTGAGGCGGTTGTCGGCGATGGAGCGTTCGAGGGCACGGCGCCAGCGCGCGGGCATCGGCGCCGACTTCTGGGTGGCCGGGTCGAAACTTACCATCACGCTGCGACACGCCGACTTGATGACGCCTGTCTTTGCGTCGGCAAGTACCTGCAGGATATGAAAACTGCGGTCGTGAAGCTCCTCGCACATAGTCCCCACTACTATATCCTCTCCGAACATCAGCGGCGACAGGTAGGTGCACTCTACATTGGCTATCACCGTCTCTACTGTCTTCCAGTCTATATCCCAGTCGACTATCTTGTTGAAAAACCAGGCCTTGCCTGTGTCATAAAACGAAAAATAGACCGTATTATTCACATGTCCGAGGATATCTATGTCGTTGAAACGGATTTCCACGGGCACCACATGGGGGAATGCCGACAAGGGCGGCAGTGTATCTATGTCTATCATTTCAGGAAGTGTAACGTATGTCAGTGATTGTCTCAAAACCGAGGATCGAGTTGATCTGTCCTATCATCTGCGACCTTACCATCATGAGTTCGCTTCTCAGGGCGGCATTAGGAACACCGACGGTCATGATACCGTTTTTCACGGAGGGTTTTCCGGTGACCTGCGCCAACTGCGGGCCTACAATCCTGAGCCAGAGCACGCAGGCTCTGGTTTCGCGCAACTTCTCCGACATGTTCTGCCGGTCGAGGGCCTGTCGGAGCACGTCGCCGACGCTTTCAGGTTCGAGGCGTTTCATGAGATGGGGGTGAAATTGCCGTCGGCCACAGCGAAGAGACGGCTGTCGCCGCTGAGGGCGGCGATGGTCTCGTCGAGGTGCTCCCGGTTGGTGTCGGTTATGAAAATCTGTCCGAAACCGCTGCCGCTCACCACCTGCATGATATTGGCCACGCGCCCCGAGTCGAGCTTGTCGAAGATATCGTCAAGGAGGAGAATGGGGGTAATGCCGGTGGTTCGTCGCACATAGTCGAAGATTGCGAGGCGCAGGGCTATGACGTAGCTTTTGAGCTGACCCTGGCTGCCGGTACGGCGCAGGGAATAACCGTTCATCTGCATCCGGAGGTCGTCGCGGTGCACGCCCTGGGTGGTGAAGCCGAGGACCGTGTCCTTGACACGTGTACGGTCCAGAAGCTCGCGGTAGTCATTGTCGGCGAGCGCCGAGTCGTATTCAAGGGCCACGGCCTCGCGTCCTCCCGCCACCGCCGCGTAATACTCGTTGAATACGGGCGTTATGTCGCGAGTCCATTCCTTTCTGGCCTTGAACACCTCGGCGGCGCTCTCGGCGAGTCCCGCCTCTATGCTCTCATAGAGGAGTTTGTCGCGCACGCCGGCACGCAGCATCCTGTTGCGGCTCTCAAGCCCCCGGTTGTAGCGTATCAGCCGTCCCAGATAGCTGCGGTCGGTCTGTGATATCACCACATCCAGCAGCTTGCGGCGCACCTCCCCGGCTCCCGTGACGAGTCCCGGGTCGGACGGCGTGACAGCAACTATCGGGAACCGCCCTATATGCTCCGAGAGACGGCCATACTCCTTGCCGTTGCGCAGAAGCTTCTTGGCCTTGCCCCGCGTGATGCCTATGCTCACCTCCTCACGCCGGTCGTCGCCCATATCGTAACGCCCCTTCACCAGAAGCATCTCCTCGCCATGCCGTATCAGCCCGCTTTCTGGCATCGACTGCATGGGCCGCGCCAGACTCAGGAAATGCACCCCCTCCAGGAGGTTGCTCTTTCCCATGCCGTTGCTCCCCACGAAGCAGTTGACGCCGCCGCTGAGCTCAAGGCTTACCTCGGCGATGTTCTTGAAGTTGAGTATGTCGATATTTTCGAGCTTCATTCGTTGCCGTTGGAGGGATATTTCAGTCTTTGACGCCGTAAGCGAGGTCGCCGGCGTCACCGAGACCCGGTACTATGTATGAGTGGGCGTTCACCTCCTCGTCGATGGCTCCGCACCATACCGTGGTACGGTCGGTGGGGAAACAGCCGCATACGTAGTCGACACTCTGCCGCGAGGCTATCACGGAGGCTATGTGTATCTTCGCCGGCATCCCCTTGTTGAGGAGGGCCTTGTAGGCCAGCTCCATGGAGCTTCCCGTGGCCAGCATCGGGTCGACAATCACGAGCGTCTTACCCTCGATACTCGGCGTGGCCATGTATTCCACCACCACGTCGAAGGTGTCGCCCTTCTCGCGGTAACGGCGGTAGGCGCTCACGAAGGCATTCTCGGCATGGTCGAAGTAGGAGAGAAAACCATGGTGGAAGGGAAGGCCGGCACGCAGGATGGTGGCCAGCACCACCTGCTCGTCGATGTCCTGGCATACACTCGTGCCTAACGGCGTGGTCACCTCCACGTCCTTATACTTCAGGCGCCGCGAAATCTCGAAGGCCATGATCTGGCCTATACGCTCCAGGTTCATGCGGAACCGCATGGGGTCGCGCTGTATCTCCACATCGCGCAACTCCAGCATGTAGCGGCTTACAAGACTGGGCCTGTCGGCGAAATTTATTATCTCTATTCCCATAATTCAGGTGTTTTTCAGTGATAAAGTCTCTTCGACATCTGCGGCGATCTGTTTTTTGAGGCTGTCGGGAGAGTCGAAGCGCTGTTCACCGCGCAGGAAAGCGAGTGGACGCAGCGAGAGACGTCGGCCATAGATGTCGCCGTTGAATCCGAGGAGATGAGTTTCTATCGACACGGGGCCGTTTTCGCCGAAAGTAGGGCGACGACCCACGTTGGTGACGGCGCGGAATGAGGAACCGTCGTCGAGGGTTACCGTCGAGGCGTATACGCCGTTGGCGGGGAGCTGCAGCCGGGGGTCGGTGGCGATGTTGGCGGTAGGGAATCCTAAGTTGCGTCCCATGCCGCGGCCATGCACCACTCTTCCCGGAATCTCCCATTCGTAGCCGAGCATCCCGTCGGCATCGCCTATGCGTCCTTCGGCTATGGCCTTGCGTATTGCCGATGAGCTTACGCCGGGCACCACGGGCGCCGTGAGAATCTCCAGCCCATGGGAAGCGCCGAGACGGCGGTAGTCGGCCACATTCATGGCTGCGCCGTCGCTGCCGAAAGTGTTGTCATAACCCAGCATCAGCGCCTCGGCGTCATAATCACGGCGCAACAGAGCCATCCACTCGCCGGCGCTGACGCCTCGCATCGCGGCATCGAATGGTATCTCCACGACCTCCACACCCGCTGCCCGCAGCTTCCTGTTGCGTACCGAAGGGAGCAGCAGAAGCCCCGGCACCCGCTGAGGAGCTATCTCCGTGAGCGGATGTCGGTCGAATGTCACCACCATTGGCGCAAGCCCATGCCTGCTCCCGAAGCCTTTCATTTGCTCCAGAAGCTCCATGTGACCCAGATGCAGTCCGTCGAACGTCCCTGTGGTTATGATTCTTCCCATTTCTCTATATTAACGGCATGAAGAAAGACCCTCAGATACCCCTCCCCTAAGGCCTCTCTCCAAGTTATTTGCAAATATAATGCTTTTTTACGGCATTATAGTTCTGAATCCCCCCTTTTTTCGCTAATTTTGTGTATTCAAACAAAAACAGGGCCTTCCGGTAAAGGATTTCCGGAAGCTGCCGGACAGATCTAAGGAAAAATATCAAAGAAAAAATATGGAACATATCAAATCAGTAGGCATCCTCACGTCGGGAGGCGATGCACCCGGCATGAACGCGGCCATACGTGCGGTGACACGTTCGGCCATATATGCAGGTTTCAAGGTTTACGGTATCTACCGTGGTTACCGCGGATTGATTTACGATGAGATCGAGGAGTTCTCCACGCAGAATGTGTCGAACATCATCCAGCGTGGAGGCACGATATTGAAGACGGCTCGTTGCAAGGAGTTCCAGACACCTGAGGGACGCCAGTGCGCCTACGATGTTCTGAAGCGCCGCGGCATAGACTCGCTGGCGGTGATAGGCGGCGACGGCTCACTTACCGGCGCCCGCATCTTCGGCAACGAGTTCCAGTTCCCCATCGTGGGTCTCCCCGGCACCATCGACAACGACCTCTACGGCACCGACACCACCATAGGTTATGACACGGCGCTGAACACCATCATGGAATGCGTCGACAAGATCCGCGACACGGCCACGAGCCACGAACGCCTCTTCTTCATAGAGGTAATGGGCCGCGACGCCGGATTCCTCGCCCTCAACGGCGCGATAGCCAGCGGCGCCGAAGCCGCCATCATTCCCGAAATCTCCACGCAGGTCGACCAGCTCTCCGAACTTATCAAGAACGGCTTCCGCAAGTCGAAGAACTCTTCGATAGTGCTTGTGGCTGAAAGCCCGATCACGGGAGGAGCCATGGGCCTGGCACAGCGTGTGAAAGAGGAATATCCCGGTTATGACGTTCGCGTCACCATCCTGGGCCACCTGCAGCGCGGCGGTTCGCCGACAGCCAACGACCGCATCCTCGCCTCCCGCATGGGTGCCGCAGCCGTCGACGCTCTACTCGACGACCAGCGCAACGTGATGATAGGCATCAAGAACGACGAGATTGTCTACGTGCCCTTCACCAAGGCCATCAAGAACGACAAGCCCATCAACCAGGATCTCCTCTCCACCCTGCGGCGCCTCTCCATCTGAGCAGTCAGCCGCCGTGTCGGCGCCGGAAGGTGCCGATAAAATACCAACAAAAAAGCAAAAATCAAAAAGAGCGCGACCGATGGCCGCGCTCTTCTTTTATTCTTATGGCTAAAATTATTTCACCATTACCTTCTGGGCTTTGCCGCCCTTTACCACGATGTAAAGGCCGTTGCGAGCGTCATTGACGCGAACACCCTGCAGGTTGTAGTACTCGGCAGCCTCGTTGCCGTCAACTACCACACCTTCTACACCACCCTGCTCCTGGGGCTCGTAGGGATCGTTGGAGAATGTTACAGTAGCGGGATCCATCAGGTTCTGGCTGCTGAATACGATAACGACGCTACCGGTGCAGTCCTCATCGAGAGTGATGTTGTTGTTGCCGTTGTAGTCGAGAGTGGAGGGAACGTCCAGCATTTTGGGCTCTTGGTTCTCGTCGCCGCAGCCGAAGTTAACCCATGCCCAGCCTTTGTCGGCAATCTTGAAGGGTTCGCCGGCCTTGATGCTTACACCGTCGAAGTTGATGTAATAGGTGGTGTCGTTCTCGGCCTTGAGCTGCCATTTCGGGCTGAGAGTATCCCAATCCTCGTTGAGCCAGCCGTTCATACCGCCGCGTAAATACACGCCATAGCTGTCTTTGGCAGACTCCATGGTGATGCGGATCTGGCTGAGGTCGCCCTTGACTTCGATTTTACCCTTGCTGGGAGCTACTGTGGGATAGGGAGCGAGGATGTTGCCTGTACCGGCCTCGAGGTTTGCCCACTCACCGTTCATGTCAACGGTATTGGCCTGCATACGGCCGGCGTTGAAGATATCCCATGCGCCATCTTCTTCCGTACCTTTGCCAGTGGAGATTGCGAAGGAAGTCAGGTTCTCAGCATCGATAGAATAGAGGCTGGTAGCTGCGTCCCATGTGAACTGCAGGGGCTCTACAGCCGACCATTTGGGTTCGAAGCCCTCACCTGTGATGTAGAGAGGAGCGCCATTCTGAGCGTTGGCACCAGCTGCGGCCATGGCCAGCAGCGCGATTGCGTAAATTTTCTTCATAATTGATTGTTTGGTATTTTAAAGTTAACTTGTTTCTTTCGCGCGTTATCACTCACCGTAATGCATGCCTTAATCTTTGTCGGGTCAGCGCACGTGTTGCCTTTTCTCCGGGTTAACGCAGGTATAATCGGGTTGTTGTGAATACTTGCCGCAAAGTTACTCTTTTTTTATGACATACACAACTTTTTCAAAAAATATTATTAAAAATTCCGGGTCAATACCCTACGAATACAAATAATAACGGAAATTCGTTGTAGGGACGCGGCAAATATAGAAGCGGCCGGGCCACGAGGGTCCGACCGCCTTTCTATATAGTCTTATTCGTGCTGAGCGCGAGATTATTTCAGCGTCACAGTGTAGGGGAATGTACCGAAGTTCACCTCTACATCGTAGGTGCCGGGAGTAGCGTCCATGTCGCCCTTGTCGTCGATGACGGTAATCTCATACTGAGTGCCGCCGGCCACAGGCACACCGGCCTTCATGCTGCCGAACGCGATTTTCCATGCATGGTTGGCATTGAGCTTGAACTTCGTTCCGATCTTGATGCCGGTGCCTGTCCATACCTTGAAATCCTTTGACGGAGTCAACAACGGAGCATTCTTCTCGTCCCAGTCGTTGCCGTCGCCCACAACACTCAGGGTAGCGATATTGCTTACCTGATATGTCATGCTGGCGAGGTTGAGAGCGCACCAGTAGAAGTTGTTGCCCTTGAGCGGCATCTTGATGTTCTTGCCGCCGACCGACACGAGGTCACCGGTAACAACACCTTCCGTAGCCGTATTCGGTTCGGTCTTGTCATTCTGCTTGAACAGAATCGTGCCCGAAAGTTTAGGTTCCTGACCGAAGTATGCGGCAGCACCCAGAACAGCCACGCCATTGTAGTTCATGAAGTCGTCCGTGTGGAGCGTCCATGCCTTTGCCGGGGTGGTGAATGCATAAATCTGCGAGAAAGCATAAGCGTAGAAGTAAGTCTGCTCCTCCATGTTTACGGATATCAGCATCGGGCCTGACTGCTTGATGACGCAGGGATCGGTCTCCTGAGCATTGACCTTAACAAGCTTACCCTTTACAGCTCCTACAGAGTCGGGCTCGCAACCGAATGCGCCATTGCCATAATTGTTGGCGGTCACGGTCGACGCGGGAACAACCATCCATTCGTAACCTACAGCTGCCTGATCTTCAGTAATGTCCACCTTGGCGGTGAATACCGGGTTGGCATATACATCGGTGATGCCGGGCTGCGAGTTGCTCATCTTTATGGCTTTCGAGAGATCCCAGTCGCAGAAGTTGCCTACAAGATAATAGGAATCCTCTACATCCACGGTAACGATACGCTTCACTTCCACCGAACCCTCGGCAGCATAGTAGCTTGTGCTCTGATAGCGGAAGTTGCTGCCGTCCACATTCACATAGCAAGGTATGCGGTAGTAGGTCTTCATAGGAGTGGAGCCTGTTCCGAAGAGCTTGAGCTGAGCGGCGTTCCATTCCTTGACATCGGCGTAATATACGTTGAGGTCGTTTTCAGATTCGCCGGCAAGAGTGGTTACAGTCACCGACTCCTTGAAGTCGGGAGTGTTCGACACCTGCAGAGGGAAGCTGAGAGTAGCTCCGGCGGGGAGGTTGTTGGCCGCACTCACCTTATACACGGGTATGAGACCTGTGGGTTCCACATAGTCGGCAAGCGTGATGGGAGTGCCGGCGGTCATGACACCTTCGGCAGCACCGGTGATGTCGCCGGTGGTCAGGATGGGTCCCTGCTCGTTCTCCTGGGGATTGGGCACTGGCAGATCATCCTCGCAGGATACGGCCATCATGCCCAGAAGGCCCAGCAGTAATATACTGATTTTTTTCATTGTTTTACGATCAAATAAGTGGTTTTACTTATGGTGGTCCGTATTATTTCTTGAGGGTCAGGTAATATGAACCGGTATCCGGGTCATGGAAGAGGTAAACATTACCGGTGAACGTAGCGTCAACGCGGAGGTGACCCGGGTTGTTGCCGTCGTTGAGCTGATATTCCTCGTCAACCTTGAGGATATCGGCCTTGGCGTTTTCGTTACCCTCGGCGGAACCCATGTTGATGCTGCCCCATGTTGGGTCGGCAATCTTGAACGACTGTCCCGGCTCGATGGTCACATTCTTGACTACGTAGGTATTCTTCTGGACATCGGTCTCGAACTGCCACTTGGGACCCTGGGAAGCCATGTCGCCGCCGTCAAGCCAGCCGTTCATGTCACCACGGATATAGATATCCACCTTCTCGCCGGCAGTCCAACGTGCATAGTAGTCGGCTCCGATGGCGTCGAACTGAACGATATTCGACACATATTGAGTATGCTCCTCATCCTGCTCTATGAACGAGCGCAGACGGATGTAGATGCGACGATAGTCGATGGGGAGGTCTTTCTCGCTCTCGATACCGAGAAGCTCTTCCATAGCCTCGGCAACGTCGCCGTTGACGGGATTGATCTGATCGCACTTGTAGAAGTTCTGCTTGATCTCGAAGAACTTGCCGGCGGCGAAGTCTTCGGGTGCGAGGGCCACCTGCACGCGGTAGGAAGCGATGCATGCCACACCGTAGTCAGGCTGCGAGCATGTCAGGTTCAGGCTGCCGTTACGGTTCTCTTTGGTGATCATCAGAGGCTGCGTCTTCATCGAAGGTTCGTTAAGGAACTGAGCCTCTATGATGCCGTCGTGCGTTTTGAGCACCGGGTTCTCCTCCCATGTCTCCTTGCAGCTCGAGAATCCCAGAGCCACGGCGCAGGCGGCGAATGCTAAAAATATCTTTTTCATTTTTAGGTATTTCTGAATTTAATGGATACTGTCCCCCGGGGCCGGGGCCCCGGGAGTCGTGATGCATCAATAACCCGGGTTCTGCTTGAAGCCAGGCTGCGAGTTGAGCACGGCCTGCGGAATGGGATAAAGGTTCATGTGGGCTGCGATACGGGTACCTGCATTGTTGGAGATGGAACCCTTGTACTGCCATATAGTCTGCGTGGGACCTGCGAACATGCCGTTACGCACGAGGTCGGTACGGCGTGTGCTCTCGAGGTAAAGCTCGCGTGAGCGCTCGTCCATGATGCCCTGCTTTGTGAGGCTCTGCGAGTCGGTGTTGGGGGCACCGGCGCGACGACGTACGAGGTTGATATAGTCGAGAGCCTTCTGGCGCTCGCCTACCTGACCGTTCACATAGCACTCGGCCCACATCAGATATACGTCGGCAAGACGGATGATAGGCTGGTCGGTGCTGGAGAAAGTGGTGACGGGCCATCCGGGAGTGCCGTCGGCATTCCAGTTCCAACCGCCATCCTTGGCAGCGTTGGCCGTACGGCCGGTGAACTTGATGATGGCATTACCGCCGCAGGTGGCCCAGGCGCCTGTGAATCCTACGAATCGGTCGCTGTAGTCCTCGGCATCCCATTTATTGCCGGCCTCATCCTTGCCTGCGGGCATCACGCCCTTGAACCAGAGGTCGTCACGCACGTCCTGGGTCTCTTCGGGAGCGCCGGGGAAACGGGCTGCCATCTCGGCGCATCCGCGCAGACAGCTCCACTCGCTCGAGCTTCCATAGTTCTGACGAGGTATGTAATGCGTGTTGGATATCGTGGACGAGATGATGAACGTCGGGCCGCCGTAGCTCTGAGTCATGTCGGCGTCGAAGGCGATGCCGAAGAGAATCTCGTTCTCGGCCTTGTTGGCCCCGCCGGGCATATAGTTCTTGTTCTCGAGGCTGAAGAGATAATGCCAGTGCTCGGCAAGGCCGGAGCCCTCGAAGCCGCCTCCCTGATGACGGGCGATGATGTTGTCGCAACGCTTCTGGCAGTCGGCATAGCGGTTTTCGCCGCTGAATACCTGACCGTTCAGATAGAGACGTGCCAGAAGAGCCTCGGCACCGTCAAGACCTACGCGGCCATATACGGGGTTCTCTGAAATCAGCTTGTTGTCTACGATATCCTTAAGCTCGCTCTCCACCCATTTGTAGAGGTCGGCTCGGGAAATCTGCGTGGGGTCCTGACCGTTGGTCTCCTCGGTGCAGAATGATGAGGCCCCGAAGAGGTCCATCATGTTGTAGTAGGAGTAAGCGCGGAGCACGCGTGCCTCGGCGCGCATTTCCTGAGTCTCGGCGTCGGTGTCGTCCTTGGTGTTCAGGAGGAACTGGTTGCAGACGGCGATGTGACCCATCAGACGGTAGTAGGCGCCCTGAAGCAAACCATTGTTGGCACCCCATGTGCAGGCCACAATGTCCGACACGCCGGCATCAGGCCATATCCAGACACACTCGTCGGTGCAGAACTCGTTGAGGGTGAACATCAGACGCAGGTAGGCGGATGTACCCGGGTCGAGGTCAGCCACATAGGAGCTGCCCGGACCGCTGATACCCGAGCAGGCTATGCCGGCATAGCACATCGCAAGCGAATTTGCCTTGAAATTCGGATCCGAAGTGTCCACGAGATTCGGATCGTTGGGCTTCAGATCGAGGTCGCCTACGCACGATGTCATGCCCAGACCTGCCACTGCAGCGCCAATCATTAAATATTTCTTGAAATTCATTGTTTCTGTTTTGAGTATTTAACCATGGATGATTAGAATGTGGCTACTATACCGAGCGACCATGTAGTGGCACGGGGGTAGTTGTTGCCGTCGACACCGCTTGACTCCTCGGGGTCGAGACCCTTGTACTTCGTGATCACGAAGGGGTTCTGGACACCGGCGAATATACGCAGGTTGAGGTGGTCGTTGATGAGGTTGTCGAAGGTGTAACCTAAGGTTATGTTGTCGCAGCGGAGGAAAGAAGCGTCGCGCAACCAGTAGTCAGATTCGTTCTGGTTCGTGTTGAAGTAGAAGTCGGTGTCGAGCACGTTGGAGAGCTGGTTGTTGCGGAAGAGGCCGTCGAGCGACGAGCCGCTGCGCAGAGCCGATGCATAGATGTAGTTGCCGATGGAGGCACGCAGCGCGAAGCTGAGGTCCCACTTCTTCCAGCGGAAGTTGGAGCCGAAGGTCATGGTCACCTTGGGATCCTTCGAGTGACGGATCACGCGGTCCTTGGCGTCGATGACACCGTCGGCGTTCTGGTCTACATATGCGCCCTCGATGGGGTTGCCCTGGGCGTCGTAGATCTGCTGGTAGAGGTTGAACGAATATGCGGGATAACCCTCTTTCTGAATCATACAGTTACCACCTGTACCGCCGAAGCCGCCGCCTACTTCAAAAGTCTTGCCGCCGAGGTCGGTGATCTCATTGTGGTTCCAGCCTACATTGTAGGAGAGTGTCCATGTGAAGTCGTTGGTAACGATGGGCTTGGCGTTGATGTTGAATTCCACACCATAGTTGCGCATCTTACCGATGTTCTGGGGGAGCTTGCTGACGGTGGAGGCACCTGCGAGCACAACCACGTCGGAGAGGAGGTCGCGGGTATCGCGGAGATACCATTCGATGCTACCGTTGATGCGGTTGTTCATGAAGCCGAAGTCAAGACCGACGTTCCAGGTGGCTGTTGTCTCCCATTTGAGGTCGGGATTGTAACCGTCGGGGAAGTAAGGAATGTACCATCCGCCTACGCCGTTGGTATAGAACGAACCGGGCTGAGCGGGGGTATAAGTGGCGAGGTAGTTGTAATACCCACCCACGGCCTGCTGACCTGTCTCACCCCAGCCGAGGCGGAGCTTGAGGTCGGAGAGGACGCCCTGTGCGCGCTGCATGAAGGGCTCCTGGTCGATACGCCATGCGAGGGCAACGGCGGGGAACACACCCCAGCGGTTGTTCTTGGAGAAACGCGAGGTGGCATCGCCACGGACTGTGGCTGTGAGCAGGTAACGGTCGAGAAGGCCATAGTTCACACGGCCGAAGAACGAGAGGAGCTGCAGATGGTTGGCCCAGTGATAGTTGCCGCTTTCGTCGTTCTGGTCAGCCTTGAAGGGCTTGCCTGCGAGGTTTCTGTCGGGGTTGTAGTTGAGGATGAAGCCGTCGGGGCCTACGATAGCGGGACTCAGGCCGGGAGTGGTGGCCATACCGGCCTCCGAGCTCGAACCGTCGTTCCAGCCGTCGGCATAGTCGCGCGACCATGTGTAACCGGCTGTCACGTCAAGCATCTGGCTGGCTGCCTCGAACTCTTTCTTATAGTTGAGGTAGAACTCCAGCAGGGTGTTGCTGCGGAACTGGTACTGGTGGTTCTGGTAACCGCCGCCATAGTTGTTATGGTCCTTCCATGCCATATGCGAGTTGGCGTCTACGATGTAGTAGTCGTCGCCCTTGGTCACGTCGTAACCCAGGTTGAGGTTGGCGTGAAGCTCGGGGAGGAAGTGGAAGGAGTAGTCGATCTGAAGGTTGCCGTTGGAACGCCATACGTTGGAGTAGTTCTTGTACTGCGAGATGGTGGCCACAGGGTTGTAGGTGGCGTTGTTCTCGAGGTTGACCTGGCCGTCGGCTATGGTGTAAGGCTCGTTGTAACCATTGAAGAGGTACTGGAAAGCACCGTTGGTGTCGCCGCCCACGATAGGCTCGTTGGTGCGGATAGGGATTGTCGGGTTGTAGGATACGGCCTGGCCGATGGCGCCGGTCTGTGCCCAGTTGTTGCGCACATAGTAGCCCTTGGCGTTGGCGGTGATCGACAAGTGGTCGTCGAAGAACTTGGGAGTCAGGGTGAGACCGAGGGTTGCGCGGTTCATCGATGACTTCTTCATGATACCGTTGTTGTTGGTGAAAGAGCCCTGTACACGGTAAGGCACTTTGCCGAGGGTACCGGCCACGGAGAGGCTGTAATCAGAGCTGAAGGATGTGCGGAAGATTTCCTTCTGCCAGTCTATCGACTCGCTGCCGAGGTAACCGGCTGCGGCGCTTTCGGCACCGAACTTCTCAGTGATGAGGTTGGTGAACTGACCGGCGTCGAGCACATCGTTGAGCTTGCGCGCGTGGTCGATGTAGAAGTTGGCTGTGAAGGTAACCTGGGGTTTGCCGGCACGGCCTTTCTTGGTGGTGATGATGATCACACCGTTGGATGCGCGGCTACCGTAGATGGCGGTTGCGGAGGCATCCTTGAGGATTGTCATGCTCTCGATCGACTCAGGGTTGATCATCGAGAGGGGCGAGCCCATACCCAGAGGAGTGTCGTTGCTCAAGGGTACACCGTCGAGGACGATGAGAGGGTCGTTGGAAGCCGACAGAGAGGCGCCGCCACGGATACGGATCTCAGCGCTTCCGGAGGGGCCTCCGGCGGTTGTCACAACCACACCCGGAGTCTGGCCCACAAGCATGTCCTGGACAGACGTCGCAAGACCTGCCTCAACATCGTCGGGCTGGATGACGGCCACAGAACCCGTGGCGTCGCTCTTCTTTACAGAACCGTAACCGATCACCACCGTCTCGGCGAGTGTCGTGGCGTTCTGCTTCATGACAATGTTGAGATGAGTCTGGCCATTGACCGGAACTTCCATCGGGTCATAGCCTACATAACTCACTACCAGAACTGCGTTCGACGGAACGGAGATGGTGAAATTACCATCCAGATCCGCTGCCGCACCGTTAGAGGTACCCTTCTCGAGAATGGATGCCCCTATGAGATCTTCTCCTTGCTCATCGGCCACATGTCCTGTGACTGTGATCTTCTGAGCTGCGGAGGGAAGCACGAACGACAACAGCATCGCCATCGTTATCCAGAACTTCCGGTTCAGATGAAAACATAAGTTCTTCATGCAGGAATAAGATTTTAGTTGTACATTTGGGTTTATTATTCTATGTCTTTAAGGCCGCCCCCTCACGGAAACAGCCTCTTTTTTCGCTTTATTTCATGTCTAATCTTCATGTAGATTCTTGCACGAACTATCTGTACGTTCTTGCAAATTACAGTTAACGCATGTCAAGCAGGGGTATCTACGGGGTAACCTTAAGCCGCCTCCTCCCTTAGCGGATACAAAAGTAGATATTTAATGTTAATAAACTCTAACATATCAGAGCTTTAACCGTGTTAATTAACGTTTTTAACATTTAGAGCGCGTTCCTTAAACCGCCCCTCTTTTCTCCCTCACAGCCGCCATGCCGACAGCACCCTACGACGTACCGCAAGGATATTGAAGGCTATAACCACCAGCGTGAGTCCCAGGCCCGCGGCCGGCGCCACCCATACCGGACCACCACCGCCACCGAGTCCTTCCAATGGGCCGAGGTAGTAACTCCTCATCACAAGGGTTGCTCCCGTGGCAAGCACGAAGGCCGACACGCTGGCCGTCACAGCCAGCCGGATGTAGGGCCGTCCCACTGCCGGCAGGTCATAACCCAACATCAGCAATGTGTGAAGCTTGTCGCGGTTCTTCTCCATTATGAGCGATATCGACAGCACCAATATAAATAAGGAGAGCAGGGTGATCACGGCGCCGATGGCGAGCACTATCGCCGTGACGAGGCGCAGGAGGAAAGAGGCCTGGCTGGCGCTCTTGTCGCCGGCAACCTCAAGGCCATGTTCCTCCATATATCTGTCGATGGCCACATCGCCGGGGCTGCTCACATCTACAATCAGACGCGAAGGAGCCTGCTGACTCCCCGTGCCCATCTCGGCGTTGGCCTCCCGCAGGAAGTTTTCCGGCACAAGAATGGTGTTGAGCCGATTGGAATAGCCGGCGACATGCGCGTTGACAGTCTTCTCAACGCGGCCATCCTCGCTGCGCAGACTCAGACGTATGGGTATGCCGCTCATTATTCCCTCCGACATCTGCGGCATCCCGGCCGAAGAGGCGAAACCGAAGTTATAGAGGGTGAGGTAATCCTTGCTGATGATTATGGGCACGTCGGCGCCGGGCTCCCATTGCCACCGCGCCGACGGAACATCCACAAACGAGTCGGGTATCGACTCGAAGAATATATAGGACGACAGGCTATGGCTTGCGCCCGACACCGACATATATGCGCGGAAATCGTTGGAGGTGAAGAGTCCCACCTTCCTCACCCATGGCTGCGTCCTGAGGTCGTCGATTTCGGCGGCGCTGAAACGGGTGTTGTCGCCGCCGAGGACATCGCCCCCGGTGACCCGCTTGTTGACCACAAGGTAGTCGGTACTTATAAAGGAGTCGTCGGCTTCCCAGAGGCCACGGGCGTCGAGATAGAACTGCAAAGCGCCGGTCACAATGGCCAGACCTATGAAATTGGAGACCACAAAACCGGCCACCCGCGCCCACGACGTGTTACGCCGCAACAGTCTGTCAACAAGTTTCATAGGCTCAGAATTCTTTGATAGTCGAGGAGGAGATGGTTTCCTACGGAAGTGGAGATTATTCCGGCGCCCTGGCGTCGGGCCTCGTCGGCGATAATCTCGGCGGCGATACGGTTGTTGGCCTCGTCGAGGTGCGACACCGGCTCGTCAAGGATTATGAAGTCGAAAGGCATGCACAGGGCCCTGACGATAGCGAGGCGCTGCTGCTGCCCTATCGACATCTTGCCGGCGGGGTAGTCACGGCGGTCGATGATGCCGAGGCGCGTCAGCCATTCCTCGGCACGCCGTGCCGTCACCGCATCGGTAAGGCCATTCTTGAGCTGCAGGTTCTCCCAGGCCGTAAGCTCGGGGAAAAGCGACAGCTCCTGCGGCAGATATGCTAGGTTGAGGCGGCGCACCTGCTGCCACTCCGCGGGACGAAGCGTCGACACGTCGGTGCCGTTGAAGAGTATGCGTCCCTCATAATCGGTGCGGGAGCCGAAGATATATGCGCACATCGACGACTTGCCGGCGCCGGAGGCTGCCTCCACGAGCACCGTCTCGCCGCGCCGGAACGTGACGTCGCCGCGCCACACCTCCGACGGTCTCGGCGTATCGCCGGCGAATACGCGCGGCAACACGCCTTCAAGACGTATCTTCTCCAATGGCCGGAACTCTTTCACTTCGATGCGTATTCCAGCAGCGACAGAAGGCTGTTGGTCTTCTCGTCGTCCATATATACATCGACATCCAGCACGAGGCTTCCGTCCGAGGGTACCAGTCGCACCACAGCCTTGTCGATGGCATCCTTGGTGACCATGGCATCGGAGTTCGTAACCACTCCCAAGGTGCTTCCCCTCAGGAGGGCGCCATATTCCTTGGCCTCGTCGCCCTTATCGGTGTTTCCTTTGCTGAAACGTATGTTTTTGCCGTCGACACGTGCATCGAGGTCCATCTCGCCGAGCAGCGACATAAGGTCGCCGGTATTCTTGCCGGTGGTCTGCACCACACCCGACATCGACTCTCCTCTACCTGCGGCTACCGCCACGGTACCGTCGACGCAGCCAAGGCTCTTCAGAACCATTCCCGCCATCGACATCTTGCCGCTCGTCTCCTCCTGCAACTGCTTTATCAGCTTCGACGGTACCGCCATGGCCATAACCATATCGGCATCCATGTCGATGGTGTCGAACAATGAGACATCTATCTTGCCGGCCTCGAAGTTATAGCGCGTCTCCTTGCCGTTTTCGTCGAGCACTTTGGCCGTAGCCTTTACCTTCCCTTTCTGGAAATCTATGTCGAAGACGCTGTAGTCGGCATTTGCGAAGAGGGTGCCCATCACCATCTTGAACATCGCCTTCCTTTCGAAGCCCATGCCCGAGAGGTTCATCGCGGCATTTATGTCGCTCCAGCCCACGATATCTTTTTCGCCCTTGCACAGGGCGTCGGCAAACTTGCCGGCGGCGAAGCTCTGCTTGTCGCTCAAGGCAAGATATTCGCGGATTACCGCCGGGTCTATCGACGACCGGCCGCTGACTACCGTCCAGTAACGGTTGTCCTTGAAGGCTGTCTTGCCGTTATAGCGCACGCCGTTATCCTCTTTCCATTCCTGCCCTGTGTTGTCGGACACGAATTTCTCGAATTTCGACGTGTTCGCGAGGAAGCCGGTATTATATATGGCATAGCCGTCGGCGAAGAAAACGGATACGGAGGGCTCCACGCCGCTGTCGCCGTTAAGTATTTTTCTGACCTTGTCGGTATCTTTCTCCGAGTCGATCAAAGCTTTCAGTTCCTTGCCGGGGACAATGGCGCCATCTTCGACCTTCGAGTCGGTTTTGTTGACCAGCGACTCAATGTCGACTACGGCCACGAAGCTGGCGGTGCCGGGCACGTTGTTCAGCAGCTCGCGCACATCGGCGCTACGGTTCTTGCTGCACCCTGCAAGCACCAGAGCCACCAGCAGCATCACGTATAGATATGTCTTCCTCATAATCGGTCTTTTTGATGATTACTTGAGTTTTTATTCATTGCATGGTATCGCACTTACATCCGTTTCTAAAAAGAGCGGGGCGTCCTCTCGAACGCCCGTATCCGGATATTGTTGTCTTAATTGTAGTACGAGTGGGTGGAGATGGATTCGAACCACCGTAGGCGTAAGCCAGCAGATTTACAGTCTGCCCCATTTGGCCACTCTGGTATCCACCCGCGATTTTTCAACGGCAAAATTAATCATAATTTTCGTAACCGCCAAATAAAAAAGCAAACCGGCCAATTTATAATATTGAATGTGGAATGTTGAATTTTGAATAGCCATCCGGCTGCATTTGGGAATCACAGAACAGAACCGGAACTGCACCGATGGGTCACAGAACATTGCCACATTAATTTACAGATGGGCCTCAGAAGCGGCAGGTATTCAAAATTCAACATTCCACATTCAACATTATCTTCTCCCTGCCGCTTAAATGAAAAGCACCCCCCCGGCGGGGTGCAAAAGAGAATTAAAGAAAAATTTCATTATTGATGCTGAGATTTAACAATTTTTCGTTAACTTTGCACGCTGAAAAAGGGTCGCGCGAGCGTTATATATAAACATGGCGTTGCGGCGACCATGAAAACCCGTAACCCTGATATTGATTAAGACAAAATAAAACCCAAATATCTATAAAAGAATATGAGCACATTAGACCTGTCACAGTACGGGATTAAGGATGTGAAGAAGATCATCCACAATCCGAGTTATGACGAGCTGTTCAAGGATGAGACAAATCCTGCACTCGAAGGGTATGAGAAAGGCATCCTGACGGACCTTGGCGCCGTGGATGTATTCACAGGCGTTTACACAGGCCGTTCGCCCAAGGACAAGTACCTGGTAAAGGACGAGGTTACCGAGGACACCGTATGGTGGACCACCGACGGCTACAAGAACGACAACAAGCCCATCACCACCGAGGTATGGGACAAACTCCGCGAGAAGGCTGTCAAGGAACTCAGCGACAAGACTCTCTACGTGGTTGACTGCTTCTGCGGCGCCAACGAGAACACCCGCATCGCCGTGCGTTTCATCGTTGAGGTGGCATGGCAGGCTCATTTCGTAAAGAACATGTTCATCCGTCCCACCGAGGAGGAGCTCAAGAACTTCGAGCCCAACTTCGTGGTATTCAACGCCTCCAAGGCCAAATGCGAGGACTATAAGGAGCTGGGTCTCCACTCCGAGACTGTAGTGGCCTTCAACATCAAGCAGCGCGAGCAGGTTATCCTCAACACCTGGTATGGCGGCGAGATGAAGAAGGGTATGTTCTCGATGATGAACTACTTCAATCCTCTTCGCGGCATAGCCTCGATGCACTGCTCGGCCAACACCGACCTCGAGGGCAAGAACACCGCCATCTTCTTCGGTCTGTCGGGTACGGGCAAGACCACCCTTTCCACCGACCCGAAGCGTCTGCTCATCGGCGATGACGAGCACGGCTGGGACGATGACGGCGTCTTCAACTATGAGGGCGGCTGCTACGCCAAGGTTATCAACCTCGACCCCGTGGCCGAACCCGACATTTACAACGCCATCACCCGCGACGCCCTCCTCGAGAACGTTACCGTACGTCCCGACGGCACCTGCGACTTCGCCGACAAGAGCGTCACAGAGAACACCCGCGTATCCTACCCCATCTATCACATCAAGAACATCGTGAAGCCCGTGTCGAAGGGTCCGGCCGCCAAGCAGGTTATCTTCCTGAGCGCCGATGCTTTCGGTGTGCTTCCTCCCGTAGCCATCCTTGACCACGAGCAGGCCAAGTACTACTTCCTCAGCGGCTTCACCGCCAAGCTCGCCGGTACCGAACGCGGCATCACCGAGCCTACCCCCACATTCTCCGCATGCTTCGGCCAGGCTTTCCTGGAACTCCATCCCACCAAGTATGCCGAGGAACTCGTCAAGAAGATGAAGCTCAGCGGCGCCAACGCCTACCTCGTCAACACGGGCTGGAACGGCACCGGCAAGCGTATCTCCATCAAGGATACACGCGGCATCATCGACGACATTCTCAACGGCGACATCGACAAGGCTCCCACAAAGGTGCTCCCCTACTTCGACTTCAAGATTCCTACGGAGCTCCCCGGCGTGGACACCAAGATCCTCGACCCCCGCGATACTTACGCCGACCCCAAGGAGTGGGACGAAAAGGCCAAGAAACTCGCCCAGATGTTCATCGACAACTTCAAGAAGTTCGAGAACAACGAGGCAGGCAAGGCTCTCGTAGCCGCCGGCCCCAAGCTCTAAGCACGACAGACATAGGCTGAACAAGCCCAACACAAAGAGGCTGTGTCGTAATTAAGGTTTACGGCACAGCCTCTCTCTTATAGCTTTAACGGCTCTAATAGCTCTAATAGCTTGAATAGCTTGAATAGCTATTCAGGCCATTTACCTTTCTGGCTCTTCTTTCTTTTTGCCGGGATTGTTGCGTGCCTGGATGCGTGCCCTATACATGGCTTCCTTGGTACCGCCATTGCGCATGAAATCGCCCTTTACCAGTTCTATAAGCTTGTAAAGCATCGCGTCTGTCTGATGAATCAGACAGACAGCAAGGTTGGCCAGCTCGCAGTCGTTGAGCTTTCCGCTAAGGACGCTGTAATCATTTGTGTCGCAATGAGAGAGACAGAACGCTCTCAGCTGTGGGTATCTTGGGTGATCCGTCCCCCATAGTTCCAAATTTCTCACCCGGAGATAATCCTCATAGTCGACAAGCAGTTCCTGCAGACTTGCTTTTGCGACATTCATCAGCTTTATTTCAGTTTCGGCAGACGTGTTGCCGGCAGCTCTGCCTTCGGCTATGTTCTGCTTGCCCGAACGGGCCGCCTGCACCATCTGGTCGACGGTACGGTCTCCCTTGGAAAGATATCTGTGCGTGAAGATATAAGTAATGTCATAGATACACTCGGCTTTCCGATATGCCTTAAGGTTGCGGAAACTGCCTTTCTGCTTGAGAAAATCCATGAACTGTATGAGGTTAGGGAGACAATAGGTTAAAATGTTTCAACAGCTTTTATAGCTTTTATGGCTTTTATGGCTTTTATGGCTTTTATGGCTTTTATGGCTTTTATAGCCTTTATAGCTTTTATAGCTTTTAGCTTTTATAGCCTTTATAGCCTTTATAGCCTTTATAGCCTTTATAGCCTTTATAGCCTTTATAGCTGTTTCAACCTTGCAAAGTTAATAAAACAAATCCTAATAACAAACTTATTCCTAATAAATTATTTAAGTAGATGACAAAAATTTGAAAACATCAAATTTTGGGGTATAAGTCGAACGCATAAGTATGGTAAAAATCTCTTCCAGACCATACTTGACAAACGACTTTGCCTTTCTTCCGTGTT
>Ga0073906_1003016_pt1 | contig 20318 bp, 16 predicted proteins | sample Inofromicrocosms_FD_65485 | JGI IMG/M metagenome (GOLD analysis project Ga0073906, IMG submission 65485) | Mouse cecum microbial communities from Vienna, Austria - Inoculum for glucosamine and mucus D2O microcosms | ecosystem: Host-associated > Mammals > Digestive system > Large intestine >...
AAAACCATTTTTTTCTCCCCGTCCGCCAGCTCCATTTCCAATTGGAACAGCACGGCATGGCTCTCTTTTAAAGCTTTGGGGCTCATGGCGGTTTCCCCGCAAAAATACCAGCCTTCTCCGACATACAGACCGATTACGTTTTCCCCTTTCTCCAGCATATCCGTCAAGTCATAAACCTGGTAGCACAGCACTTTTTCATATGACGAATATTCCGGGGCCATTTCCCGGTCATCGACCTTTTTTCCATTTACCGTCAGGCGGTAGACCCCGTGGCAGGTCGCGTAAAGCCTGGCCTTTTGCACGTTTCCGTCCACAAAAAAGCTTTTACGGAACATCGTCGCGGGACACTGCTTGCCCAGCCCTTTCCCACGTTTTTTTATTGGCAGCGCGGACTCCACCCAGTCCGCCTTCCAGTCACCCGCGTTCAAAAAAGCGGTCTCAAAATAAGACGTGGCATCGGACACGCCGCCATGATTGTCCTCCACCCGCACCTCCCAACAATAGCGGGTCTTGGAGCGAAGAGGCGCTCCCCCATAAGGGATAAATGCATTCGCGCGGCCATGTTGCACGCCCGTGTCCCAGACAATTTTGTCAGAATCCTGCTCCCGCACCGTGATGTGGTATGTACTCTGCACGGTATCGTTCTGTTGACTTTCCAATTTCCATGAGAAATATGGATTCCGGTCGATTCCCAGAGGTTCCTCCATATGTAGAACCCGTAATTTTGTTACTTCCATGACGCCCTCCTATGTATATATGTTAGTACTCATCTCTGCCAGATTCCATTTGGCACCGCGCCGGCACGGACCAACTATTAACAGATTTTTAGTATATATTGATTATAATCCTTTTCAAATATCCGAAAAAGTGATAAACTTGCTAATATAAGCACAATCGTGCTCATCCATGCTTAAAACTTTAACCATGAAATAACAGAAATTTTACACGTGGAGGAAACATCATGTTTGGATACCCGGATTTATTTGAACGCCTGCCCCTTTCCACAAATCAATTTGAACGCGGCGACTCGCAAAACTCCATCGTGCTGGCCGGTTATAACACGATTCGACTCGAAGAACTGCCGCTCCAAAACAATTCTCCTTTCCGGGAATGCGCTTTTTGCCTGCACGGGCTCATACACTCCTACACCCGTCCCGTCTCCAATCTTGCAAAACAATCATTATTCTATATTGAAAGCACGGCGCTGATGGAAAGCAAAGAAAATTATTATACCAGAAGGGATAATCTGGATTCTTATTTGCTGAAATACACCATATCGGGCAACGGATATCTGGAATACGAAGGAAACGCTTACGAAATTCCGCCCAAAAGCGGCTTTTTCATTGACTGTAAAAAAGAACATTATTACCGTACGCAGGGGCAGGACTGGGGACATGTCGAATTTCACCTGAACGGCTCCGTCATCGACCGCCTGTTTGAATTATTTCACGCGGATGGCACCGTCCTTTTTCATGTGACGGACGAACGGCGTTTTTTAAAATTATTGGATGAGTTAATCCGTACCGATTCGGCCATCGACCCGTATCGGGAATTTAAAGTTTCCGCTTTAATCAACAACCTGCTAATCCAACTGATTTCACACACGACTTCCTACCAGGAAACCATGAACCATGTCCCGAACCAGCTGAACCCCCTGGTTAGCTATATAGAGGAAAACTATGCCCATTCCTTGACATTGGACACGCTCTCCGAATACTGCGGCCTCAGCAAATACCACATGTGCCGCGTCTTTCGGAAATATACCGGCTTCTCGGTCGGAGAATACATCTCCCGCCTGCGCATAGACCAGGCAAAAAAGCTGTTGGAAAGCACGAGCATGACGGCCGCCCAAGTGGGATATTGCGTGGGAATCGTCGATGAAAATTATTTCTATCGATTATTTAAGAAGCAGACCGGAGTTTCCCCGAAAAAGTTTGCCTTGAAACACATTCGGGAATGACACCCGTTGGCTGATGCGTGGTAATTTCATATAATCTCAGATGGGTGCGGCAATCTACACCGCACCCATCTGCATATACGTTTTTTATCTCCTCATTTTTCCATGCCCGGCTTTATTTTCTTCGCTCTTCCAATTCCATCCGCACTTTCGACATTTCTTTATCAATCGTATAACCACGAAATGCCAACAGCATAATCACGAACATGATCGCCGGAATCACCGCGTAAAGGGCAATAATTCCCATATTTGCCACCGTGCTTTGTATCGGCAGAGCCACGTCAAATCCAGTGATTCCCATGACAATTCCCACCACTACCGATGCCAGTCCCCCGCCCAATTTCATCGCGAATGCATTCATGGAACCAAACACGGCCTCGACACGTTCTCCCGTTTTCCATTCATTATAGTCCATGCAGTCAATAAGCAAGCTCGGTAACAACATTCCCGTCGGAATCACCGCAATGGATGTCAAGAGATTTCCCACCACCAAAAACATGAGGTTTGGCACGATTCGAATCAGGTTTCCGATAATTCCTATGACAAGCCCTATTTCCATCACCCTTTTCACGGATATTTTTTTAATTAATAATGGTACGAAAATCAATGTCAGCATCCCGATAATGGAAGACAGCCCAATAACCGACGCCAGATTGATGTCTCCCATAATGTACTGGAAATAATACGTTCCAACCGATGAACCCATGCCCGAAAATACATTCGCCAGAACTTGAACCAACACCAGCACCAACACATGCGGGTTTCCTTTCAACACCAACAGCATGTCCTTAAGCCCAAATTTCTTTTCCCCGTTCGCAGATACGGAAGGAATATCCGTCCGTTCTTTCACAAGCGCAAACCTGACAAAGGAAAGCAGCATGCAAGGAATTCCCAACATTAACATCACCTTCGTCCAACCATGCTTTGTAACCGTGACATTCGTAATTAATAAGGGAAATATAATTCCTATCACCGCCGTAACCACGCTCGCAATCAAACCGCTGACGGACAATACCACGGCGGAACTTTCTTGATTATAAAGCGAACGCGCCATATGGACGGGTTCTGCCGCGTTTACCAGTGTGATACATACGGAATTGACAATAAAATAACAAGTAAAAATATAAAATGCCTTTCCTCCCGACCCGAAGTTCGGCGTGGAAAATAATAAAACCATAAATATCCACGCTACAATCATCATGAGAACATACGGCCTTCCCTTTCCCCATTTTGTCTTTGTCCTTTCAATAATCACGGCAGCAATCAAGTCTGTAACGCCATCAAACAATTTGGAGACCAAAAGAATTGCTCCTACTACGACGGGGTTCATTCCCAGACTATTTGTACAATAATAGGTCAAATATCCCAGCACAAAAAAGGCAATCGCATAGGAAACTCCCTGCGCGCTCCATGCGGGTATGTAATAACCTGGCAACGAGTTCTGATTCTCTTTGTTTTTCATTTTTTCTCCTTCCATGACACATTGGCGTTGTCAAAAAACATGTATATTTTTTTACACTGGGGTTCCTTTTTCTTCTCCCCCGGTAACCTCCACATTTTGCTACACTGTTACCCTCCAACGGCCGCTACCCATTTTCAGTTCGACATATCCCTTTTCACACTTCGCGTTCGGATAATCCTTCATAACCTTTTCCAGCTTCTCTTCTCTTGTTTTTAATCGAACTGTTGCATTTGTATTTACCGGGATTTCAAATAAATATTCTGTTTTGTCTTCCGTTTTTTCCCACTCGGAACGAATCGTCCCGTACGGACACTCATACACGGCTTTTGCAAAGGCCAGGCCGCTCCCGATTACCGGCTCTATCAAAAACTCCTTGTACCCCGGGCAGGAAATCATCGGTCGGATTCCCGCGATTCTCGTAAATAGGAAATTGCAGACCGCGCCATAACTGTAATGGTTAAAAGAGCCAACATGTGTCTCCATGCCGTTCCACTCTTCCAGAATCGTGGTCGCTCCTTTTTTCACATTGTACAGCCAGGAAGGCGGCGTCTCCTGCTCCAACAGCTTATAAGCCATCTCCGCACATCCCGCGTCGACAAGCACGTCCAGTATGTATGGCGTTGCCAAAAAGCCGGTATTCAAATGATATTCATTTTCCCGAATCATCTGCAACAAGGTGGCTTCCACCTGCCTTTTATGTCCGTCGTCACACAAGCCAAATGCCAGTGCCCTCACGTTTGGTGCCTGCCTTCCCGCCTTGATTACGCCATCCGCCCCGATAAGATACTTGTTGAACATTCGCTTTACCTTTTCGGATTTTTCCCTATATATCCGTGCGTCTTCATGCATTTCCAATATCTCCGCCATCTCACTTAACAGCCTGGTGCTGTAATAGAGAAACGCCGTCGGAACCTCCGGATCTGGATTTGTAAACTTCTGCATCATCACCTGCATTTCTCCCGCCGTACCGACGTCCGCTTCCAGCCATTCCCCCCAATGGAATTCCGTGTCCCAGATATAATCCGCGTCCAACTCCCCGTCCGTCCACGCATGGTACTCAGGTTCCCCTTCCCGTTGCCCGTTTTTGTTTTTCGCGCGGGCGAACATGTACTCCACATGCTTTTTAGCCGATTCATACTGGTTTTTCAGAATCTGCGGGTCACCGTAACAAAGATACATGGTATACGGATTAATCACCGCCGCGTCCGACCAACCCGCCGAGCCATCCCCCGCACTGCTCTCGTCCGTCTCGTCCGCGTACATCTGAAGCATTATCTGATCCGTCATCGACAATTCTTCTTTTCCTTCCAGACTCTTGAAAAATTCCTCCTTGACACGCTTCCTCTCCTCCTCATTGCGCATCCCTGATGGAACAACGCTGTGAAATTTCCCGCTTTTCATCTAATCCAAATTAAAATCCTGCATCCATTTTTCAAAAAAGGGATATACGTTCATGAAATCCGCCGCCGTACGGCAGTACACTTGGGAATCCCCAGTCCAAGGGCTTCGCTCCCTCGTCGGGCAATCCGTGGGCACGTCGAGATAATTCCCCTTCTGGCTCCACCGGCTGTTTTTGACAAGCTGGTTCACCAAAGGATTGGAGCAGGAAAAGTCACCGGTTTCTTCCAAATCCGAATACACGGCCACCGCCACAAAATCGCCCGGTTTGATTTCCTCTTCATAGCCCGCCACCTTCACATAACGAAAACCGAACACGGAAAATGTCGGACAATATATTTCTTCCGCTTCTCCCTCTGCAACATAGCGAACCTGCTGGAAACGTTCCTCGGTAAACATCTCGGCAAACAAGTTTTCCACGCTAAACGCCCCGTCCTTGATGTCTTCCCCGTGTACTAGCACGACTTCCTGACCCCGCTTACAGTTTCGCAGCCTCATCTTGACATATCCGGCAATGTTTTGCCCAAAATCCAGGATGAGGCTTCCTTCTGCATCCCGAAATGTTTTACAAGAAAATCGCTCTTTTTCCACAACCGGCACGCTACGGGAAGGAACCAACAACTCATTCTGGCAAAATTGTCCTTTTGCGACATGCACCGACTTCCATTCATGGTCGTTAAATCCGGCCTTCTTCCATCCCTCCGGCTCCTTTTCCGCGCAAAAAGTTTCCCCAGCCTTCATGTCGCACACCAAAATTCCACCCGTGACCGCCTTAAAAGACTCGTCGGAACACACATATTCGCGGCTTCCATCCTCGTAAGCAAGAATGATTTGTCCTAGAAAATGAAGCTTGTAGCCCCAGTTGTTACGACTCATTCCACCGATGGTTCCGCGCCACCACCCGTCACCCAAAATGACGCTCCAGACATTTTCCCCCGGCAAAAGCAATTCCGTAATGTCATACGCCTGATACTGGATTCGACCAGAATAACTTGTAAATCCCGGTTTGAATTTTTCCTCCGTCCCTTGTTTTCCATTTATCCAGAAATCATAAAGCCCATGGGCAGTCTGATAAATCCTCGCACTGCGCAGGCCCTCCCTGACCCGGAACGTCTTTCTCAAATACGGAGCCGGCTGAAATGCTTGAAAATCTATCTCTCCTTCCGGCTCAATCCATTTCGCATGCCAGTCCTCCTCCCTGAGAAGCCCCATTTCAAAATACGTCATTTCACTTTCCGCAGATTCGCCGTCCGCAGTTATCCTGACCTTCCAATATACGCGCTTTGCCGAGTTCAACTCTGGTCCTTCCCAACGAACGTGCTGAGACTTGTCGCTCCCTACCACGCCGCTATCCCAAAGCACGGATTTTCCACCTTCGTCCGCATAGGCCAGTATTTGATAGGAAGACTGCACGACGTTCTTTTTGTCGCTTTCCAACTTCCACGAAAATCTTGGATTCGCCGCGTCCAAGCCAATCGGTTCTCTACGGTATTCCGTTTTCAAATCATAAATTCTCATTTTCCCATGTTCCCCTTTCCTTTTTGTTATACCATGACCATCAGGCATATAAACATTTCACCGAGTGGCCTTATTATACTTTGAAACAAAGAAGACACACAATGTCCGCCCCTGACATCTCCCCTTAACGATTTCTGACACAATATTTTCCATGCGTTGTTTTTATATCCCCTCAAATATTTCATTGCATGATTCCTTTTTTTCGTGTTATACTTTAATTGGATTGTTACTCCCTTTAATGGTACAACGAAAAATGCAAGACCCTATTCCGAGGTGGCTTATGTTGACAACAATATCAAAAAAACTGACAGACGAAGAGCAATTATTCAAAACAATATATCTCGCCCATCCCGATTTACATCTGGACGAATGGCTTCCGACTCCAGAACAGATGGCCGTTATACAAGATTTGCCTGAAATCCAGCAAATTTATCCGCAGATTTCTCCTTTTTTCTCAAACGACAATTCATTTAACGAACAAATTATACCTCCAAATCGGGATGTTCATCTTATGATTCACGGACGATTTTTTCCGTGCGGCATTCACTCTCATGACTTTTTTGAAATAACATATGTATTAAAAGGAACCTGCACAAATTATATTGCCGGAAGGAAATTCGCCAAAAAACTGGTGACTTTTGCCTTCTCGCTCCGCACACGCCGCATGCCATCAAAATATTTTCGGACGAGACAATCATGATTAATATCCTTATTCGTTTCAGCACATTTCAAAAGTCTTTTTTTGGAATACTTACTGATGTGAACATATTTTCCACCTTTTTTACAAAAGCGCTGTACACTTCCGATTCTGGTTCATACCTCATCTTCGAAACCAAAAGTGACCAGGAGATTTGTGATTTGATTTTGCGGCTTTATCAGGAATGCGATAATAGGCAGCCCTACACGAAGCAACTGTTAAATTCGCTGATTACCACTTTATTCATTTTATTACTTTGTAATCACCAACAACATTTGACCGTGCCAAACCCTGCCGGAAATCAAAATGGCAATGACATTATGTTTATTCTAAACTACGTCATTTCAAATTATAAAACACTCACCCTGCACGAACTCTCTGTTTTTTTCAATTACAGCGAGCGTCAGATGGCGCGGATTTTGCATGATTATACCGGGAAAACTTTTTTAGCGATCATTCGGGACATCCGTCTGCAAAAATCTTGTGAACTTCTGCAGAATCCGGACATCCCGATTTCCGAAATCATAAATGAAGTGGGGTATTCAAACACTACCCATTTTTATACCGTTTTTAAAGCAAAATATCATACGACCCCGTCATTATGGCGGGAACAATATATAGCCCAAACCTCTCACGAAAGACTTCTCAAGGAAGATGCGGCATCTTTGTCCTAATTAGCATTAAGACTGTTCCATTTCCTTAATTTTATCTTCCATCCTGCAGAAATACATGGCAACGAACGCGACCGCCCCTATCACGGCCGGAAGCACCGCGAACAGTATCAAAATTGCCGTGGTGGCGCTTTGCGGCTGAACCTCCGCACTTCCGTTAAAATGCGCGAAATCCAGAATGACACCTATCAAAAACGGCCCCATGCCATTTGCGATTTTTTCGGAAAATCCACGAACGGCCGCATAAATCCCCTCGCCCTCCACGCCCGTCTTCAATTTTCCATACTGCATGCTGTCAATCAAAATCATGTCGCGGACGCTGACCGCCAACGTGATTCCGACTTGCCCGACGATTGTACAGACAATCAACCACGCCACGCTCCTTGGCATCAACAGCTTCGCGATATTTCCCACGAACACCATCACATAAGCAATCATCGCGGTTTTTCTATTCCCAAACTGTTTCGTCAGCGCGGGCATTCCCGCCAGAAAAATGTATCCGACAAGAGAAAACACGCCAATCAACGAGGCAATGGTCAATTCTCCCATGTTATATTTAAAATAATATGTACTCACGGTTCCCGAAATCGTCAAACACAACATGTTCGATACGATGACGATTACAATCAGGAACAAATACGGATTCTGGAAGAACGCCCCTACCGATTCCTTTAGTTCGACTTTTCTCGCTTCTTTCTTTTCCTCTTCATCTGGATCCTTCATTTCCGGCAGCATGAAAAATTGGAACAACGTCATAAAGATTGCGGGAACCGCGAAAATGGAAGCGATTATCGTCCACCCATGCGGCCGGTTTTCAAATATGCTAATCAAAATAGGCGTGACAATTCCTGCAATAGTGGAAATAAGCGCCGTCACCATGGAGCATGCTGCCAATACTTTTGCCCTCACCTCCTCCACAAAAGTACGTTTCAAGCGGACGGTTCCGGATACTGTCACAAACGTAAAGCAAATGGACTGACAGAGATTATACATCACGAAAAGGTACACCGCCTTGCCAACGGTATTTAGTGCCGGAACTTCAAAACACAGCACCAGGAAAATCCACATCGGTATATTGAAGAGGTCAAATGGCCTTGCCTTTCCAAGCTTAAAGTGACAACGGTCAATCAAAAATCCGGCAATGATGTCCGTGATCCCGTCAAAAATCCGGCTGAGCAAAAGAACCAGGCCGACGACCGTCCCCGCCATCGCATAACTGGTCGTCATGCAATACGTAATGTTTCCAATTACGATTGAACTCAATCCCGTCGCCGCCACGCCTAGCGTATTAATTGCAATTCCCTTTCTCCCGTCCCCATACATCTTTAGTTTCATTTGGCCAATACCTCCTCTTCACATTTTTTACCGTCTTCCGTTCTAAAAGTCACCTTGATGCTTCCGGCCTCGCCGGTCGCCCTTACCGCCGCCCGCAGTCTTCCCTCAAACGTCTTTGCCGTGCGGTCAAAATAGTTTTCCGCGGAATCCGGATTTGCGCTGCCATACCCCGCAAGTACCCCGGGGCCTTCTATTTCCACGGAAACCTCCTGCACGTTTTTCGGGTTTGGAATGCCATTCTCGTCCACTACGACCAAATCCACATAGCAAATGTCGCTGCCGTCCGCCGGAATCGTCGCCTTGTCAACACGGGCTTCCAAATGCACGTTTTCAGATGCCGTTCGTAGTGTGTCTCTTCCATATTCTGCCCCACCCTTATAAGCGACCACTTCCAACACGCCCGGCACATATTCTGTTCGGAACGTTACTACGGCCTTCTTTTCCGTTCCCACTTTGCCTCGCCCGACCAAAACGCCATTGACCAGCAGTTCTGCCTCTTCTGCATCCGTATAAACCTCGACAACGACCGGTTTCTTTTCATAACCCGCAAAATTCCAGCTACGCACCGCGTCCGTCATGACCCATTCCGTCATCTTCTTTTCTTCCCCATAATGCATGGGCGGCTGGACACATATATAGGGTGTCTTCCGCAAGCCCCAGATAATCTCCCGCCAATAAGAAATCGGCCTGCGCACGCCAAGAAGGTTCATGTCTCCGCAATACGCGGCCTTGCACGGATAAGGCGCATAAAAACTGCCACCCGCATCCTCGCTTCCGTAATGGACTTTCCCAATTCCCGCCTCACCCAGATAATCCCATGCCGTCCATGAAAAATCACCAAGCACATGCGGATATTTTTCTACCAACTCCCAGTTCGTGTCCAGGTCTTTCGCATATGTTTCCGTACCCACGATGATTCGGTTCGGATAAAGATCTTTGTCTTTCTCGTAGCGGACGGCGGCATAATTGTACCCAGTAATGTCCACCTGCGAGGCTGCTTCCTCTATCACCTTTGCCGTCATGTCGCTGCCAGTGAGCATGCCCATCATGTCACCCAGGCTATTCATCGTACTGTTGATTTCACCCGTCATCTCGTTGCCTGCCTCCATCATTTCTACCAGCTTGTCCATCATGGCCAAAAGCAGGTTCATTCCGTTTGTCACATAACGCGCCGAATCCAACGACCGAATCTTGTTGGCCAGTTTCTTTCCCCACTGCACGTCTATTTTGTTTCCGATTTCTGGAATCTCGTTTCCGATGGAATACATAATCACGCATGGATGGTTATAATCCTTTCTTACCATGTTCTCCACGTCATGTTCCCACCATTCCGTCATATGTACCCCATAGTCAAACGCCACCTTCGTGGTCGTCCATACGTCGGAGAACTCGTCCATGACATACATGCCATACTTATCACATGCGCGTAGCAACGCGCGACTCGCGGGATAATGCGCGCTGCGGATTGCATTATAGCCCGCCTCCTTCAAGGTTTTTATGCGAACCTCCTCCGCATGCGCGAAGTCGGCCGCCCCGATGATTCCATTATCATGGTGAATGCAGCCGCCCCTAAGCTTTATCGCCTTCCCGTTCACGCGCAGCCCGTACACCGGGTCGAGCTGGAGTTTACGGATACCGAACGTCCCCGTCTCCTTGTCCGCCACGTAGTCCTTTTCCTCGTCCCTGATATAAGTACGGTATTGATATAGACTCGGATTCTCCGCGTCCCAAAGTTTTGGATTCTTTACATACAAGTTTTGTCGATAAACCGCGTCCGTCCTCGCGAAAATGGTCATGCCGCTCTTTTCTTCCGCCACTTTGTTTCCCCGGGCATCCATGACTTCCGTCACCAGCTGCACGTTCCGCGTCCCATTTCCGGTATACTTCACTTCCGCGTCCACCCGGATTTTTGCCAAATCATTTTCTGCATCCTCCACTGTAATCCGAATGCCGTCAGGCGCGATGTGCAATCGGTCGGCAACCATCAGGTTCACGTCGCGGTAAATTCCCCCGCCCGTATACCACCGCCCACTGGGAAGGCCGTTCTTGACGACCACCTTCAGCGCGTTTTTCGTGCCAAACCGTACATATTTCGTGGCGTCAATATAAAAATTACTGTAACCGTACGCGCACTTTCCGGCAAAGGCCCCATTGATGTACACAAACGCGTCCTGGTACACGCCCTCGAATTCCAGCCATACGTCCTTGTCCTTTTCATCCTCTTGCAAGTCAAGTTCTTTCGTGTACACGTAGTTCTGCTCGACGAAAAACCCGTTTCCACTGCACGATATGTCGCTGTCCTCGCGCTCCGTTTCAATGGACGCGTCATGCGGCAAATTCACTTCCCGCTCATGTACCCCGTCCTGGATCAACGCCCCGAACGCGCTATTGTCTCCCACCTTGAATTTCCACCCGTTGTTTAATTTCCGCTTAATCATGCCTGATTCCTTCCTTTCGTATCTTTTTTCACAGCAGTTCAGCCTTGGCCGGACTGCTGACACTTTCTTGCGTCTGACATTGTGAAGTTACGACTCGCGGCCGGTCAGACCGCAATCTCATGCACAAACCGCCTCTGCAACCAGGCACCTCCTGGCATGGTCAATCTCACAGGTCTTGTCCATGCGAACCTTTCCAGATTCTATTCTCTCCTTACTGCTTCTTCCTACATAAAATTCGAACTCGCCCGCCTCGACAATCCAATGTCCCGGATTGTCATAAAACGCCATGATGTCAAGATTAAACGTGAACCGAACTGTCTTCGATTCTCCCGGCTCCAGCGTAATCCGCTTAAACCCGACAAGCTCTTCCGCGGGTCGGATAATGGACGCAATCGGGTCGATACCATAAAGTTGTACGACCTCGTCACCCTTCCGGTTTCCGGTATTCGTCACCCGCACCTCAGCGGTCACTTGTCCTTGCGATTCCATTTGCACCTTGAATCCGTCGTAACAAAACGTCGTATAGCTCAGCCCGTGGCCAAACGGGAAACGAGGTCGCATGTCCACTTCCAGATATCCCTGCTTGTTAATCGCGCCCTTCGCGAACGATTCATGATCGGAGCCACGGTTGAGATAATGCCCGAGAGGTCCGTGCGCGGACGTTCGGGGAACGTCCACCTGCAGACGGCAGCCCAATGTCGGTCGTATCCGCACCCTCGCCACTATTACAATGCAACCCCCATCCATTTCTTCCTCCCAGCGCCATGATTACGACATCCGCATCCTTCGCCGCAGACATCGCGCCGTCAAAATCATTTTTCCCATCCCCGACATAATCACAGCCTTCCGTCCATGTCACGTTGTCAAAACCCTCCTTCAAAGCCTCGTAGGTCGTCCGCAGATCCGAATATATGGCGCGGAGCATGTCGTCCACAACATGAAGATCCAACTGCTTCACGTCGAAGCCAGACGTGACATCCTTGCTGCCCCGTCCACTCCTGCCATCGCGCTCTTGCCGGTAAACATCAATTCCGTGCCACCTGCATTTTCTCCGGCTGTGGGAATGGATTTTCGAACAATCCCAGCTCAAACTTAAGTGTCAGCACCCGCTCCACGGCACGGTCAATATATGCCATGTCAAAAATACCATTCTCCGCGTCCTCGACCATTTACCCGCCATACCCAAGCTGGTTCGGAAATTCCATGTCCAGACCAGCCGCAAGGCATGCCTCACCCGCCTTCGTGATATCGTCCGTCGTGCGAAATACGTTGCGCAAGCAATCCACCGAGGCGTAATCGCTGACCACGACTCCCTCGAATCCCAAATCGTCCCGGAGTAAGTCCGTCAATATTTCCTTGCTTGCACATACCGGTTTCCCATTATACTCGCTGTAGCTGTTCATGACTGCCTTGACGTTCCCGTCACGGATGGCCATTTCAAACGGCCTTGCAAAGTTTTCCCGCAAATCACGCTCGTTTACGACCGTCTGCGCCATGTTCAGCCCGCCGATGCTTGCGGAATAACCGAGAAAATGCTTCAACGTCGCCGCGTTTCCTAATCCATCTTCGCTTTTTTGCATTCCTTTGACAAATGAAGTTCCCATCGCGCCGCACAATACCGGATCCGCGCCATATGTCTCGCCAAGCCGTCCCCACCGCAAGTCCCTTACAAGGTCGAGAACCGGTGAAAGTGCATGGCGAATTCCAATTGCGCGCATCTGCCGACCGTTGATTTCCGCCATTTCCTCCACGATTTCCGGCTCAAATGACGCGCCAAGGCCAATCGACAACGGGAACTGGTTTCCCCCCGCCACTAGCGGTCCCGCTAGTGCCTCGCAGTGAAATAACACCGGTATTTTATGTCTGGAATGCTCCAAAACATACGTCTGGATTCTACGGACGTCCTCCGCGACCTGATTCGGCTCGCCCCCCAGAATCGGCATGGCTCCGATTCCATTTTCTAGGCCAAGTTCTTCTGGCTTCGTCATATCCGTCGGCATAAGGCAAGCCAGTTGAAGCACTTTTTCCTCCGCGGTCATCTCCTTCATCAATTCTTTCACACGAATCTTAATTTCTTCTTTTTCCATCATCTTTTCTCCTTTACTAAATTTTTCTATTTCCTCGTCATCCTCCACTATGGACCGTAGCCTTCATCCGCCGTTATGAATCATCGGCATCAGTTGTCAGACGCCATACGCCCTCTCTTGAATCCCGGCAACTTCCTCTCTGCTGCCATCCGGTAGAACCAGCACGCCTTTCACGCCCGCCGGCAGGGAAACGCGCACCTTGAACCCGTTCCCGGCGCGCTCCCATCCGACTTCTATCTTGCCGCAAACGCTTTCATACGCGTTTTTTGCCCAAGCCAGGTCACCCACGACATGCGGACAAATGAGAACCCTTCGAAATCCGGGTTCTAACGGCCGGATTCCCCCCACATAGGAAAACAGCCATGCCACGACCGCCCCCATGGCGTAATGGTTTTGTGAATCCTTCGGAACCTTGCTCTCATCAATTCCCATCCAGTTCTCCCAAATGGTCGTCGCCCCCTTGTTAATCTCGTACATCCAGCCTGGACACTGTTCCTGCACGAGCATTCGGTAGGCGGTTTCCCCATACCCATATTCACTAAGCACCTGAAAAATCCGATAAGTCGTCAAAAACCCAGTTCCTACCCTGTACTCATTTTTTACGCACATGTCATTTAAGCGAGCCGCGTTTTTCTTCGCCGCAGCCGAACCGACCAACCCCATGGACAACGGCCGCACGTACCTGCACTGCCTCTTAGAATGGACGTTTCCAAACAATAGAAATTCTTTTCGATAAGCGTTTTGTATCTTCTCCGCCAGTTCCTTATATCTCCTTTCGTCTTCCGTCTTGTGGAGAATGGCCGCCATCTCGCCCAACTGCTTCGCCGAATGGTAAAACCATGCCGTGGCGACCTCCGCATCCGGAAACATGAGTGCCTTGATGGCATCCGTGGTCATATTATTCCCCGGCTCCAGCCATTCGCCCCAGTGATACCCGGTATCCAGTATGTATTTGTAATGCTTTCCAAGCTTATAAAAATGAAGCTTGTGCTTTTCTTTTGCCCGCCGCACGTTGTAATCCACATACCTTTTTGCCGCCTCGTAGACAAGCCGGATACCCTCATCGTCCCCATAAAACCAATACAGGACCATCGGGACGTTGAGCAACGCGTCCGACCATCCCGCGCTACCGTACGGCAAGTTCTGCATGTCGGCTCCCTCCCTTGGCATGGGAACTTCCGGAACGATAAACGGCAGACTGCCGTCCTCCCGCTGCAGCCCAACAAAATCATGCAGCCATTTACGCAGCTGCTTCCGAGTGTCTGCCAAATAACACGCCGTTTCCGCAAATACGTTGACATCCCCCGTCCATCCGGCACGCTCCCTGGTCGGGCAATCCGTCGGCACGTCAACAAAGTTCGACTTTTGCGACCAACGGACGTTAGAAACCAACTGATTGATTTTCTTATTGGAACAGATAAACTCACCACCATATCCCATGTCCGCATAAATGGCTATCGCCTTGAAGTTTTCAGACTCGACGGGTTCCGGCCAATTCGTGACGCGGACATAACGAAACCCGCTGACAAGGAACGTGGACGCGTAGGTCTGCGTTCCGTCCTTCAAGGTATAGACTAGCGTCTGTCCCAGAATTGACTTGGAAATCTCCATGTTCCTTTCGACCCTCTCAACCGAGACCTCCGAAAGGTTCTTTGTCGTGAAATTTCCTTCCTCGTCCAATGTTTCCCCCATCTCTAGCATGACCTTGTCCCCCGCATGTCCAGTAACCGTAAACTCCACGTGTCCCGACATGTTTTGTCCAAAGTCAAGCACCACTTCCCCGTTTGGCGTTTTTAGCACTTGCGCTTTGAACCATTCGTGTTCCGTGATTTTTTCTCCTTCCGACAAGGTGACTTCCCCCTCATAGGAGCCAAGCTTACACGAATGCCATGCGCCATCGTCAAATTCCGGCATGCTCCAGCCGTCCATCTCCTTTGTCATGTCCACGATTTCAAACGTCTTGATGTCGTTTCCTTGAATCGGGCCGTCCTGCGTGGCCTTTGTCTCTCCGTCCGTGCATATCCACAACGTCTCCCCCTCCGACTGCACTTCAAGTGACGCCGCAAACTGGATTTTGTCGCCGTAGTATGCCCTTTCACTAAACGCCCCCAACGAGCCACGATACCACCCATCGCCAACCACTGCGGCCAGCACATTTTTCCCTTCCCTCACAAACTCCGTGACATCGGTTTTAAAATATTGCACCCGTTTCCGATAATTGGTAAATCCCGGCATCAGCCTTGCCACCTCCACCTTCTTGCCATTGACATACGGCTCATACACGCCAAGCGCCGTCGAGTACAAGGTCGCCCGGGTTACGGGACACCTCACCTCGAACACCTTCCGCACATAGGATGCCGGCTGGATTCTGTCTTTATCGGGCACCTCCTGCTCTGGCTCGACAAACTGGAAAAAAACTTCATCCTCGTTCATGTCTCCTCCTCCCTTTTCCGTTGCCATTCATGATAACTTTTTGTTGTCTTGAATAGATAACGATCTTTTCACAAATTTCAAAATCTTGCCCTTGATATTTCCATGATAACGTTTTATAATGAACACATCAATAAGTCATCTTGCTAACAATTTATGAAATCTTGCTCACATATTATCAACATACGATTGGCGGGCGTCAACACGATCCGTGTGTCGACACCAATAGGAGGGCTCCCATGTTTGAAAAATACCATTTGCTCCATGTAAATGTAAACCGCAATCTGACCACAAATTCCATGACCGCACTCTTAAGCAGCGTTTCCGTAGAAATCCCGCCAGTAGCCGACATTGCAAACGAAGAATATAATGAAACATTTTTTTACGGGAACTCTGATTTCACACGCTTTTGTATCACCGGAAGTTTCGACTTCCTGCTACCTTTCATTGCCAAAAGCAATTTTTTCCCTAAAAAGGAACCCGTCCTATTTATCCAAAGTTTCTGCCTGATGAACAACACCAGGGAATATTTTACGAGGAGTAAAGATTATGAATCCATCCTATTGTCATACACTTACTCTGGAAGCGGCCGCTTGAAATACGGCGGCAAAGAATATGCCATTCTCCCGGAGCATGGATTTCTCATCGACTGCCACGAACCCCATGAATATTTTACATCCGCGGACAACTGGGAACACTTGGACATCCATATTGGAGGCCCGAAAGCGAACGACATCTACCAATATTTTAAACAACAAGATTCCGTGACCTTTTCCCAGTCCAAAATCAAATTCAATACGATGATTGAGGAACTACTGGACTCCTACGTCACTTTTTCGGAGTTCCGGGACACCTATATCGAAACGGAACTTTCCAACATTTTATGCGCACTCCTCAAACAAGCGGAAAGTACTGGCACTTCTCATATCCCGGAAACTTACAAATACATCGTCCATTACATGGAATGTAACTATATGAGAGCCCTCTCGCTCGATGAACTGGCCGCCATGTGCAATGTCAGCAAATACCATTTTTGCCGGGAATTTAAAAAATACACCTCACACACGCCAAATGATTATTTGATTATGCTACGAATGCAACATGCCTGCATTTTACTGATAAATTCGGACTTTTCGATTGGACAAGTCGCGCTTGAGGCAGGAATAGAAAACATGTCCAATTTTATCTACTTGTTCAAAAAACGAATGGGAATGACCCCCAGCACCTTCCGGGCTAAATATCGGCCATAAAGCAAGGGCGAATGTAAGGTATCTCCTACATTCGCCCTTTCTTTTGTTTGCTTGGTTGGCGCCGCTTACGCTCTCCAGACTCCGAAATCCCGCCAAGATGGCCTGCACGTCTTCCTTGTTCGTCTTCGAACTAAAGTCCCTTCATCATGCGCGTGGACATCAGGCAGCTTTCCCCGTTGGTAAAATAAATCATGCGATTTTTGACGTCCACTTCTTTCACATTATTTTTATTTATCAGAAATGACCGATGGCAGCGCACGAAATCACCGGCCAACGCGCCGGCCAGTTCTTTCATGGTGCTGGTAAATTCAATTTGACGGTCCCGCGCGTGAAGGATGACTTTATGGATATTGCCGGACGTTTCAAAAAAGAAAATATCATCATAATCCACGCTGATTTTCCGTCCGCCGGCCCAGACGTTATAGACCTTGTGCGTCTTATTCATCTGGAGCGAGTGGCGTTGCACCGCATTTATCAGACATTCCTTAATCTTCACCTTCATTTCTGCGGGATTGTCCTTTAACACAAAATCCATCGCCTCCACCCGGTACGAAAACGTCATGTAGCTCAATTCGGAATGGGCGGTTATAAATATGATAAAGCCACGAGGGTCAAACAGCCTGATTTGCTGTGCCAGTTTCATCCCGTTCATATCATTGTTCAAGTCAATGTCAAGAAAATAAATCCCCGTGTTCTGACCGTCCCTGACTTTGTCAAGCAACACGTACGGATCCCCCGTTTCTAAAACCAGACGCGTGTCCAGTTCTTCCATCAACACGGTATTTTCAATGATTCGCACGATATTCTGCCGTTGCACGGCATAATCCTCGCACACAAAAATATCCAACATATCATATCACTCCATTACTATGAACACTTAGCGAGGTTTCACACGAGCTTAGTGTGAATGTACTCCGCACTCCCTGGCGAGGTTCTTTCGAACCTAGTCGTGCGGAGTTTCCGCTTAGTTCGCTTACATACGAATGTCGTTATGAACCACTTAACGAGGTGCTTTCGAGTTTAGTGGCAGCACGACATCCTTGTTTTCTATAATTTCCATGTGCTGTGTGAAACAGCCGCACCGCATTGTCGTTTCCAACAGCACGTTATCATAAGAACTGATGATTTTCCGGGCGTTAGAAAGCCCGATTCCCTGATGACCGTTCTTTGTACTAAAGCCTTTTTTCTTTAAATCATGTAATGCCAGGCCGTTTTCCTGAAAACAATTGCTTATGGTAATCGACACGCCATCCTCATTTTGAATAATATTCAGGCCCATTTGCGGCTGTTTGGTCTCAAGGGCGGCTTCCGTCGCATTATCTAAAAAGATTCCCAGTATCCTGGCAAGATCCACGGTATCTATCATAAAATCATCCACCCTTTCGGGAATATCAATCGTGACATCAATCCCCGATTCATGGGCGTAAATCATTTTTGCCGAGAGCAGGCTTTTGATTTCCAGCACGCCGACATTCGCAAGCTGATTTAACTTGTAATCCCCCTGGTCAATGGAATTTTTCGTCGGGAAAATTTTATTATCAAAAAAAGTCTTCAATTCGGCCATATCGCCGTTTTCAATATAACCGGACATGGAGAGCAATATATTAACATAATCATGCTTAAAAGAACGCAAACCGTTATACATGACTTCCAAATTATGCGTGTAATCTTGTAAATCCCGCAGGGCTTTCCGCCTTGCCTCTGCTTGTATTTGCTCTTGATAAAAATGACGCATGGCCAGGAACAAAAAAAGCATGACAAGCAGATACCCCGAAATATGTAAGACATTGTTATATATCATTTTGCCGACAGAACCATTTTGCCCCGGAATCAAATTATCGAACAGATACATCGTTATAAGGAGCAATAATACGGCATCAACCAAATACCACGTCTGCCCAAGGCGCAAGGCTCCTTTTCCCGACAATAACATTTTTTTCAGCAGCCTGCCGCAAAACAACGTAACCAGGTAAAACAACAACATGAGGACCAGCCTGACACCCAAAATAACATACCATCGGTCTGATAAGGACAAAAAACTCAGCATCTCCTGAGAACTTGGCAGCAAATTATCCGTCACTAAAGCAAGCACGCATCCGATTACGCCCATGCAAATGTTCTGGGGCGCGCTGTCCCGGTAAAAAACCAATCCATAAATACAAACCGCCACCAGAATACCGAACAATCCGTACGGCACGCAGGACAAAAACGTTACGGGCATTCCGGCAAGCAGCAGCATCAGATAAAGCGCCATGAACATTTTCAAGTCCATCTGCCTGGGCCACACGTTACGGATGGCAAGGGAAAGTTCAAAAAAAGACAGCAGCATTTCAAAATCCTCCTCGAGAGTTACTTTCCTGCGCCATAATCAACCCACTTCGTCTCAAACGGCGACACGAGGCAACAAGCGACATGTTTTGCCCCCAACATTATTCTGATTATACTGCATTTACTTCTTTGTATCAAGCATCGCTCAGCGAAAATGATGAATAAACGTGTTCCTTTATGGAGAAATAGCACACTTATTCGCGAACAAGGATATTTTATGACAATTTTGAATGAACCACCGTTTTTTATGGTATGATGTCCGATGCCGGTGTTGGGTTTAAAAACACCGCAAATGCATATCTATTTTGAAAGGAGCTAGGAAATTTATGAAACATTTTTTAAAAGGAGCTGCCGTGGTGGCTATCGTACTGGTTATTTCACTGGTAATCCATGTATTCTGCAATATGAAGGGTATTAATCTTGATCAAACAGTGACCTCTATCGTGTCGGCAATGCTCGCCGTATTGGTTTATCACATATTGATTAAAAACGAGAAAAATAAAGAGGACTAGTGCACACTAATTAGGTTCTTTCTGAACTTTGGGTATAAGCTATAAGATATTAGCTGGTGCCAGTATGGCATCAGCTTGTTTTATAATAATGCAGTGAGAGAGAAATCTTGACCTTTGGATAAAAATGCTAACTTACATTTTTTCAAGATTGACTAATCCGCTCCTGCCGTATACAATACGTTTGAGGACTTTGAATTTGTTGTTATTTCCTTCAACAAATCCAGAGCTTACTGAT
>Ga0073906_1003020_pt1 | contig 20304 bp, 18 predicted proteins | sample Inofromicrocosms_FD_65485 | JGI IMG/M metagenome (GOLD analysis project Ga0073906, IMG submission 65485) | Mouse cecum microbial communities from Vienna, Austria - Inoculum for glucosamine and mucus D2O microcosms | ecosystem: Host-associated > Mammals > Digestive system > Large intestine >...
CCTTATAAATCGGAATCTGTGACACATCCGGCACCACGGTCTCTGCATTGCAGGTCAGCTGAAATGTACCGTCCTCGGATTGTATGGATTTTTCATAGAATTCCGGCACCTGCAGCCGCTCCGCAAGGGAATCCGCCCCATTGCTGCCCGCTTTATTTGTTCCTCCGGATCCATCATCCACTTCATCCGGCCCGAAAGTCTCCCCATAGCTGTCCGCCCCCGGTCCGGGGTTTTCACGTACGATCAGGCTGTCCTTCTTTCCCGCGCAGGAAGCAGAGATAAGCATCCATATCATACTGCAAAGGATCAAAGGCATACGCCGCATAAAAATCTTCCTGTTTCGTTTCAACAAACCTCCTCCTCTCATTTTCAAGTTTTTCCACCTGTGCGGTTGCAATCCGGAATCTCTTCAAAACCTGCCACAGCGATCCGCATCCCGATCCTGCTCCCCTCTCCCGGGACGCTCTGGATATCCAGTATCCCCCCATGAAGCCTTGCAATCTGGCTGCAGAGCGCAAGTCCTAATCCTGCGCCGCCCTGCTTCCGGGAACGGGATTTGTCGATCATATAAAACGGCTCCGTAACCCGCCGGATCTCCTCCTCCGGGATCCCGCAGCCCTCGTCCCGCACAAACAGCCCTTCCCCTGTGCCGATCAGACGGATGACGGCCCCATCCGGACTGGCCTTACATGCATTGTCGATGAGGTTGGTCAGAAAGCTGAGCAGAAGGTCCCGGTCACATTCCATCCGTAGCCCTTCTTCCAAATCCATCTCCAGACGGAGCTTTTTTTCTTGGAGCCGAAAACGGGTGATCTGTCTGACTTGTTCGAAAAGCCCCTCCACCGCCTGCCAGGTCTTTTCGATCACGGTCTCATCAGAAAGCTCCGTCAGCTGGAGCATTTTTGCAGAAAGTCTGGACAGACGCTTGCACTCCTCTTCAATATAATGCAGGCAGTCGGACTGCTTTCCCGTGGGAAGCTCTACCCGCTGCAGCAGTTCGGCATAGCCCTGGATACCGGTCATAGGGGTTTTCAGTTCGTGGGCAAGAGAGCCCAGGAGCTGCCTCTGCTTCTCGTTCATCTCCGCCAGTGTATGGATGTGCTCCTCGACCCGGTCCGCCATCCGGTTAAAACTCTGGGAAACCTGCCCGATCTCGTCAGTCCCGGGCCGGTCTACCCGTCTCTGGTAATCTCCGTCCGCAATCACATTTGCCGCATCCCGCAGCTGGTAGAAGGGGATCAGGATCCTCCGAATAGTCAGCATCAGCAGCGTCGCCAGCAGGACGGAGAGAATCCCCGCCACAGCGATCCCCCGGTACAAAAGTCTCCTGCCGGAATGAAAAACTTCGGTCACATCCCGGTAATGAAGCAGCTGAATGGGACCATTGCTCTCATAGAGGAACAGCAGCCGCTTCCCGTTCAGTTCTTCCAAATACACAGAAACAGGGGAGCCCTCCGGAATTGCGTCACTTTGGTATTGACTGGAAAGCGTTTCCGCATTTTTTATATCAAATATGTAAGGACAGCGATTGTCAATCTCCTCTCCGTCATAGTACAGTATGGCGTCTCTGCTGAGACCGGAGCGGAACACGCTCTGCGCATGATACTTCTTTTCCAGTAAGCTCTGCGCATTTTCATCTCCCGATGGCTTTCCGAAGGCACGAATGTCGTTCTGCAATTGCTCCGCTTCATAGAGCAGGATATTGTCCATGATCTGCCGCTGGGTCATCGACAGATTCCACAATGAAAATGCCATGGATAAAAACAGCATGGAAATCGTAGCCACTAACGTAATCTTGGTCTGCAGTTTCATAGTCTGGTTCCTTTCCAAATATGAATCCAGTACTCTATCCAGCCAGAAACAGAACTCCTGAACTGGATGGAACACCAGGGGATGAGGCCCAATATATAGTGAATTCTGAATCGCATTGGAAGCCGCCGCAGTTAAGTTCTATTTTATATCACAGGATCCGAGTTTTCAATTGGATGGCTGTAACCATTTTGTAAAAGTAGGCGGCTGGAAAATCTCCAAAGGAATCCCGCTCCCGCCGCACAGATCCCCGCCCCGAACAGAAACGCCGCCATTCCGTAGCTGATCACAGTGAGCAGGACACGTTCCGCCAGAAAACCGACAAAGCCGGATGCCTGCCAGAATATGATTTTGGAGAGAAAATAGAGGGCGGCCTGCCGGTAAAGGGTGGCAACAGGGCCGTAAAATACCATGCCCTGCAGAAATGCAATGGCATACATGAGATAGATATTTCGTTTCATGGGTGAATTGTCCTCTCTTTTTTTGATTTTAGATACAGCAAGAAGGCACCCTTAGAGTGCCTTCTTTACAACGATGTGGACTTGCTGATCATGACGGACAATTCATTTTTATTTTCTCCTGAGTTGATATTTTCTGTAAAATATGATTATATTCAGCGCCAGATATCGTTTCTTTATTATTTTATCTCCGGATCAGCAGCACCGCCACATCATTCACATTGGTCCCGGTTGCCCCGGTGATGATCAGACCGCCGCTTTTCTCCAGCGCGTGATATGCGTCATTCTGCTGCAGCACATGATAGATATCCATTCCCTGCTCTTCCAGCGCTCCCTTTGTAGCGCCATCGCAGTATCCTCCGGCCGCATCGGTAGGACCGTCCGTCCCGTCGCTTCCGATACTGAATACCGCCGTATCCGAAAGCCCTGCAATCCCCTGGGCCGCCGCAAGGGCAAGCTCCTGATTCCGGCCTCCCATGCCCGTTCCCGTAAGATGAACTACCGTCTCGCCGCCTGCCAGAAAGGCCAGGCTCTTTTCACTGTCCTGATGGCTCTTTGCGATTGCCCCGAGAAATGCCCCGGCTTCCCTTGCCTCACAGGACAATTGGTCGGTGAGCACCTCCGGTTCATACCCAAGCTCCCGGCAGACATCCGCCGCCGCCTTGCAGAGGTCGCGCACACTGCCTGTAATGACCGTCTCCACATTGTCCAGGCTCTTCGGCGTCTCCTGTCCCAGCATCTCCCTGGCCCGTTCGCTTAACCGAAGCTGATACTTTTCCGCAACCGCTGCCGCCTGGACGCAGGTCGTAGAATCGGGATAAGCCGGGCCGGACGCAATCATGTCCAGCGGATCTCCCAAAATATCGCTTAATACAATGCTGAACACCCGGGCCGGTTCGCACAGCTTTGCAAACTTGCCGCCCTTCACTGCGGAAATCCGCTTCCGGATCGTATTAATCTCCACAATATCCGCGCCGCAGGCCAGAAGCTGCTTCGTAATATCGGCCAGCTCCTCCTCCGGGATCAGCGGCTTTTCAAACAATGCGCTGCCGCCGCCGGAAAGCAGGAACAGAACCGTATCTTCTTCCCGGAGATCCTCTACCAGCCGCAGCGCAGCCTGGGTTCCGGCAAAAGAATTTGTATCCGGAACCGGATGTCCGGCCTCGAAGCATTTCATCCCCGGAATATCGCCCTTTACATGATCATACTTTGTCACGGCCACACCGGCCTCCATGCGGTCTCCCAGGATATCCGCCGCCGTTTTCGCCATCTGCCAGGCCGCCTTTCCCGCAGCCACCACATAGACCCTCCCGTTTCCAAAATCCTTCCCTGTCAGGGCGCGGGATACCGCCTCATCCGGCAGCACCTTCCGGATGGATTCCCGGACGATCCGATCCGCGTCTTCTCTCAATCCCATATCTGCTTTCCTCCTGATATTATCACGGCAGCTCCCTTAGTGCAGGAACAATGAAAGGATAAAGATAAATACGATAGAACAGATTCCTTCCACAAGCGTCACCGCCGTCTGTGTCTTATATCCCTGATCCGGTGTCATTTCACCGAAGTTCGTCACTACCCAGAAATAAGAATCATTTGCGTGGGATACGGTCATCGCGCCGGCTCCGATCGCCATAACACAAAGCACGGACATCACGGTAGAATCCATTCCCAGCGCGCCCATCAGAGGCGCCATGATTCCTGCGGTGGTCGTGATCGCAACCGTAGAAGAACCTTGTGCGGACTTCAGGATCGCTGCCAGCAGGAACGGGAAGAAAATACCGATGGACTCCAGGACATTTGCATGATCCGTAATAAATGTCACCAGACTGGTCGAGGAAATGATCTTGCCCAGCACGCCGCCTGCCGCCGTCACAAACAGGATCGGCCCAACGGTTTTCAAGGTATCATTGGTCAGGTCGTACAGCTTCTCTCCCATGTCCGCCTGCACCAGAACGATGATTCCAAGCACCACTCCCACTGCCAATGCGATAATCGGTGTCCCAAGAAACGTACATGCCACAGCCAGGACGCCGCTCCATCCAAGGATTGAGGATACATTGGACATTGCCATCAGGATGATCGGAATGATAATGGGCGCCAGCGACATAAAGCCGGACGGCAGCTTTCCATAGGAGGCTACCAGCTCTTCATAGCTCTTTACCACACCGCCCTGATCCGCCTCATCATTGGACTGCACCTTTCCTCCGATATACTTCGCGTAGAACCATGCGCCTGCCAGGGCAGGGATGGAAACCAACGCGCCAAGCCCCATGACCAGAAGCAGGCTGTCCCCCGCGCCCAGCGTATTCGCTGCCGCAATGGGCCCCGGCGTAGGCGGGATAAATACATGGGACGCGTACAGACCTGCGGAAAGGCAGACCGTCATCGCAACCGAAGAAGCTCCTGTACGCTTCACCATCGCCTTACGGATGGGGTTCAGTACAACGAATCCGGAATCACAGAACACCGGAATGGATACCACCCACCCCATCAGCTCAATCGCCAGCTCCGGATGCTTCGGCCCTACCAGCTTTACCACCATATCCGCCAGCTTCAGCGCAGCTCCGGTGGCCTCCAGAAATGTTCCGATCATGGCTCCGAAAATGATAACGATACCGATGCTGGTAAATGTGGATGAAAATCCGCTTCCGATCACCGTCGCGATCCCGTCAATGGTGTTGCCGTCCGCATCCGTAACCGCAGCGAACGGAATCCCCCCGATCAGCCCCAGCACCAGCGAAACCAGTAAAATAGAAAGAAACGGATGGATCTTAAATTTACTGATCATCACGATCATGACCACGATAGCCACGACAAACACGATTAAAAATGGAACTCCTGTCATACTCTATTCCTCCTTTTACTTCTGCACTTTGTGGAAAACGCACAATTTATTATATGTTTTTGCATTTCCTTTGTGCTTTATTTATATAAAGAATAGCATATTTCGGATTTCAGGTAAATAGTATGCAAAACATATAAATTTATATATTTTGTTATGCGTACCATATAGTTGTGATTCGGCGCGTATTAGGCCGGATCAAGGCGAAGCATGCCGCCATGATTCAATGCCTGACCGCGATGCCGCGGCCTGCTCACTCCGCCGTGTCATGAAAATGAATCCTCTCCATATACAGCTTTTGATAAAATGCAAGCGCCATATAATAAATCGCCCCATTAGAAGGCTGACGGATATCCTTTCCCGTGATCGCAGACAGCTTTTTCAGCTTATACTGGAGCGTATTTTTGTGCATGTACAGCGCCTCCGCCATCTTTCCCACAGAACCCTCATAGGCAAAATAGTGCTCGATCAGGTTCATATGATCGCCCAGCTTGTCCCCGAAATCCCTTCCGAATAATTTTTCCAGGTATTCTGTCATTGTGGCTTCAGAGATCTCGTTGATAAATAATTCAATATTCAGATCATCATAATAATAGAAGTTTTCTTTCCAGGTCAGGGCATGGGATGCCGCGCGGACCGCCTCCGCGACTCCCCGGGCAATATCCATTCCGCTGCCCGACGCGCTGTCAAATCCTGCTGTCACGCTTCTGCCGTATTTTTTGTCGATCATCCCAATGAATTTTTCTGCTGTCTTCTCCATCTGAGCATCACTGCATTTCGGAAGAAGACAAATCTGCCTTGGCGGAACTCTCAGATACAGGATCCTGCTCCGGTCCGTCTCATGGCGGATGGTGGCCTCCATCTCCTCCAGAAGCTTCTGCCCCTCCAATGTATCCGAAAGCTCCTGGTAGTCCCGGAAATACAGTACCATCACCCGATAAGGCTTCGTGATGTCGATTCCCAGATGGTTCCCCCGGTCGATAAAATTCCGGCTGTAGGAGCCTGCGGCGGATTTCTCGATCCATTCCTGGATAAACCGGTAACGCACCCTCTGGTCGTAGCGTTTCTTATCCTTCTGGATACTGTCCGTCACCATGATCTCGGTCATCCGACGGACGATCTTCCCGTAGCCCACGACCCGCTCCTTTTCCCCGGTGATGCCCACGACGCCTACGATCTCCCCGCGCACGATCAGAGGAAGGTTGATTCCCCTCCTGGTGGTCTCGTTCTCCATGTCTCCGGTAATGTAGAGCTCCGGCAGTCCTTCCGTAATGATCCTCCGCGCCCCCTCATGGGTCTGCCCGATCCTGGCGGAATTCGTGCTGGCGATGATGACGCCCTCGGCATCCATCATGTTTACATGCTCGTGGATCTCCTCCCCGATCTCTTCTACGATCGCCTGTGCCGCAATTTTTGATATGTACATATTTCCCCCAGCCCCCATATTATCCGCCGCATGCCGCGCATTAACCAGGCGTGACTTGCAGCTGTCATCTGTATTTGCCGCGCAATCCTGACGTAAACAGTTACTCCGATTTTACTTCATTCCCCGGCGGCTTGTCAATGGGCTGGATGCCTGTGAACACTATCGGTGGAAAATGTACGTTACTGGTCACACCTTGTCCAGGCGTGCCCTGTAACTCAGGCCGTCATTTAAAATTGCCTACGGCAATGGACGGCCTGAATCCCAGCTTTTATGTGCATCCTCCTGACCAATCAGCGTAGTGATTGGTCAAGGTGTGACATGTAACAAATGTACTCTTCTTTTCGGATCTCATTACGAAACATCGCTCCAGCACCGCATCATAATTACCCCAGCCTTTCCTTGCTGTAGATCAGATTCCCGTCTACGCCGTCCGCCCGGTTCATGTGTTCATCCGCCGAAAACGCGATATACGCCTGCTGCCCCATAAATTCAAACGGCACGTCGTCTGTCTCCCCTGCCAGGACGGCATCGCACACCTGGATCACATTCTGCAGGATTTCTTTGTGCACCTCCATCTGATGATGGCTGATGAACACCCGATCATACTGCCCTTCCAGCCGCCCCGCAATCCGGATCAGCTCCTCACGGTAGGCTCTCACAGGAAGCGTATTTTCATCAAACAGGAAGGTGGACTTATTGCAGGCATCCCCCAGGATCAGGATCCGTTCCTCACGGACCAGCACGACCATGGAGCCTTTTGTATGGCCTGGCAGCCCATAGATGTCCGCGTGGATCCCGCCCAGGTCAAAGCTGTCCCCATCCTTCAAATCCTGAAAATCCATGGGCGAAGGAGGTACATAATCCGCTTCGTCAAAATCCGGAAGCTTTCCGTTCAGCCCGCCCCGGATATAACCGATCCGCTGTTCCAGAGGGGACATCTGCTCATAAAGCTCCTTGTCCGCATGGTTCATAAATACCCGATCAAATTCCGGCGCGCCCAGGGCATGATCCAGATGCCCGTGGGTCAGGACCACCGTCACCGGCTTCTCTGTCAGCCCTTCCACAAACCTCCGCAGCCGCCCCACTCCCAGGCAGGAATCTACAAGCAGCGCTTCCGCCGCTCCTTCGATCAGATACAGAAGCTCCCCTGTCATGCTGCGGATGCAGGTCACCGCATCCGTTACCTTTTCTGCTGTGTAATATTCTACCATTTTATCTACCTCCTTCCAATACTCACGGCCGACGAAATCTGGTACAGCATTGCGTAATTAACGGTGAATTCTGCGCCTGCTATTTCTGCCAGTTCTGCGTTGTCGTCAATCAACGATGCCACCGTGTCGCCTCTTTCCTCCGCCTTGTCCTGACAAAAATATCAGACACATTATTCACCATTATATACGCAACGCTGTACTAGTATGCAGTATAAAACAGTTACAGTTCACTCCTGGGCCGCGCGCCACACTGTACGGTTACGCCTTACACTAACCTTCCAGCCTCAGCAATTCCTCCGCCAGCGCGTCCACCTGTTCCTCCGCAAATCCCATGTAGAACAGCTCCCTCAGTCCGGTCAGGCTTTCATGCAGAAACTCCTCATCTCTCTGATCCAGCAAAAGCTTCAAAAACGGGGTATGCCTCCCGATGGCTTCCATCGCCCTCTCATCGTCCACCATTTCCACAAACAGCGTCTTCTTATCATAAAGCGCGTTCATGTTCTTTGTCGGCTGATAGGTATACTCATGTACCCCGGCTCCCACCTCGAAAACTTCTTTGTCCAAAGCCGGCGCATACGGCAGCTCCACTTCCGCGCTGCAGCCAAATGGCACTTCCACAAGGATGTTGACTGAGCCGTCCTTCTGAATCTTCCATTCCGACCGGAAGGTTCCGTATACCGAATCATAGGACAGTCTGGCAAACCCCAGCTTTTTACTGATCTGCGGCGCAATGGAAGCTTTACGGAATCCCGGCTCCAGCGCTTTCAGCCCGGCCACATCCCGGTACAGGTATTCCACAACCGCGCCGAACGCGAAATGGTTCAGGGAATTCATCATGGTGCCGCTCATGGTACCGTCCTCCAGGACCGAATTCCAGCGCTCCCAGATGGTGGTGGCTCCCAGGCCGATACAGTGCATCCATCCCGGATACCCCTCCTGAGTCAGGAAATAAAGCGCCTCCTGCTCCATGCCGTTCTCGGCCATCACCCTGCACATCAGCGGCGCTCCCACAAACCCGCCTTTCAGCTTATAGCAGTCTTTGTACAGGCGGGTCCTAAAGTCCTCCACGAGACGTTCCTTCTCCCGGTAGATCCCGCTGTAAAGCGCCGTGATATAGCCGGTCTGGGTATCCACGGCCAGCTTTCCGCTCTCTGTAAAATACTCCCGAAGAACCGCCCTGCGGATCTTCCCGCTCAGCGCGCCGTAATGGGCGCGGTCCTCCGTATAGCCCAGCGCTTCTGCCGCCTCAGATACCATTTTCGCAGACATGGAATAATAGCAGGATGCGATAAAATAATCATCCGTCCCACCCTTCATACTCTGTTCGCTGCGTCCGTCCAAGGCCAGCCAGTCCCCCATCTGAGCGTTGAAGTTAAACAGATAATGATGTCCCCGCGCCGAGTCGTCACGGTCGATCCGGTCCACCCAGTCCTTCATCATCGGATAGTAGGCTTCCAACGCCTTTTTATCCGCAAACCGCTCGTAGAGCACGATTGGAAGGAATGCCGCAATATCTCCCCACACCGCTGCGTAAGCCGCATTTTCCGGATCCAGTACCGGGATCACCCCCGGCAGGATCCCGTCCAGCTTCACCTGTTCCGTACGCAGGTCATGGAGGAACTTATTGTAAAACGCAGCCGTATTCATATTATAGCTGGCGGCGCCGGAAAATACCTGGGCGTCTCCGGTCCAGCCCAGCCGCTCGTCACGCTGAGGGCAGTCTGTCGGGAAATCGATACTGTTGGACTTCTGTCCCCATTTCGCATTCGAAAAAAGCCGGTTCACATTTTCATGCCCTGTCACAAAAAAACCGGTTTCTTCCATTTCGGAGTAGAGGGCCTTTCCGCAGAAATCTTCCGGATCCACTTCCCCATCCCAGCCGGACACGCGGACATAGCGGAAGCCAAAGAAGGTAAACCTGGGTTTCACGATTTCTTCTCTGCCGCCGGAAACATACACAAACTGGGATTTTGCCCTGCGGTAATTCTCTCTGTAAAAATTTCCCTGCTGAAGGATCTCGCCAAAATCCAATACCACTCTTGTCCCCTTGGGGAGATCTGCATGGAACTGTACATATCCTGCAAAATTCTGTCCAAAGTCCAGAACGGTCTCCCCTGCAGGCGTATGGATGACCTGCCGTACCGGCATGGACTCATGCTCTGTGACCGGAACGCTGTACCGCTCTGTAAGAGAGCCTTCCACACCGCCGCTCACCGGCACCCTTTTCGGATTGTCCCTGCCCTCCCACAGCAGACGGTTGATGGTCTCCCCGTCATAGATCCCATCGCCGTCCTCCGTATCCGAGCCTCGGTAAAGCCAACTCTCATCGGAAGCGATCACATCCTCCGACCCGTCTGCGTATTTCAAATGCAGCTCCGCGATCATCTGATATTCACTGCCGTAAATGCCGGATGTATAGGAAAGGCCAAAAGCCCCTTTATACCAGCCATTTCCCAGCTCCACGCAGAGGGTGTTGTCCTCCCGGATCTGGTCCGTCACGTCATAGGTCTGGTACTGGACTTCTGTGTGGTAGTCACTGAAATACGGAGTCAGAGTCTCATTCCCTACTTTCTCTCCGTTCAATGCCGCCGTGTACATTCCAACCCCGGAAATATACAGCCGTGCGTCCGTCACATCTCCCCGCGCGGAAAATGTCTTTTCAAATATGGGATGGAAACGGTCTCCCGGCTGAGGTTTGATCCAGTTTCCCAGCCATGGCTCCTCCCTCTTCGCAGTCTCAAAATAAGCACATTCTTCACTGACTGCCTCTTCCCCATTGTCTCCCCTGACGCTTACCCGCACATAGTACCTGGTTCTGCATTTCAGGCGGATCTCCAGCTCCTCGCCCGCGGAATCCAGAGCGGATCCCTCTTTGGTACAGATGATGTTCTCAAACCCTGGATCCTCCGCGGCTTCAATCCGCACATGATCCGCTTTTTTTGCCTCTGTATCCGTCACCAGCCATGCAGCGCGGACACTGTCAAACGCGTAACCCACAGGATTCGTCATTCCGTTGATCTTTATTTTGCTGATCTTCATATGTTTTCTCCTCATATTATCTGCTTCATCATACATTTACTATAATCAAAAACTCCGCCAAAAGCAATAACGGACAAGGACACTCGCTTTAACCTTTGCGGACATTGTTAACAGAACACTTGCTTTTCTCAGACTGAAATGATACGATAACATAAAAAATGTGCGTCTTGACATACACTCGCGCCGGAGCGCGGCTGCAACAGCAGCCATTTTCCTTATGCGCGCAGCGCGCATCCCCGGAGGGTTTGCGTATTCCTGTCAGGATATGGCAGGCTCTATTGCCGTCGGAAAAAGGAGGTTTTTTATGTATCAGATTCCGCCGCTTGACCGCGATGAACTGCGGTTTAAAAGAGCATACCAGACATTCCCGGAGGCTCATCTTGATGTGGCAAAAACCGTGCAGGAGATCCACCTTCTCTGCCCGGAGCTTGATGTAGTTGATCATTCGAGCCCCTATCAGCCTGCGGACTCTCTCCAGGAGACCTATTTTCCGCAGTTTCTGGACATCGCGGTGATCCCGCACAAACGGTATTCACCTGCTTTTCTGCACTCCCACTCTTTTTTTGAGATCGTCTGTGTCCTGAACGGAACCTGCAAAAATATTTTCGCCAGCCAGACTCTGGAAATGAAAGCCGGGGAGATCTGCATTGTAGCGCCGACCGCCGTTCATGCTCTCAGCGCATTTGGCGAGGACTGCGCCATCTACAACCTGGCCGTAAAAAGCAGTACCTTCCGCAGAACCTTTTTAGACGCGCTGCCCCAGCAGGGGACGCTGTATGCCTTTTTCTCCCGGGCGCTGCATCAGCCCGGCACAGAATCGTACCTGTATTTCAAAAAGCCAGCGGATCCGGCGCTGCGCGGACTGGCGGAGCAGATGTATCAGGAATATCAGCGGCAGGAGAGTTATTACAATGCTCTGTTAAACGCGCTTCTGACCACTTTTTTTATCCAGCTTTTGCGCAAGCATGAAAAAACAATCATTGCAGGAAATCCTTCCGGAAAAAAGCAGGAAGAAAATATCATTTTTATTTTAAAGTATATTGAGCAGCACTTGAATACGATCACACTGAAAGAGCTGTCCGCCTTTTTTAATTACAGCGACCGGCAGATCACCCGGATCCTGAAGGACTATACCGGAAAAACCTTCACGGAGCTGCTCCAGGAGTCCAGACTTTCCAGAGCCTGTGAGTTATTAAAGCAGCCAAATGCTTCCATTCATTCTATTATTGAAACTGTCGGGTATTCCAATGCGACTTACTTTTACAGCCTGTTCCAAAAGCAGTACGGCCTGACGCCTACAGAATATCGGAAGAAGTACCTGACCGAGGCTGAGGTGATCGTATGATGAATGCAGAAAACCTGTCACGGGCAGGCTTTGCGTATGCGTTGATATACAGTGAAACGCGCTTCAGACTTTTTTCTTCTGAAGCGCGTTTTTATACTATGTGTTTACGATTCTGTTTCTTCTACCGTTTTCATTGACCCGCAGTTTAGGCATCCATAGACCATATTTACAGCAATCCTGTTATAAGGAACTATTGATAAATAGATTTATACTTCATCTCCCGTACGCATTTTTTCCAGGTCGCGCTCACAGTGATAGAACAGGTGCAGGATCACGAAGATGACTGCAACCATGATCAGCGGCAACCAGTTATACATAAAGTTGATCGCTGTAGTAACGCTCTCCGGCTGACGCAGTCCCTGCGCGTCCAGAGTTCCGTCCATACCTGCCGCGTTCAGCACCCATCCGAATACCGCGGTTCCCAGTCCCAAACCGATCTTCTGCGCTGCGGAAATTCCTGCGTTTCCCATGCCTACGGTGTCGATCCCTGATTTGAGCGTACCGTATGTCACCGTATCCGCAACCATCCCCAGAGCCATTCCGCCCGCCATTCCGACGCCGCAGCCCTTCAGGACATTACAGATGATCATGACTGTGGTATTGGAGCCTCCCAGCAGGCCGAATCCCAGGAATCCAAGCGCCATCGTAGCCATACCCGCATTGAAAATGGCTGTCTTGCCGAATTTTTTCATGAAGAACGGTGTCGCAAACATGATCGCAAACTGCGCGATCGATATGGAGTTAGATACCCAGCCGTACTGCCCCATATCATAGAGCACATACTGACAGTAGAATACATTTCCCATTGCATACATAATGATCACGAAGAATACCACAAAGTTTGCGATCGTCAGCATGACCCAGTATTTATTGGTCAGCAGAGCCTTCACCGTTGCCATGATATTTCCATTGTCTTTCTTTTCTTCCTGCTTTTCCCTGCCGGAAGCGTTCTGGTCTGTCACACGTTCTTTCGTGCTGAATACGCAGAAGAAAGATACCAGGACCATGACCGAGCAGTAGATCAGCATCGTGATCGTAAACGCGCGCTGGGTGTAAAGCGTTTCCGTGCTGCTGGTGAATTTTCCAAGCAGGGTCACAAAAGTAGCGTTGACAACTACATTTCCCAGGGTCTGGAAGATCTGCTGGATGTTTCCTAAGAATCCGCGCTCATAAGCATTGGCCGTAACCAGAGAAACCATGGAATAGTAAGGAACCAGCATACCGGTCAGGCAGATGGCATTCACGATATTGTACATAAGAAATACATAGACATACTGTGCCATCTCCGGCAGCCCCTGGGGCACGTAAAACAGCAGGACTGTCGTAACCGCAAACGGAATGCACATTCTTGCCAGCCACGCGCGCCCTTTGCCAAGCTTTGATCTTGTACGGTCTACCATTCTTCCGACGATCAGGTCTGATATGCCGTCAAATACCTTGGATACTGCAAAGATCGTCGCAATGATCCCCGCATTCAGCCCGACTGCGGAAGTGAAATAAATGGTCAGGAAGGAACCGATGATCCCGTTGATCATATTGAAAGCAAAGCCTCCTGTACCATATCCGATTCGTTCGCCCCAGCCCAAACTGGCTTCCGGATCGTTGTGTTTTGTCGCAAAGTTGATCATTTTTTCTCTCTCCTTTATCTCGTGATTCTGCACTTCTTATATGATTATTATAATCATGGCAGGATACACGGACAATAACGCACAACGACATGGGCTTTAACCTGAGCGGACATAAGATCCTTTAAACTTCCAGCTCAGCCTCTATATTATTTTCCGCTGTAACCTTTATTCTGACATGTTCACATACATCATTTTTTTCAAAATCATGAATGCCCTTCCATTGTATGTCTCCGTAACATTTTGATTAAAGTTACCTTTTGGTGACGGGTTGGTTCTTTTTTCAGGACCAGACAGTATTCTGTCCCGGCAGTAACCAATGACATTCTTCCTGTTTCTTCCTCACCTTCATAGGTTACCGCAGTTAATGTCCCCGGTTCATAGCACACGTCAAATTCGGTTCTGTACCTAAACCTTCAAAATTCGATATGCTATGCAGGATTTGCTTTATACAGAAAAAAGTATTATGAAGATTGCTGTTGACTGTGGTTTTTCAAATGCGTCTGTATTCAGTAAGATATTTAAAGAGATGTATGAAGTGGCTCCGTCGGATTACCGTGAGCAGTGGAAAGCAGCGGCATTGCAGAAGGAAAAGGATAAAAAGGCAGTGAATGAGAAATGATTTCCCCGATTTTGAGGATTGCCTGCAAGATGAATGTGCTGCACAAAGCCATGCAGACTATATCATCACCCGGAACACCGGCGATTTTTCAAACTCAAATGTACCTGCAATTACTCCGTCAGATTTTTTAGAAAAATACAATCTTTGACGACAGCATCAAAAAAAGAACGATCTCCACTAAGCCGCAGGATACTTTTTAGAATTCTGCGGCTTTCCGTCCCTTAAATCACATTTTTCCCCGGTTTCAGCTCCCTGCTGTCCCCGTCCGTCCCGATCCATTTTCCGTTCATTCCCTCCGGAAGCGAGATCTCCCCGTGTATCTGCCCGTCCGCATAAGCATACCGGAATCCGATCCTGCCATACTCTGTCGCAATCTCTCCTTCCAGATCCGATAAGAGTCCCTCCATATGCGGCTGGACGACTGGATGTCCGGTCTCCCTGCGCACTCCGGTGATCACATTGAGAAATTCATAGATGGGCAGTGCGCTCCAACCGTGGCATTCGCTCCGGGGTCTCCGGGCAGGTGACGCAGTGTTTGTCCAACAGGCGGATCCACCACTCCATCCGGCGGCGGGTCAGCTCATAGCAGCCGGCAGCCTCACAGGCTCGGAAGAGTTCAAAAAAAGATCCTTCTAGATGAGATTGCGGCCGACCTCCATATCAGTCCCACCTATCTTTCCAGGATCTTTTCCAAAGAAATGAAGATCCGGCTGCAGGAATACATTGCCCGGTTCCGGGTGGAGCGGGCGGCAAACCTCTTAAAGTACTCCAATGAGTCCATCGCGAATATCGGGGATTACGTTGGATTCCCGTCCCTTCGTTTCCAGATATTCCTCCGGCTCATCTGCCGGAGCCACCAGCAGACATCCCGTCATCCGCAGATCTTTCTATCATTGATTTTGCTTTATATTTCTGCTATTGTGCTTCTCTGCAAACAGGGTGAGGTTTAAAAAGTTGAAATTCTGTTTCCCTGCCTGCTGCCGTCTGCGCCCTGATCTTTCGAAGCTGCGGCTTTTCCGCCTCAAGGCACAAATTATGGCGGTACAGAAATATTCTTTCATCCACGCCGGCAAATCCGCAGTGCTCCAAATCCAATTCATTGGTATAACGATACGGCGTAATCGAAACTGCCTGATCTTTAAGAATCACCGTCAGCTTTTCGATCACTTCAATTCCAGCGTCTTCGGCTACCTACGGTAAAATGGCTCCACCTCTGGCTTATAGCTCATTTGAAGAACGCCCTCCGGATAGGTAAGCTCCGCTTTGGTAAAGCTCCACTCCAGCCCCTCACGTCTGTCTCCGTCCGAACAATTTCTGCCCTAAAGCACAGGTTCCCCAAAGGTTCTTTGATACAGCCTGATCCAAACTCATCTGCGTGTCCCCGATTCTGTCCGAAGCCAGAGACACCAGGGTCCTGGTCAGCATATAAAAATACTGGAAAAACATAAATTCCGAAACCGAGGTCCCCCCCCCGGTCTTTCTGTTCTTCTCATAAGAATACACGCAGTTGGGCGGATTCCACATGGCCAGCTCTCGGTAATACGCCTCCATGTCGGCAAAAAAATGTTCTCCCACAAGAGGTTCTTCTTCCAGATCGCAGATCACGGTTGTATCAGGAGCGGAAAACCAGGTGAGTTCCATTTGGGGCCAGAGAGGAAACGGAATTCCATCAATCTGCGCATTTTCCCCGGCCTCCTCTGTTCCGCTGCTCCTGATATAGGAAAATGTTACGTTGCAGGCCAGAAAACGGTTCAGTTCTTCATAGGAAAATTCCTCCTCAAAGCTCTCCGTACGGGACAAATACTCCGATAAATATTCCAAAAGCTGCCGGTCAACCACCAGCTCCTGCCCATCCACCCTCACAGAGAGCAGCGCGCGACGGAAACAGATTTCCGCAAGCCGCGCGAAGGGAGTGTCCAGCCTGTCCTCATAACCCAGTTTGAGACAGTTTTCCTCTGCCATTCCATGAAGCAGAGCCAAAAAGGCAATCTTCCGCTTCCCGGAGCACTCTTTTCCAGGCTCCGGCTCATCAAACGCAATATAATAAATAATTTCCGCACATAGTTCCTGCCTTTCCGCAGCAACCGACCCGTCGTACCATTGGATCTCATAGGAGGAAGTCTTCTCCAAAAGCTCTGACCTGCGCACAGAGTTGTCGATTTCCCATGGAGCAACTTTCTTATTTCCCAAAATAAATTTATCTTTCCACATAAATGAAAAGCTGAACGATATTTTAATAAACAGAATCTTAATATAAGCGTCCACCGACAGTGACATTTCTACGGAGAGTTCCGCAGGCTGATAGCTTTCCAAAACCAGCTCCGTCAAAAAAGAAAGGTTCACGGAAAATCCGATCTGGATCAGCACAAAATCCACGCTTCCATAGATGGAGGCCGTTACCCCAGCCAGTGCCTTTACCTTGTAATATATGGAATCCTTCTGCCCCTCTCCGTCAGGGACATAATTGGCAAGTACCCCTTCAAATATTGCCGTCAGCATCACATAAGCGCCTGCCTTCAGCGGGCCTGCGGCGATTTCTCTGCCGACCCCGCCGAGATACCGATCCCCAGCTCCACGACCACTTCAAAATGCCCTCTTGACACCTGGGGCACCGCCCTTGAGGTGTCCCCATTTAACAGCCCAAAATAGAAGACGCCTTTTCCGGTAAAAAACAGATATGTCAGACCATAAGTATCTTCTTCACCCGACCGCCGGTCCTCCTGATGATCTTATATCTTGCCCGAATGGTTTCCTCCTGTCTGTCCATGACTACTTCCAGCTCTTTTAACGTAATCTGCTTCAAAATGCCGGACGGCCATGGCAGATACCAGTTGTGGTCCGGCGCGATCAGGCTGATCAGCCCTTCTATGAGCTCTCCCAGATTGAAATTGAGTACCCGGAACATAAAGTTTTTTTGCGCGTCATAGCTTGCCGTAATCTCTATGCCGCGGATTTTCGTCATAAACTGGAAATCCTGAAAAGAAGCTTCCCCGCCTTCTATGGCAACCTGGCAGGACACGGCAAATTCAAAGTATTCAAACAAGGTGATGCCGGCCGTAATCCAGAATCGGTACACATCCTTCTCCCACTGCAGATGAAAGGAAGAAGCAATCTGATTCTGATCTCCCCACTCAAAGGCAATGGCACACAAAAATTCGAAATAGCGAGGCGTACCCAGTGAATTGCCGGATTCCTGTCCTCCCGCCAGCTCCGTCTGGTAAACCACGGATAGCGTGCTGACCACAAAGTCCAGGCCCTTCTTTGCCGCTTCTTTCCCCGTGATCAGGGCAACCAGCTCCGACACCCGAAACGGCCTGGCAAGACCGCCTCTTAAGGTCAAAAGCTGCCCCTCTTCTCCTTTCTCATAGATTCCCTCCAGCACAAGGACCGCCGTAAGCAGCGTAAATTCCATCGTGGCGGCAAGCTAAGACTTTTCCGGAAGATAGCCATGAAGCCGGATATATCTTACCGCCAGGTCCATAAAGCCGGGAAAAATTCCGTTTGCCGTCTCTTTTCCCATTTCCTGTTCATAGATTCCTCTGATTTCCAGATCAGGCACCGTGATATTCACTCTGAGGTCATGATTTTTCCACACCCCGTGAAATCCGGCGACAATCGCAAGAAAGCCCCCGATATGCAGCATGTTCCACTGCACGGTCTATTCCGCCCGGGCGCCCCCCTGCCCCCGGTCGAAAAACGGAATAGGGATATCCGGCAGACTGCTTTTTCCCGTTATGGAAGCAATAAAATCCGCGGCATTGTCCAAAGATATCCCCTCATCGAAATTAACATACAGTTGATAACTTTCTCCAAAATCTATGCTCATCCACACTCCCTGTCCGGAAATACTGGAAATGGGAACGCAGAACTTCACACCCACTCTGCACTGATAGATTGCCTCTCCATCTTTCTCCCGGCCTTCTTCGGTTACATGGCTGTTGATCACAAGAACGCACTCCTCCGCCATTTTGATCTCACCATAAAAAGGCAACTCAATCCTCTTTAAAAATGCCTCTTCCACCACATACTTCATTTCCCCGAAAGGTCCTCTGGAATCTCCCGTCAGAACCACCGTTTCACCCGCTTCCGGCAGAAAATCTCCGTGTAGATATTGTCAATATTGCCCAGCCCAATTTTTTTAGAAAAATTTTTTATTGTTTCAAAATTTTCATAAGTCTTTTGCGTCTTGAATATTTGTAATACAGCGTCTGATATCGGATATCGTAAGGAAAAATAATGGAACGACCATTCGAGCATACTGTAACAATTTATTATTGCCTGCCTCTTTTCTTCTGCGCTTTGCCTTATATCATCCAACTGGGAATCTTGCGTTAATGGATGAATATACTTTTCTTTCTTGCGCTTCACACGCATTTCCCTTATAATTGTTCGGGGAACCGTCAAGTTCCCTGACTTCCGCACTTAGTAACCGGATTCTGATTTTATCCGTACTCCATAAGCTGTTCCTCCTTTTTTGTAATTGTTTTTAGTCAAAAAGAATTACTCTTTCACTAATAGGAGAAAAACGGCTATAAAAACGGAAGTGTTTTTGAAAAAACAGCTACAAAATTTTATTTTTTTGAAAAGGACTGACTGTAAATGCCGAAATATGCTGAACTCCCGGCATTTAGGGAGCAGAATTTCATAACGGAAGCAGACGGGGATATGCTCCACCGTGAAGCATGCGCTTTTGCGATCCGGCGTATTGAAGAAAGTGTAAGGACAGAGGAAGATTTTAAGGAAGTCATCAGGTGGTGGGACAAACTGGGCACCAACAGGGAACGGAAAGAAAGAGACCACGAGACAGGACGCTCTGCTGTTCCTTTGGAATGGGGCGCATATGAATTGTACTTTTCCGGCAGACCTTCCTATGACATGATCCTAAGGAGACTCATGCTTGCAGGTGATTTCCTCGATATTATATTTGACAACCCTGAAACAATACATGAGCTTGTCACGGATGCGGATATATCAAAAATATTGAAAGAACTAAAGCCGCATCTAAAAAATATGCTCTATTACCTGTTCCTGCGTGACTATTCCACAGCAGAATATGCGGAGATCATCGGACAGACTGGCCGGAATATTCGTGGTATCAGGGAAACTGCACTGAAAAAGATGCGGAAACTTTACGGCGGCATACTTACATACAGGAAAGAAAACAATCTGCCGCTGACGCTTGACGAAAAATATTTTCTGGAAAACGGAGCGCGGAAGAAAAGGACACCGGACAGCTTGACCGATAACAAGTAACCGTTTATAATATAAGAAATATTACATCAGATAATGTGGCAGGATTGATGGATTGGAGCAGATTTTTTATGAAAAACTTATTTGAACATACCAGCGCACCGTGGATTCGGTACAGCAGCTATGAATATATGACAGGCAATGACAATAACCTCTACATAACGGTTTCCAAAGACGCAAAACCGGAAATGTACCGTCCCATGCAGGAAGCAAAACGGCTCGTCATTGATGCCATAAATGTCGGGCTTACCGCCATGCACAAGGCTCCGGAAGAAGAACTGAAAATGTCCGTGCTTGATTTTATTCATAAATATGGTTTTCTCGGTTTTATGACCGCCCTGCCGACAACAGCAGATTTTATAACCTATGAATCAGTATATTTGCCCAAAAACCACTTTATCAAAGCAGAAACACTCTCCACAGATGAGTATCTTTCTTATTTTTACCCTTTTGATATGCCGGATTTCAGAAAGAACGGCATGGAATCAGGATGGTCTGTGACTGACCGTGATGGCATTGCAATTACAATGGCTATGGGGAATGCGCCACAGGCTGTGGCGATGGGATTGCAGAAGGAATATGTGGAAAGATACGACTGGCTTGTGAAGGAATTTACTGACTGGGCGTTTACTTTTATGACAAGTTTCCTTTATTACATGGATTATGATACGATTGAC
>Ga0073906_1003023_pt1 | contig 20271 bp, 21 predicted proteins | sample Inofromicrocosms_FD_65485 | JGI IMG/M metagenome (GOLD analysis project Ga0073906, IMG submission 65485) | Mouse cecum microbial communities from Vienna, Austria - Inoculum for glucosamine and mucus D2O microcosms | ecosystem: Host-associated > Mammals > Digestive system > Large intestine >...
GTGGACTGCGTATTCACCCAGAGCGAGCTGGACGATCTGGACCTCTACAAGCCCGACTTTGAGAACCACGTCAAGGAGCAGGAAGCCCTTTGGTTCCGGGACGGCGGCCCCAGCGACGCCGAGTGGGAAGCCTACAAGCAGGATCTGATTGATACCTACGGCATGAATCAGATTTTGGAGATCTACAAGAACGCCTATGAGCGTTACTCCACAGCGGAGTAACCGGCAAGCGCGCATAAAAAGCGAAGAGGGGCGGCGCAGGGCCGCCCCTCTTTGTAAAAGAAACTGCGCATTCATATGTTTCAAACGTTTATTGGCACGGAGCATGACCGGCGGTGCGTAACCGGCAGCTCAAATATTCTTTGACGACAGGTTCAGGAGGAGACAAGATATGACCAGCGAAGCTCTGCAAAAGGCCAGGGACTTTGAGGCCCAGTACGGCCCCCATATCCCCGCCGGGGAACGGCCCGCCTTCCACGTTACCCCTACCATCGGCTGGATGAACGACCCCAACGGATTCTCCCTCTACAAGGGGGAGTACCATCTGTTCTACCAGTACCACCCCTACTCCAACGAGTGGGGCCCCATGCACTGGGGGCACGTGAAGACAAAGGACTTCATCCGCTGGGAGCGGCTTCCCGCCGCCCTGGCCCCGGACCGGGAGTACGACGCGGCGGGGTGCTTCTCCGGCGGCGCGGTGGAGCTGCCTGACGGGCGGCAGCTGCTCATGTACACCGGCGTACAGCGGGGCCGCGACCCGGAGGGCTTTCTCCAGGACATCCAGACCCAGTGCATCGCCATCGGGGACGGCGTGGACTATGAGAAGTGCGGGGAGAACCCCGTCCTGACCCAAAAGGACCTGCCGGAGGGGGGCAGCGCGGTGGACTTCCGGGACCCCAAGGTGTGGCGGGAGGCGGACGGGACCTTCCGCGCCGTCATCGGCAACCGCACCGCCGACGGGAGCGGGGCCATCCTCCTCTACCGGAGCGCCGGCGGGCGGGAGTGGGAGTTCGTCCGCACCCTGGACGCCTGCCGCAACCAGTACGGCAGGATGTGGGAGTGCCCGGACTTCTTCCCCCTGGACGGGAAGCAGGTCCTCATCACCAGCCCCCAGGATATGCAGCCCGTGGGCCTGGAGTTCCACGCGGGCAACGGCACCCTCTGCCTCATCGGGGACTACGACCCGGACGGGGCGGGCTTTGTCCGGCAGAGCGCCCAGGCAATCGACTACGGCCTGGACTTCTACGCCCCCCAGACCCTCCTGACCCCCGACGGGCGGCGGGTGATGATCGCCTGGATGCAGAACTGGGCCACCGTGGGGGCCAAGCCCTACCACTGCCGCTGGTTCGGGCAGTGCACGGTCCCCCGGGAGCTGTCGGTGCGGGACGGGCGGCTCTGCCAGCTGCCTGTCCGGGAGCTGGACGGCTATCGCGGCTCCCGCGTCACCCACCGCAGCATCCCCGTCAGCGGGGAGGTCAACCTGCCGGGCATCCAGGGCCGGGTGCTGGACATGACCGTCACCGTCCGTCCCATCGGGCAGGACTCCTACCGGTGGTTCCGCATCCGCGTGGCCAAGGACGGGGAGCACGAGACCATCATCCGCTACCGGCCCGACCAGGGCACGGTGAAGATCGACCGCACCCGCAGCGGCCTGCCCCACGACATCGTACATATCCGCAGCTTTTTCGCGAGCAGCCGGGGCGGGGAGATCAAGCTCCGCCTGATTATGGACCGCTTCAGTCTGGAGGTGTTCGTCAACGACGGAGAGCAGGCCGCCAGCGCCGTCATCTACACCCCTAGAAGGCGGACGCCATCAGCTTTGAGGCCGGCGGGGCCGTGCTGATGGACGTGGAGAAATATGACCTGGTGTTTCCGGATGAGGAATAGCAGGGATCTCTTTGCGTTCCCCGAGCATCGGAAAAATGCCCGGGGAACGCTCCATTTTTCACAAAACCCCTTGCCATCCCGCCTGGGATGTGCTATGATATCTCTACCACAAGCCGCAAGGCGGGTTTGGAAAGGAGAACCATACGATGACTGTTTTTTGTGAGGCTGTCCGGGAATAAAACAGAATAGGGCGCGGGCAGTGCCGGGGGAACGGACCCCCGCTGTTTGCCGTGCCGTTTTGGGGAACCTTTCGTGAATTTGATGCTTCAAAACACGCAGGGGGGCGTGTTCTTTTTATGCCCTGCCGCAGGGAGCAGCCACAGAGAGGCTGATCCCTGCGGCATTTTTGCGCCTGTCTGCACCCGGGGCCCATTTGGAAAGGAGGAATGCCGGATGACTGCTATTACCAGAAAGCACACCGAAGAAATCAATATGGAGGAACAAACGATTGAATTTAAACGACTACGGCTTCACGCCGGACCTTCTGCCGGAGGACGCCCAGGGCGTCCCGGCCCGCATCACCGCCGTCCACAGGGAGCGCTGCGCCCTCGTCTGTGAGCACGGGGAGGGCTACGGGCGGCTGAAAAAGGGTGCCTACTACGCGGGCGCCGGGCAGTTCCCCACGGTGGGGGACTTCGTACTCATCGACTGGTCCCCCGCCGGGGACAGCCGCATCCTTCGCACCCTGCCCCGCAGGACCTACTTCTTCCGCCGGGCCCCCCTCACCGGCGGGGAGCAGGCGGTGGCCGCCAACTGCGACTGGGTATTTGTTATGCAGTCCATGAACCAGAACTTCAACCTCAAGCGCCTGGAGCGCTATTTGGCGGTGGCCTGGCAGTCCGGGGCGGAGCCGGTGGTAGTGCTGACCAAGGCGGACCTGGCCGGGGACCCCGCCGCCTTTGTCCGAGAGGCCCAGGCGGCGGCTCCGGGCGCGGCGGTGTACGCCGTCAGCGCCAGGACCGGCCAGGGGCTGGAGGCGCTGAACCCCTATCTGCTCCCCGGGAAGACCATTGCCTTTCTGGGGTCCTCCGGCGTGGGCAAGTCCAGCCTGGTCAACGCCCTGGCCGGGGAGGAGGTCATGTCCGCCGGGGCTGTCCGGGAGGAGGACGGCCGGGGGCGGCACACCACCACCCACCGCCAGCTCCTGCGCCTGCCCGGCGGGGTCCTCATCATCGACACCCCGGGGATGCGGGAGCTGGGCCTTTGGGAGGCCGGGGAGGGCCTGGGGGAGGCGTTTCCCGACGTGGAGGCCCTTCTGGGCCAATGCCGCTTCTCCGACTGCCGCCACCAGTCCGAGCCCGGCTGTGCCGTGCGGGCCGCCATTGAGGCGGGGGAGCTCTCCCCCCAGCGCTGGGAGAGCTGGCAGAAGCTCCAGGCGGAGAACGCCGCCTCTGACCGGGCCGCTCTGCTCCGGCAGAAGGGGGCGCGGAACAAGGCCATCTCCAAGGCCGTCCGGGCCCAGGAGAAGCTGCGCAGGAAGGGCCTGCGGCATATTGAATAAACAACACGGGGAAATGCAGCCGCATTTCCCCGTATCCGTTCAGAGGCTTGAGAGCCTACCGCAGCGGCAGAATCTCCCGCTTATAGACATACCGCAAAAACACCGCGGACAGGAGCAGAGAGGACAGCTCCGCCAGCGGGAACGCCCACCAGACCAGCGCCAGATCACCGCTGAGGCTCAAAAGCCACGCGGCGGGCAGGAGCACCACCAGCTGGCGGACCAGGGAGATGGCGAGGCTCAGCACACCGTGCCCCAGGGCCTGGAAGAGGGAGGAGGAGACGATGCAGAACCCGGCCAGGAGGAAGTGGACGCTGATGGTCCGCAGGGCGGGGACGCCGATGGAGAGCATATAGTCCGATGCATCGAAGATGCCCAGCAGGGCCTCCGGCAGAAGCTGGAACCCCAGAAAGCCCAGGGCCATGATCCCCGTGGCGTAGCAGATGGCAAGCTTCACGGTGCGGAGCATCCGGTCGGGCTTTCTTGCGCCGAAGTTGTAGGCCACGATGGGCACCACGCCGTTGTTGAGGCCGAAGACCGGCATGAACACAAAGCTCTGGAGCTTGAAGTAGGCCCCGATGACGGCGGTGGCGGTGGTGGTGAAGCCGATGAGGATGCGGTTCATGCCGAAGGTCATCACCGAGCCGATGGCGGACATGAAGATGGAGGGCACGCCCACGGCGTAGATGCGGCGTATGACCTCCCTGTCAGGCCGGAAGTGCCGCAGGCTCACGGTAATCTCTGTGTTGCGCCGGGCGTTGAGGTACACGGAGAAGAGGGAGGACACGATCTGTCCCAGCACCGTGGCCCACGCCGCCCCGGCCACCCCCATGTCCAGGACGAAGATGAAAATGGGGTCCAGGATGATGTTGATGAGGGACCCCAGGAGCTGGGTGACCATGGAGTAGACCGTCTTGCCCGTGGACTGGAGGAGGCGCTCGAAGGTGATCTGCAAAAAGATGCCGAAGGAGCACAGACAGCAGATGCGCACATAGGCTGTGCCGCCCTCCACGATCTCCGCCGCGTCCGTCTGGATGAGGAAGAACTGCCGGGCCCCCAGGCCGCCAACCACGGCGAACACCGCCGCACTGCACAGGGCGAGGAAGACCGCGTTGGAGGCGGTGCGGTTAGCCCGGTCGAAGTTCTTCTCCCCCAGGCTCCGGCTCAAAAGGGCGTTGACGCCCACCCCCGTACCCGTGGAGACGGCGATCATCAGGTTCTGCACCGGGAAGGCGAGGCCCACCGCGTTGAAGGCGTTTTCGCTGATGCGGGCGACGAAAAAGCCGTCTACGATATTATACAGGGCCGACACCAGCATACTGAGCATAATCGGTGCGGACATGGTCACCAGCAGGCGGTTGACAGGCAGGACGCCCATCTTGTTCTCTCTTTTTTCTTCCATTTTGATCCTTTCCAGAGGGCCGCTGCGCCCTCTTTTTCCCGTTTTCTGCAAAAAAAGCGCCGCTTGCAGGGCAAGCAGCGCTTATGGTACCATGATTGGGGTTTCCTGTCAACAGGGAAATGGATTTCCCGGGCCTGGACCTATTCCTTATTCTGAAACAGCTTGTAGGGCTCCACGCCCAAGGCGTTGGCAATTGCAAAAACGGTATCCAGAGAGACAGCGCAGTCGGCGTTTTCGATGCGGCTCAGATGCACACGGGTTGTGTCTGCCATCGCGCCCAACTGCTCTTGTGTCAAGCCGCGTCTTTTTCGGTAAAACGCAATATTTTCACCAAGGGTCTTGTAATATGCCTCAAAAATCAACATCATTGTCTTTTCCCCCTACTTATTATTGTAGCGAGAAAAGAAGTATGTGTAGATTGCGTGGAATTTAACAAAAGTATCTTGTAATGTTACAAAACATGTGCTATAATTTGCATATATTCCAAATAAAACGGAGGGGCATATCATGAACGAGCTGGAACGCTACAAAAAGGCATACGCGACGCTGGCCGGGCAGGTGGACACAGCCGTCAGCAAGCTGAAAGAGTCGGAGATCATGCTGAATCTGGAAAACACCGGCCTGCGCTTTGCCATAGACGCCTTGATAAAGGCGCTGCTGGAGGCCGAGGAGACCATCATAGCGGAGGACGGCGAGTAGAGCCGGAAAACAGGTAACGGGGCGGCACTCTGCCGCCCCGTTCTGCTATGTTGGCTGCTCCGGCGTGAGCACTCGGGTCAAGAGCGCCGTTCCAAAAGAACACCAAGAGCACCTATTCATCCTCAAACTGCGTATGATTCATTTCTGGAAAGTCCAGAAGCTCAGAGACCGTCATGTCCAAGCCGCAGGCCAGCCGGTGTAATGTTTTGAGCTTTGGATTCCTGGTTTTGCCGTGGATAACATTCTCGACAGTGGATTGCGTGATACCGGACAGCGTTGCAAGCTTATTGACTGTTATGCCCCGTCTGTCTATCAGGTCCTGCAATCGTTTGCTGATTACATCCGAATACGTCATAGCTGCATTATCCCCTGTCTGCATCACTATAACAAAGTATAAGCGATTTCCCAGACAAAGGTTAATGGTGTGCCGTTGACTTTTGGAATAATCTATGTTACACTTTCGCTGGTATCAAAAAACAGAACGGAGGGACATATCATGAACAAGCTGGAACGCTACAAAAAGGCATACGCGACGCTGAACGGGCAGGTGGACACAGTCGTCAGCAAGCTGAAGGAGTCGGCGGTCATGCTGAATCTGGAAAACACCGTCCTGCACTTTGCCGCAGAGGCCCTGGAAAAGGCGCTGCTGGAGGCCGAGGAGACCATCATAGCTGAGGACGGCGAGTAGAGCCGGAAAACAGGTAATGGGGCGGCACTCTGCCGCCCCGTTCTGCTATATTTAAGGCTTGGCCTTCCGCTTGACAAGGCCCAGCTCCAGCCGTTTCTCCTCCAGCTGCTCCGGCGTGAGCACCCGGCCCAACATGTCCTCATAGGGTTTGAGGTCCTCCGGCGCGCAGACCTTCAGCCACAGGGGGGTCAGGAGGGTGCCAAGGGCGTCGAAGACGGGGGTGCCCATGTAGTTGAGGCTCACCAGTGCCGCAAAGGGGTTGAGAATCATCACAGCATAGCCCACCACACCCAGCAGCATCACCAGTCCCGGCAGGAACCACACGGGATTGACATAGGGCCGAAACCGCTTCAACGGCGGCGCCACGTTGACCAGGATCATCAGCAGCAGGAGCACCGTGCCCGCCAGATAGGCCACAGCCACCATCTGCCAGAGGGGGAGCGCAGACCGGGAGTCCTCCGGGAAGTTGAAGGTAAAATAGTGGTTGACGAGAAACAGCCGCACCAGGATCAAAAGCACCGTGCCGAGGGTGAGCAGGTGGTCCCGGCGGCGGCGGAGCAGGGCGGCGATCATCAGGAGATACGAGGGGATGATGAACATACTGTATAAGATGGAGCTCAGCCAGTTGGCAAACATCCAGTAGGCGGAGACGGCGAACAGCAATCCCGCTGCAAGGGGCAGAGCGATTTGTTTTACAGTCTTCATATCAAATTCTCCTTTTCCCAAAAATCAGGTTGGCCTCCGCGGGGATTTCTTGTTAAGATTTTATCAGACGTGCGTAAGTTTGTCAATAAAAAGACGAGCTTCACGCAAAAATTTATACAAACTGACGGGACAGAGGCGGTCTACCACCACCGCCGGATGGTGCGCACCACCCAGTCCCGCAGCAGCCGCAGGAGAAGGAGCCCCGCGATCACCAGCAGAAGTTCCATTGCGCGCCCTCCTTTCATTGATAAACTCCCCTCAGCCGCTTCTTGTAGAACCGCACGCTCAGCCGGAAGGACGCCCAGACCGCCGTCAAGGCCAGAACGGCCAGCACAGCCGCCTGCAGCGCCACGGTCCCCGCCGGAGCGCCGTAAAGGGTGTTAAAGCTCACGGTACTGGCGGCGCTGAGGAAGATGAAGACCAGGATATTGCCCCAGACAGCTCCCTTTCGGGCGGTAAAGCGGTAGTAAAGGGGCACAGTCAGCGCGGCGATGAGGAGTGAAAATCCCCCCTGGAGCAGGACATATCGCAGGATATCCGGCAAGGTCATGGAGAACACGTTTTCCCACCACCGGGTCAGGAGCCTGCCGGCCATGCGCTGTGTCTGGAGGCTGACCGCAGACATCACCATCCCAAACAGGATGCAGGCCCCGTAGAGCAGATATTTACTGCGCACCATCTCCTCCGCCCGGCAGGGGAGCATCACCGCCAGCCGGTCCCAGCGGACCTCGTCGCTTGCGATGGTGGCCCGGGGCAGAGCCAGGGCCAGCATCAGGATGTAGGTCCCGCCCCAGGTGCCCGGTACCAGGCAGGCGAACAGGAGTATGGGGATGTAGGGGAGCCAGTAGTCTTTTACAAGGTACCAATCCTTTCGCAGAAATCCCTTCACATCCTCCCTCCTCTCAGTTATACGCCCCGTTCTGCCGCTTCCTGTAGAAATGTACGCTCAAACGGAAGGAACCGTACGTAGCGGCCACGACCACCAGGACAAAGAGCGGGATTGCCGCCGCCAGTGGGAGCTGGGGCAAATTCACCTCCCCGAAGATGCCCGCCAGGCCCAGGGTGATGCCGACCCCAATGCCCATGAAGACCAGCATCACCAGCCGCCCCTTCTCCGAACCGAAGCGGTACAGCGGCGGGAGGACAGCGGCGATCATGACGGGCATGACCCCCAACAGCAGGACGGAGAAGGACAGCAGATCCTCCGGCGTGGAGGGCTCGTGGGAGATGCGGCCGCGTATGACCGAGCCCAGCAGGACGATGGCCTCCGCCAGAACGGTGAAGAGGTAGGCCAGCAGGTACTTGGTCCACACCAGCTGACCCGGTTTGTAGGGGAGCATGGCCGCATAGCGGTCCCACTTGCTTTTTTCGTCGTAGGCAATGGAGTTGAGGGGAATGCTCATAGCCATCATAATGGCGTAGGTGGTCCCGAAGTTGGACATACCGGGGATCAGGCTGAACACCAGGGCGAACACAACCAGCAGGCGGAAGGAACGGTCCGCCACATACAGTTCTTTCCTCAAAAGTCCGATCATTTTGCTTCCTCCTTAGACATATAGAGAATGATATCCTCCAGCGTGGGCCGGTCGATGACCGCGCCCCGGGGCATGGCCTCCCGCTCCACCAGGGCCTCCGCGCCGTAATTTCCGATGCGCACACCGTGGACCGCCCCGGCGGGGATGTTTTGTAACTGCTCCTTGGAGCACTTGAGGATGCCGTACTTCTCCAGGAGCACGTCCTTCTCCTCGCAGAGGACCAGCCGCCCCTTGTGGAGGAAAGCGATGTAGTCGCAGATGCGCTCCAGGTCGCTGACGATATGGCTGGAGAGGAGCACCGCGTGGCCGTCCTGGGCGGCGAAGTCGGCGAACACCTCCAGCAGCTCCTCCCGGACCATGGGGTCCAAGCCGCCGGTGGCCTCGTCCAGAAGCAGGAGCTTTGCCCCGTGGCTCAGCGCCGCCGCGATGCCCAGCTTCATGGTCATGCCCCGGGAGTAGTCCTTGAACCGCTTGTCCTCCGGCAGGTCCAGACGTTTGAGCCACCCCTCGTAGGTGTCCTGCTCCCAGTTTTTGAAGCTTCCGGCCATGATCCTGCCCAGCTGTTTGGCGCTCAGGATTTCAGGCACAAAGGTCTCGTCCAGCACCACGCCGATGTCCTCCTTGATGGCGTGGAATTCCCGGCTCTTGTTGTCCACCCCCAGCACGGTGACCGTGCCCCCATCCCGCTCCAGGGCGTCCATGGTGAGGCGGATGGTGGTGCTCTTGCCGGCCCCGTTCTCCCCCACCAGGCCCAGGACGCACCCGGCAGGCAGGTCCAGATTCAAGTTTTCCAGGGAGAAGCCCTTGTAGTGCTTGGTCAGCCCCCGGATCTCAATGGCGTTGGTCAGTTCCATAGTTCTTGTTCCTCCAATCAGAAAATGTTTCGCTATCGTGCGGCAGAGCCGGAGGCCCGCCGCAGAAAAGAGCGCGCTGCCCGTCCGGCAGGACTACTCCTTTTCCTCGATTAGAATGTCGAGCATATTTTTCAGGTCCCCGGCGGTCAATCCGATGTGCCGGGCGAGCTCCGCGGCGCTTTGCAGGTGCTCCTCGATCTCCCGCAGGCTGCCCTCCCGGGCAAGCTCCAGGTTCTGTGCGGCAACAAAACTGCCCTTGCCCGCCACGGTGGTGATAAACCCGTCCCGCTCCAGCTCCTCGTAGGCCCGCTTGGTGGTGATGACGCTGATGCGCAGGTCCCGGGCCAGGGCCCGGATGGAGGGCAGAGGCTCCCCGCTTTTCAGCGCCCCGGAGGCGATGGCCCCCTTAATCTGACGGCAGATCTGCTCATAGATCGGCTGTCCTGCGGCATTGCTGATGATGATATCCACTGCTTCACCTCTGGCTGTTCATCTGTATATGAACAGTATACACAGTAATCACAGTTTGTCAAGAGGGGAACCGGCAATTTTGCAAAAAAAACTTTTATCCACAAATACCACCAAAAATCACTCGTATAATTTGCACATATTTTTTGCTTTTAGGGGTTGCCGGTCTCTGCAAAGTGTGGTATAGATAATAGATAACCTGCTGAACAATTTTGACGGAACTCAAGTGGATGTTTTAGGAAGTGAGGATCGCGCATATGGCGAAACAAAGGCGGGGCTACCGCATCGACATGGTTAACGGGCCTTTGGCGGGGAAAATCCTGTTCTTCGCCCTGCCGCTGATGGCCTCCAGCTTACTGCAGCTGCTCTTCAACGCGGCGGACATCGTAGTGGTGGGCCGCTTTGTGGGCAAGGAAGCTCTGGCGGCGGTGGGGTCCAACGGCTCTCTGGTCAATCTCCTGGTGAACCTCTTCATGGGCTTCTCCGTGGGGGCCAACGTGGTGGTGGCCCAGGACCTGGGCGGCGGACGGGAGGAGGACGTGCGAAAGAGCGTCCACACGGCCATCACGCTGTCCCTTCTCAGCGGCCTGGCGCTGACCCTCATCGGGGCCACCCTGGCCCGTCAGCTCCTGGAGCTCATCAGCTCCCCGGAGGATGTGATCGACCTGGCCACGGTGTATCTGCGCATCTACTTCTTCGGGATGCCGGCCAATATGCTCTACAACTTCGGCGCGGCCATCCTCCGCTCCCAGGGGGACACCCAGCGGCCGCTGTACTACCTCACCATCGCCGGGGTGGTGAACGTCCTGCTGAACCTCTTTTTCGTGGTGGTGCTCCAGATCAGCGTGGCGGGCGTGGCCCTGGCGACCATCATCTCCCAGTACATCTCCGCGGGGCTGGTGCTCCTCTGCATGCTCCACGAGCCGGGGGCCCTCCATCTGGATCTGCGCTCCCTGGGGATCGACAAGGACGTGGTGCGGCGCATCTGCCGGGTGGGGCTCCCCGCCGGGTTCCAGGGGATCGTGTTCTCCCTGTCCAACGTGGTCATTCAGGGCTCCATCAACTCCTTCAACTCCACGGCCATCGTGGCCGGCTCCTCGGCGGCAAGCAACATCGAGGGCTTTGTCTACGTCTGCCCCAGCTCCTTCTATCAGGCGGCGCTGACCTTTACCAGTCAGAACTACGGCGCAGGCAAGTGCGGCCGGGTGGACCGCATCCTGCTTCTCACCCAAATTTACGGCATGACCAGCGCGGCGGTGCTGGGGCTCCTGGCCTACGGCTTCGGCGCTCCCCTGGCGTCCATCTACGCCCCCGGGGAGCCGGAGGTCATCGAGTGGGCAGTGGTCCGCATGGGCTACATCTGCCGGTTCTACTTCATCTGCGGTGCCATGGATACCATGGTGGGCATCCTGCGGGGGCTGGGGTACTCGGTGGTGCCCATGGTGGTGTCCATGCTGGGGGCCTGCGGGACACGGCTTCTGTGGATCGCCACGGTCTTCCAGATGCCCCAGTTCCATACGCCCCAGGTGCTGTTCCTGTCCTACCCCATCAGCTGGCTCATCACCGCGGCCACCCACTTCACAGTCTTCCTGGTGGTGCGAAAAAGAGCCTACGCCCGGGCGGCGGCGCGCCTGGAGGAACAGGCCGGATAAAAAAGTACGAAACCGGGGAGCATGTCGCTCCCCGGCTTTTTATGCAGGCAGGGCCCTTTGCTGGCCCTAGAAGATATTCCGGATACTGATCCCCTGGGTCTCGGCGATCTGCTCCAGGCAGACCGTCAGCTGGGCAATCTGGATCAGGGCTTCCTCGCCGTCCTCCTGACGGCAGGCGGCCATGGCGGCGGCAAAGAGCTGTTCCGCTTCGTCCAGAGCGTCGTGCTCCAGGATGGTGTGGAGGAAGGTCTGGTCCCTGTCCCAGTCCTCGTAGGCCCGCCGGAGGGCCCCGGCGGCCCCGGACCAGTCCTCTGCCTCCGCCGCCTGGGAGACCCCGGCGAGGAGGGCGGTCCAGTGCTCCGTGCGCATCTCCAGGAACCGCCCCGCCCACAGGGAGCAGGCCAAAATCAGCGCCAAGACCCCGGCGGGAAGATAGAACGCCTTCACTGCCGTCCCTCCTTTGTCACGCACACCACGCTCCCCGCCTCGTCCACGGTCATGAGGAACACCTGCCGGGGGGAGGTGAGGCGGCGCTTTTTCAGCTCGCCGGTGAGCCACGCCTCGTCGTAGCCGCTGCCGTGCAGGTTTTGGGCCATGATCCGGCCGTCGTTGATGAGCAGGACGGGCAGCGTCACATCGTCCGGCACGTTCAGCCCCGCGCCCTTGGGGGTGATGGGGGCCTCCCTGGTGTAGGGCAGGATGCTGACCTGCCCGCTGGTCTCCAGGATGGCGTATTTGACGGATTGCAGGTCCGCGTAGCCCTGGCTGCGGAGCTGTTCATAGAGCTCGTCCACGGTGAAGCGGTTGCGGGCCATGTTCTCCTGGAGCACCTTTCCGTCCCGGACAATCACCGTGGGGTGCCCGCAGACCAGGCCCCGGAACCGGATGGATTTCAGGCTGAAAAAGCTCAGGAGCAGCGACACGCACAGCAGGGTCACGATGGGGAATACCCCGTTGACCAGGGGGATGCCGAAGTCCTGCATGGGCACCGCCGCCAGGTCGGAGATAATGAGGGTCAGCACCAGCTCGCTGGGCTCCAGCTCGCCGATCTGCCGCTTGCCCATCAGGCGCAGGCCGGTCATGAGGATGAGATATAGTATCAGCGTGCGAAAAAACGCGGTAATCATGGTCTCCGCCTCCTCTCGGGGAAAGTATTTGCCATCCGGGGGAAATTTATGCTTCCCTTTGGAGCGCGGGGGGAGTAGAATGGGGGGAGCGGGGCGGAAATGCCCCACAAACCTAAAGAAAGGACCAAGACTATGTGTGGAATCGTCGGATATATCGGGGAAGAGCAGGCGGCCCCCATCCTGCTGGAGGGACTCAGCCGGTTAGAGTACCGGGGCTATGACTCCGCCGGAGTGGCGGTGTACGGCGGAGGGGCCATGCAGGTTCGGAAGGCCAAGGGGCGCCTGAGCGTCCTGGACGGCCTCCTGGACCACGGCAGAGCCCTGGAGGGCGTAGTGGGAGTGGGCCACACCCGCTGGGCCACCCACGGCGCGCCCTCGGACGTCAATTCCCATCCCCAGGTCAGCCGGAGCGGGAAGATCGCCGTGGTCCACAACGGCATTATTGAGAATTATGTCCAGCTCAGGAGCTTTCTCCAGGAGCAGGGGGTCTCCTTTGTCTCCGAGACGGACACCGAGGTGGTGGCCCAGCTGGTGGACTACTTCTACGAAGACGGCCGAGTGGACATCCTGGAGGCCGTGGGCCGGTGCCTCCGGCGCATCGAGGGGGCCTACGCCCTGGGTATCCTCTGTGCCGACGCGCCGGACCGCCTCATCGCCGTGCGCAAGGACAGTCCCCTCATCCTGGGCCTGGGGGAGGGGTGCACCTTCCTTGCCAGCGACGTGACCGCCATCCTCCGCCACACCAGGGAGGTCATCTACCTGGACGACGGCGAGACCGCCGTCCTCACCCGGGAGGGGGCCCGGTGCTACGACCACCTGATGCGTCCTGTGGAAAAGGCCGTCAGCCATGTGGACTGGGAGACAGACGCCGCCGAGAAGGGCGGCTATGAGCACTTCATGTTCAAGGAGATCATGGAGCAGCCCGAGGCCCTGCGCCGGGCCATCCTTCCCCGCCTCCGGGGCGGGGAGGTGGTCCTTGAGGGCTTCGGCCTTTCGGACGCGTACCTCCGCAGTTTGAAGAAGCTCTACATCGTGGCCTGCGGGTCCTCCTACCATGTGGGCATGGTGGGCAAGTACAACTTAGAGCGGCTTCTGCGCATTCCGGTGGAGGCGGCGTTGGCCTCGGAGTTCCGGTACATGGACCCCATATTGGACGAGGGGACCCTGGTGGTGGTCATCAGCCAGTCCGGGGAGACCCTGGACACCATGGCGGCCCTCCGGGAGGCGAAGCGCCTGGGGGCGCGGGTGCTCTCCATCGTCAACGTGGTGGGCTCCTCCATCGCCCGGGAGAGCGACGAGGTGCTCTACACCTGGGCCGGGCCGGAGATCGCCGTGGCCACCACCAAGGCCTACTCCACCCAGCTCGCGGTGCTGGACCTGCTGGGGCTGTACATCGCCCGCAGGCGGGGCTCCTTGGACGCGGGGACCTGCCGGGAGGTGCTGGAGGAGATGGCCCGGCTCCCGGAGAAGCTGGAGCAGGTCCTCTCCCGCCGGGACGACATCCAGTATCTCGCCAGCCAGCACTTCAGCCACAGCAGCGTCTTTTACATGGGCCGGAACGTGGACTACGCCCTGGGGCTGGAGGGGTCGCTGAAGCTCAAGGAGATCTCCTACATCCACTCCGAGGCCTACGCCGCCGGAGAGCTCAAGCACGGCACCATCAGCCTCATCGAGCCGGGCACCCTGGTGGTGGCCCTGGGGACGTACCCGCCCCTCACCGGCAAGACGGTGAGCAACATCCAGGAGGTGAGAAGCCGGGGCGGGCAGGTATTGGCGGTGACCACGGAGAGCCATCGGGAGGACTTTTCCCACGCCGCCGGCGCGGTCATCACCGTGCCGGACACCCACCCTATGCTCCTGCCCAGCCTGACGGTGGCCCCGTTGCAGCTGTTTGCCTACTACGTGGCCCTCATGCGGGGGTGCGACGTGGATAAGCCGCGGAATCTGGCCAAGTCGGTCACCGTGGAGTGACGGAAGAGAGAGGGAGACATGGAAGAGGTCACATTACAGGCGGTCCTCGCCGCCCGGGACGCCCGGGCAGCGGCCCAGCGGCGGCTCCTTGCGTCCTGGGGGAGGCCCCTTTTGAGCGTGACGCTGAACATCGCCGGACCGGTGAAGCGCTGGGCGCTGACGGACTTCGTGTTCCGGGACGTGCTGGAGGCGCTGGAGGACTGTTTAGGGGCAGACCTCCTCTGGAAGGAACAGACGGAGGCCGTGACGGGCCTGGAGGCCGTCCTGGTTTGCGGCCGGGAGGCCGGGGCGCTCAAGGACCTGGCGGTGGAGCTGGAGACGGCCCGGGCGGCGGGGCGGCTCTATGACCTGGACGTCATCGCCCCGGACGGGTGCAAGCTCTCCCGGGGGACGCCCCGGGCCTGCCTGGTCTGCGGAGGACCGGCGGCCCCCTGCGCCCGGAGCCGGGCCCACGGCCTGGAGGCCGTCCGCGCCGCCACGGAGGACCTTCTGCGCCGGGGCGCGGCGGAGAGTCTGGGGAACTTGGCGGTGGAAGCCCTTATTGCGGAAGTCGATCTGACCCCCAAGCCCGGCCTGGTGGACCGCCGGAACAACGGGGCCCACCGGGACATGGACCGGGAGCTCTTCCACCGCTCTGCCCGGGCCCTGGAGCCCTACTTCCGCCATGCGGCGGAGCTGGGCATGGAGCGGGCGGACTGCATGGCGGCGCTCCAGAGCGCGGGCCGCGCGGCGGAGGGAGCCATGCTGGAGGCCACCGGAGGCGTCAACACCCACCGGGGGGCCGTCTACGCCTGCGGCATCCTGACGGCGGCGCTGGGGTCGGTGCTGGTCCGGGGCGGGGACGTCCTCGAGACGGCGGCGTCCCTGGCCCGGGCGGGCACGCCCCCCTCCGGGGATTCCCACGGCGGCGCGGCCCTGCGGCGCTACGGCGCGGCGGGGGCCCGCGGAGAGGCCCTCGCCGGGTTCCCCCACGTCCGGCGGGCGGCGGCGGTACTGGCCGCGGAGGGCCCCCACGCCGCCCTTTTGAAGCTCCTGGCGGAGGTGGAGGACACCAATCTCCTCCACCGGGGCGGGCCGGAGGGACTGCGGTTCGTCCGGGAGCAGGCGGCGGACATCCTCTCCGGTCCGGCGGCGGACCGCGCCCCCCGGCTGGAGGCCCTGGACGATGCCTGTATCGCCCGGAACCTCTCCCCCGGAGGCAGTGCGGACCTGCTGGCGGCGGCCATGCTCCTGGAGAAGGCCGGGCGGCGGATGGGCTCGGGTTGGTAGGATTGCGAGAGATTTTCCGGAAAATTGGGGCAAAGTTTGAAAAAACTGTGCTTGACAAAGGTCCAGCCCAAAGGTATAATGCTGACTATCAATCAAACGCAAACGCGAGGATGGGGAAAAAGCAGGCGCGCTCCCGCTTCAGAGAGCCGGCGGATGGTGTGAGCCGGTGGAAGGACTGCCTGTGTACTGGCCCCGGAGCGGCCTGTCTGAACGGGGCAAACGTCCCCCAATAGGACGGACGGACCCGCCCGTTACAGCGGGGCGTGATGCTAGTCACGGCGAGCGGCCGCCCCCGGCGGCAAGAAGAGTGGTACCGCAAGGTCTTTCAGGCCCTGTCTCTTTGTTTTAGAGACAGGGCCTTTTTGCCGGACGGACTGGAAAGAGGAGGAAAACGCCTATGATGGACCCAAGCAAATACGCCCCCGGGTATTTCAACGCCCCCGGCCGCCCCATGAGGTGGGTGGAAAAGGACCGCATCGAGCGGGCCCCGGCCTGGTGCAGCGTGGACCTGCGGGACGGCAACCAGAGCCTCATCGTCCCCATGAGCCTTGAAGAGAAGCTGGAGTTCTACCGGATGCTCGTAAAGGCGGGATTCAAGGAGATCGAGGTGGGCTTCCCCGCCGCCTCAGAGACGGAGTATGAGTTTTTGCGCACCCTCATCGAGCAGGACATGATCCCCCCGGACGTGACGGTCCAGGTCCTGGCCCAGTGCCGGGAGCACATCATCCGAAAGACCTTTGAGGCCTGCAAGGGCGCGCCCAGCGCCATCATCCACATCTACAACTCCGTGAGCGTGGCCCAGCGGGAGCAGGTCTTCCGCAGGTCCAGGCAGGAGATCATGGACATCGCCGTGGAGGGGGCGCGGCTGGTCAAGGGCCTCGCGGCGGAGTACGAGGGCAATTTCCGCTTCGAGTACTCCCCGGAGAGCTTCACCGGCGCGGAGCCGGAGTACGCCCTGGCCGTCTGCAACGCGGTGCTGGACGTGCTGGAGCCGTCGGAGGCCAACAACGTCATCATCAACCTCCCCGTCACCGTGGAGATGAGCCTGCCCCACATCTACGCCAGCCAAGTGGAGTACATGAGCGGGAACCTCAAGTACCGGGAGCATGTTACCCTCTCCGTCCACCCCCACAACGACCGGGGCACCGGCGTGGCGGACACGGAGCTGGCCCTTCTCGCCGGGGCGGACCGGGTGGAGGGCACCCTCTTCGGCAACGGCGAGCGCACGGGCAACGTGGACATCGTGACCCTGGCTATGAACATGTACTCCCACGGCGTGGACCCGCGCCTGGACTTCTCCGACATGCCAGCCCTGGTCAAGACCTACGAAAAATGCACCCGGATGCGGGTCCACGACCGCTCCCCCTACGCCGGGGCCCTGGTCTTCGCCGCCTTCTCCGGCAGCCACCAGGACGCCATCGCTAAGGGCATGAAGTGGCGGGAGGAGAAGGGCCTCCACCAGTGGACCGTCCCCTATATCCCCATCGACCCCCGGGACATCAGCCGCACCTACGACGCCGACGTCATCCGGGTCAACTCCCAGTCCGGCAAGGGCGGCGTGGGCTACCTCCTGGAGCAGAGCTATGGCTACGTCCTGCCGCCGAAGATGCGCGAACACCTCAGCTACCTCTGCAAGAGCGTCTCCGACCACGAGCACCGGGAGCTGAGGGCCACCGACGTGCTGGAGATTTTCCAGGCGCACTACTTCAATCACACCGACCCCATCTCCCTCTGCGACATGCGGTTTTTGCAGCAGCAGGGGGGTGTGACGGGGGAGATCGTCTTCGCCCGGGACGGGGAGCGCACCAGCGTCCAGACCCAGGGCAACGGCTCCCTGGACGCGGTGAGCAACGCCCTCAAGTCCTACACCGGCACGGACTACAAGCTGCGCGTCTATACTGAGCACAGTATGCAGGGGGCCGGCTCCGGGGCCACCGCCGCCGCCTACATCGGCCTGGAGGACCCCCAGGGGCAGCTGCACTGGGGCGCGGGCACCGACACCGACATCATCCGCGCCAGCGCCCACGCGCTGCTGAGCGCTTATGACAACATGATACGAAAGTGAGGATCACCTATGGGCATGACAATGACGCAAAAGATCCTCGCCGCCCACGCCGGACTCCCGGCTGTGGAGGCGGGACAGCTCATCAGCGCCAGGCTGGACCTGGTGCTGGGCAACGACATCACCACCCCCGTGGCGGTCAACGAGTTCCAAAAGGCGGGCTTTGAGAGCGTCTTCGACAAGGACCGCATCGCCATTGTTCTGGACCACTTCGTTCCCAACAAGGACATCAAGGCCGCCGAGCAGTCCAAGCAGTGCCGGGACTTCGCCTGCGCCCACTGCGTCAGCCACTTCTACGACGTGGGCCAGATGGGCATTGAGCACGCCCTTCTCCCCGAGCAGGGCGTCGTCACCGCCGGGGACTGCGTCATCGGCGCGGACAGCCACACCTGCACTTACGGGGCCCTGGGGGCCTTCTCCACCGGCGTGGGGAGCACCGACATGGCCGCGGGTATGGCCACCGGCACGGCGTGGTTCAAGGTCCCCTCCGCCATCAAATTCGAGCTCACGGGCGCTCTGCCCAAAAACTGCTCCGGCAAGGACGTCATTTTGACCATTATCGGCCAGATTGGCGTGGACGGGGCGCTGTACAAGAGCATGGAGTTCGTGGGAGAGGGCGTGAAGAGCCTCACCATGGACGACCGCCTCTGCATCTGCAACATGGCCATCGAGGCCGGGGCAAAAAACGGCATCTTCCCTGTGGACGATGTGACCCGGGCCTACATGGAGGGCCGGTGTGAGCGAGCGCCGGTGGAGTACCGGGCGGACCCGGACGCGGAATATGAGCGGACGGTGGTTATCGACCTGGGGAAGATCGTGCCCACCGTGGCCTGTCCCCACCTGCCGGAGAATACGAAGCCCGCTGGCGAGCTGGGGAGCGTCAAGATCGACCAGGTGGTCATCGGCAGCTGCACCAACGGGCGCATGGAGGACATGGAGGCCGCTTACCACACCCTCAAGGGAAAGAAGGTGGCCCCCGGCGTGCGGTGCATCATCATCCCGGCCACCATGCAGATCTACCGCGACTGCGTGGAGCGGGGCTATGTCACCGCCTTCATCGACGCCGGGGCCGTGGTCTCCACCCCCACCTGCGGGCCCTGCCTGGGCGGGTACATGGGCATCCTCGCCGCCGGGGAGCGGTGCGTCTCCACCACCAACCGGAACTTCGTGGGCCGCATGGGCCATGTGGAGAGCGAGGTGTACCTGGCGAGCCCCCGCACCGCCGCCGCAAGCGCCCTCACCGGATTTATCACCGAACCGAAGGAGGTCTGACCGATATGGAAACCAGAGGACATGTTTTCAAATACCCCGACAACGTGGATACGGACGTCATCATCCCCGCCCGGTACCTGAACACCGCCGACGCCCGGGAGCTCGCCCAGCACTGCATGGAGGACATTGACAAGGACTTTGTGAAGCGGGTCCGGCCCGGGGACGTGATCGCGGCGGGCTGGAACTTCGGCTGCGGCTCCTCCCGGGAGCACGCGCCGCTGGTGATCAAGACCTGCGGCTGCGGGTGCGTCATCGCCAAGAGCTTTGCCCGCATCTTCTACCGCAACGCCATCAACATCGGCCTGCCCATCCTGGAGTGCGAGGCCGCGGCGGACGCCCTCCAAGCCGGAGATGAGGTCAGCATTGACTTCGGTACCGGCGTCATCACCGATCTCACCACCGGGGAGCGCTTCCAGGCCCAGCCCTTCCCGGCCTTCATCCAGAACATCATCGCCAAGGGCGGGCTTTTGGCCTCCCTGAAGGAGGGCTGAACCGTGGAAAAGAAGATCGCGGTGATCCGGGGCGACGGCATCGGCCCGGAGATCATAGGCGAGGCCGTAGCGGTGCTGGACGCCGTGGCGGCGCTGTACGGCCACACCTTCACCTATGACGAGGTCATTATGGGCGGCGAGGCCTGCAACAGGTGGGGCGACCCCCTGCCTCCGGAGATGCTGCAAAAGTGTCTGGACAGCGACAGCGTCCTCCTCGGCGCGGTGGGGGGCCCCAAGTGGAACGCCCTCCCGGCGGAGAAGCGGCCGGAAAAGGGCCTCCTGCGCCTGCGCTCCGGCATGGAGGTCTTCAGCAACAACCGCCCGGCAAAGATCTGGCCCCAGCTTGCGGACGCCTCCCCCCTGCGGCCTGAGATCGTGGCCAGGGGCATCGACTTTATCATCGTCCGGGAGCTCACCGGCGGCATCTACTTCGGAGAGCACCGCACCGACCACGCCGGGGAGATCAAGGCCGTGGACGTGATGGCCTACACGGAGAGCGAGATCGAGCGCATCGGCCGCATCGGCTTTGAGACCGCCCGGAAGCGGGATAAGCGCCTCTGCTCTGTGGAAAAGAGCAACGTTCTCGACTGCTCCCGCCTCTGGAAGGCGGTTATGCACCGTCTGGCGGAGGAGTACCCGGACGTGGAACTGACCGACATGCTGGTGGACAACTGCGCCATGCAGATCGTGA
>Ga0073906_1003024_pt1 | contig 20269 bp, 18 predicted proteins | sample Inofromicrocosms_FD_65485 | JGI IMG/M metagenome (GOLD analysis project Ga0073906, IMG submission 65485) | Mouse cecum microbial communities from Vienna, Austria - Inoculum for glucosamine and mucus D2O microcosms | ecosystem: Host-associated > Mammals > Digestive system > Large intestine >...
GGGGTGCTTTATAAAAATGTCCGTGCATAATCCGTAGGGGCCATTCAGCCCCCAGCCATTGCGAAACAACATTGATTTCCCCAATACCCCCCATTTCACCCTTGACAAGGGGGGAGAAACATGCTAAAGTGAACCAACCGAAGGAAGAAAGGCAGTGAAGAGGAGGAGTACCCGCGGGCCGCAGCGGAGAGAGGGGACGGTTGGTGCAAGTCCCCGGAAGGCCGCAGGGAAGGGCGCCTCGGAGCCGCGGAGCGGAAATGCCCCGCCGGATGTCCCCGTTACGGACCAGAGTGCGGGAGCTCTCCCGAATTCAGGTGGAACCGCGGATCGTTTATCCGTCCTGAGCCAATGCGGCTCGGGGCGTTTTATTTTTCCCCTTTCCGGCCAAACTATATTTTCAGATAGGAGCGATGCAGTATGAACAACCGAGAGAAGACCATGGAGAAGATCGTGGCCCTGTGCAAGGGCCGGGGCTTCATCTTCGCCGGGAGCGAGATCTACGGCGGCCTCGCCAACACCTGGGACTACGGCCCCCTGGGCGTGGAGCTGAAAAACAACGTGAAGAAAGCCTGGTGGAAGAAGTTCGTCCAGGAGAACCCCTACAACGTGGGCCTGGACGCCGCCATCCTCATGAACCCCCAGGTGTGGGTGGCCTCCGGCCATGTGGGCGGGTTCTCCGACCCCCTCATGGACTGCAAGGAGTGCAAGGAGCGCTTCCGGGCCGACAAGCTCATCGAGGACTGGTGCGCGGAAAACGGCTTCCAGCTGGAAAAGCCCGTGGACGCATACTCCCAGGAGGAGATGGAAGCCTTTGTGACAGAGCACAACATCCCCTGCCCCACCTGCGGCAAGCACAACTTCACCGGCATCCGCAAGTTCAACCTGATGTTCAAGACCTTCCAGGGCGTCACTGAGGACGCCAAGAACACTGTCTACCTCCGGCCCGAGACCGCCCAGGGCATCTTCGTCAATTTCCAGAACGTCCAGCGCACCACCCGGCGCAAGCTCCCCTTCGGCATCTGCCAGGTGGGCAAGAGCTTCCGCAACGAGATCACCCCCGGCAACTTCACCTTCCGCACCCGGGAGTTCGAGCAGATGGAGCTGGAGTTCTTCTGCAAGCCCGGCACGGAGCTGGAGTGGTTCGCCTACTGGAAGAACTTCTGCAAGGAGTGGCTGCTGGGCCTGAACCTGCGGGAGGAGAACCTGCGGCTCCGGGACCACGACCCGGAAGAGCTCAGCCACTACTCCAACGCCACCACGGACTTTGAGTTCGTCTTCCCCTTCGGCTGGGGGGAGCTGTGGGGCGTGGCCAGCCGCACCAGCTTCGACCTCACCGCCCACCAGAACACCTCCGGCAAGGATCAGAGCTACTTTGACCAGGAGGCCAATGAGCGCTATGTCCCCTACGTCATCGAGCCCTCCCTGGGCGCGGACCGGGTCGTTCTCGCCTTCCTGGTGGACGCCTACGACGAGGAGGTCGTGGACGCGGAGAAAAACGACGTGCGCACCGTCCTGCGCCTCCACCCGGCCCTGGCCCCCTTCAAGGCGGCGGTCCTGCCCCTCTCCAAGAAGCTGGGCGGCAAGGCCCGGGAGATCCAGGCGGAGCTCTCCAAGGAGTGGATGATCGACTTCGACGACGCCGGCTCCATCGGCAAGCGCTACCGCCGTCAGGACGAGGTGGGCACCCCCTTCTGCATCACCGTGGACTTCGAGACCGTGGGCGACGAGAAGACCCCCGCCGATGGCTGCGTTACCGTCCGGGAGCGGGACACCATGCAGCAGGTGCGTATCCCCATTTCTGAGCTCAAGGCGTATCTCACAGAGAAATTGGCCTATTGATCCAGCTATGGAGCTCCAATTTTCCAAGCAGGTGAGGCACAGCGCCGCCCTGCGCGCCGCCTACAACGCCCTGACGCAAGAGACCTACGGCTTCTCCTTTGAGCCCTGGTATCAGGCCGGGTACTGGGGGGACGCCCACGTGCCCTACACCCTCTTCGACGGCGGGAGGGCTGTTTCCAATGTCTCGGTCAACCGGATGGAGCTTCTGCTGGACGGGCAGGCCCGCTCCTGTGTCCAGCTGGGCACGGTGATGACCGGCCCGGCGTACCGGGGGCGGGGCCTCTCCCGCCGCCTGATGGAGGCGGTCCTGGCCGAATGCGCCGGGGAGACGGTGTTCCTCTTCGCCAACGAGAGCGTCCTGGAGTTCTACCCCAGGTTCGGCTTTCAGAAAAAGGCCCAGGTCCGGTTTTCCATGGACCTGGGCCGTCCCCGGGGGCGGGGCAGAAGGCTGGACATGGCCTCCGCCGGGGACCGGGAACTGCTGTTGAGACATTACAAAAAGACGAATCCCTTCTCAAAAATACAGACCGTCAACGGAGAGAATCTGCTGATGTTCTACTGCGCGGGCCCCATGGCGGAGTGCGTGTCCTACCTCCCGGACTTCGACGCCGTAGCCGTGGCGGAGGCCGAGGGGGACGTGCTCCACTGCTACGACGTCTACTTCGGGGCCGGACAGAGCCTCCCGGACATCCTGGAGGCCCTCGCGCCTCCGGGGACCCGGCGGGTCCGGCTGGAGTTCACCCCCGTGGACCCCGCGCCCTTTGAGACCTCCCCGGTGCCGGATGAGGAGGATGCCATGTTTGTTTTGAACGATACGGGTATCTTCGGCTGGGAGCCGTTCCTCTTCCCGGTCATTTCCCATACGTGAGCGGGCAGGCGGCGCACGATAAAAAATGTGTGGTGCATAAGCACCACACATTTTTCTTCCTGTCATTTCGAGGGAATGGGGGATGTCGTTGGGTCCAGCGGCGGCGGCACGATTTGGCTCAGCCTCTCTTCCGACTCCGCGTACTCCTTCTTGCTGTGGCCATGGCTTTGATCCGTGCAGTTGACAATACACCAGTGGGTGTGATGCTCAAAATCGGTACAACCCGTGTCCATGCACCTCATGCTGGTATAAAATCCAATAAGCGCGTCCGGGTCCTCCTGCCGTATCTTGTCAAATACCGGGCCAAGTTTGTCCCAGGGAACCCGCTCCGCCTGCTGCTTTGTGGTAAACCCCTTAAAATTGGCAAGCTCTTCATCTGTTGCCAGCCTCGGAGAAGTATGTTTGACCACCATGACAGATACGGCAGCAATGACTGTCAGGAGAAGGCACCCGATCAGACCAGATTTCCTTCTGCGCATTATATTCTCCTCCCTTACTACTTTGGATTTTAATAGTTATTCCAAATATATTCTATATTATTCGGAAAACATGGCTGGGATATGTTTGTACAGCTCCTGAGCCCGGTCGCGTGACTTTGATCTGCTCCGCAGTATCTGTTGCAGTTTGGGCAAACAAATACCCAGCCTACCACTGACAGATCATGATAACGGGTAGTATCCCTTGGGCAGAGGGACCTCGTTACATGTGTAAATTCAGGATACAATACACGTCTGCACTCAACAAAACAATAAGGGCACCCCGCCGCCAGGGGCATAATCCCCTCATCCCTAGTAATCGGGCGCTCATCGTCACTCTCCAAATCACAAGCATACGCCGTAACAGACAGCACCCCCAGCGCCAACATGAGGACCAGCGTCAACGAAATCAACCTTTTCATTTTGCCTCCCCTTCTAAAATAAATTTTGAAGGGCCCCTCCTGTTGTTTACTATACCATATGTTTCTCCTTTTGTCAACTGATAATTCGGTCACTTCGTACAAACCCGCCGTCTCCGGCAAAAGGCCTCCGCAGACAGTAGTCCGCGGAGGCCCTTTCTCAGTTTCTCACATCATCTTCGTGGTGTAGTACGCCAGCTCGGCAAAGAGGGCAATGCCCAGCACCCACATGAGGTAGTAGGCCACAGCCGGGACCACCAGCGCCGCAGCTACGCCCACAAAGCCCACGCCCAGCGCGGCGTAGAGGATGCGGTAGTCGCACTCCACAGAGAAGACCCGGATCTTGAGGAGCTTTCCCTCCTCCGCCTGGGCCTTGCGGACCAGGTAAGCCGCCGCCGCGAGCACCACCGCGCCCACTACGGTCCCCACCAGGACGGGCACCTTCCAGGTGCCGGAGTCCGCCGCCGCGCCCCGGACCCACACGGTGAACATGGACCCCGCAAGGGCCGCCGTGCACAGGAAGCACTCGTGCTGGTAGAGCAGGTACACCAGAGCCAGCACCGCCAAAATGGGCACCAGGATGCACATGGTGGTCACGCCCTGTCCATTGGAGAAGAAGTGGGTGACGATCCAGCCCGACACGAACAGGAAAGCCCCTACGCCGCCGGCCCAGGTCATGATGGTGCGCAGCTTCTTGTCCTCCCGCTTCCACCAGCCCACGCCCGCGCCTGCCACGGCCGCGGCCAGGCCGATCCAACTGCCCCAGCGCAAAAGCTGGTGCCAAACCAGCATGGACCCCACGGACCCCGCCACATAGCCCCGGTAGACGATGAAGAGGTACACCTCCGCGGCAAGGCCCAGCAGGAACACGTTAAAGACCCGCTGTAAGGTCTGATTTTCCTGTCTCTCTCTCTCTGCCCGCTTCTCACTGATCGATTTTTTAGCCATTATAAAAGCTCCTCCGAACGGTTGATACGTCATATACAGACACAATGCTGGACCATTCTATCAGATTTTGTCCCATTTTGCAAGAGAAAATGTGGACGGTTTTTGGAACGAGAAAATGTTGGGCTCCGCCCAAGCCCGCCAGGGCTCTGCCCTGGACCCGGCAGGGACGCTGTCCCTGCACCCTGCCAGGGGCTGAGCCCCTGGACCCGCAAACTCAGTTCACCTGCCGCCGCCGGGAGAGGTTGATGGTGCCCTCCTGCATGTCGGTGATCATATCCAGGCTCTTGCCGGTGCCCTCGGCCACACAGGCGATGGCGTTGTCCGCCACAGTGGTGACAATGCCCGTGCGGGACTCGATGAGCTTGTCGAAGCCCTCCACCAGGCTGCCGCCGCCGGTCATGACGATGCCGTTGGTGGACACGTCCGCCACCAGCTCCGGCGGGGTGCGCTCCAGCACGGAGTGGATGCTCTCCAAAATGCGCTCGCTGGGCTCCTCGAAGGCCTCCAGCATCTCGGAGGAGGTGACGGTGATCGTCTTGGGCAGGCCCGTAAGCAGGCAGCGGCCCTTCACGTCCATGGTGGTCTCCTCCTCCTTGGGATAGACGCAGCCGATGGCGATCTTCATCTTCTCCGCCGTGCTCTCGCCCACCAGGATGTTGTGCTTGCGGCGCATATACTTGACCACCGCCTCGTTGAACTGGTCCCCCGCCACCTTGATGGAGGAGGACTCCACCACGCCGCTCAGGGAGATGACGGCGATATCGGCGGTGCCGCCGCCGATATCCACGACCATGTGCCCGTCGGGCTTGGTGATATCGATCCCCGCGCCGATGGCGGCGGCCACGGGCTCCTCAATGAGGTACACCCGCCGGCACCCGGACTGGATGCCCGCGTCCACCACGGCGCGCTCCTCCACCTCCGTGATGCCGGAGGGGACGCAGATGATGACCCGGGGCTTGAAGACCATGAACCCCGCCACCTTGCGGATAAATTCCTTGAGCATCCGCTCGGTCATGTCGTAGTCGGAGATGACGCCCTCCCGCAGGGGGCGGATGGCCACGATGTTCCCCGGGGTGCGGCCCAGCATCTGCCGGGCCTCCTCGCCCACCTTCAGGAGCTTGCCGGTGTTCTTGTCCATCGCCACCACGCTGGGCTCGTTGAGGACGATGCCCTTGCCCTTGACATATACCAAAACGGAAGCGGTACCCAGATCGATCCCGATATCCTTTGCCATAATACTCTCCACCTCGTCAGTCGTAATTTCTATTCTTAGCAGAATGTCCGCTTATACTCTAAAATATCATTATACTCAGCCTGTCCAATTTTTGCAAGGGATTGGCGGACTTTATTTTTTAATTTTCGCCGAATTTTCCGGGGCATCCGCCCCGTTTTTCGGTCCTTTCCGCCTGTGCTCCCCGGCGAGGGCCGCGCAGGAGACCGACGCCGCTCCCGCCTCCATCAGCGTCCGGGCGCAGGCGGCCATGGTGCTCCCGGTGGTGCAGACGTCATCCACCAGGAGGAACCGCCGCCCCTTCACCCGCTCCGGATGGGGCACGGTGTAGACGTCCCGGACGTTCCTCGCGCGCTCCGAGGGGTCGGTCAGGGAGGACTGGGCTCTGTTATGACGGATCTTGCGCAGCGTTGGTTCCACCCTCAGACCCAGAATTTTCCCCGCCGCCCGGGCGATGAGCCGGGCCTGGTCGTAGCCCCGACGGAAATTCCGCAGGGGGCTGACGGGGACGTATGTCACCGCATCGAAGGGCCCCTCCAGCACCTCCGACGCCGCGCGGGCAACGAAGCGGCCGAAGACCTCCGCCCGCCAGGGCTTCCCGTTGAACTTCAGCGCGTGGACGCCCTCCGGCACCGGGCCGTCGTAGTAGAGGGCCGCGGCGCAGGGGAAGCCCTCCCCGCCTATGAAACGGAGCCTTGCGTCTCCCTCCCGGTACGGGAGGTCCCCTTCGCAGTCCGGGCACACGCCGTCCCCCTGGGCGTCCATGAGCCGCCCGCAGAAGGCGCACCTGGGCGGGAAGAGGAGGTCCCGGAGCAGATCCTTGCCCATCACCGCTCCTCCTCCTGCCCGGCCCGAGGATAGGGGCGGCGCTCGTCCGTGAGCCCGGCCAGGTAGTCCATGCTGGTGTCCAGGGCCAGGGCGATGCGCCGGAGCTGTTCGTAAGTGTAATAGCGCTTGCCGGTCTCCAGCTTGGAGTAGTCGCTCTGGTCGATGCCGGTGAGCATCTGCATCTTGATCTGGGTGTAGCCCCGCTCTTTCCGCAGGGCCTGTAGTCTCGTCATTTGCATCACCTCATTGATTATGGCTGTTTGACCTATCTGTATTAGGGGGATTTTGACCTATTTTGGGTTTTCTTGCCCGGGAGGGCGCGGCGGAATGCCCTGATGCGGGCCCCGAGCCCCTGTTTGGAGCATCTCACGGCGGCCTTGACGGTTTTTTTCTCTCCAAGCCCTTGCCCCGGACGCAAAAACCTGCTATAATAATCGAAATTATCCGCCCGTGGGACCTGCCCCGGGCAGAGGGCAATCTATAGAAAGGGGGCGTGAGTGCTACGAGCATTCAGGACGAACTGCGAAGAAAACAGATCCTCATCGCCGACGACTCGGAGATCAACCGCTCCATGCTTGCGGATATGCTGGGGGAGGAGTACGACATCCTGGAGGCGGAGGACGGCGTACGGGCCCTGGCCATCCTGCAAAAATACGGCACGGAGATCGACCTGGTCCTGCTGGACATCGTGATGCCCCATGTGAACGGCTTTGATGTACTCAGCGCTATGAAGAAAAACGGCTGGATCGAGGATATTCCTGTCATCATGATTACCTCCGAGACAGCCTCCGCCCATGTGGAGCGGGCCTACAACCTGGGATGCACCGACTTTATCAACCGCCCCTTCGACGAGCGGGTGGTCCACCGCCGGGTGGTCAATACCATACTGCTCTACGCCAAGCAGAAAAAGCTCCAGGGGCTTATTGCCGAGCAGATCATCGAGAAGGAGCGGCAGAGCACCCTCATGATTGATATCCTCAGCCATATCGTGGAATTCCGCAACGGGGAGAGCGGACAGCATGTGCGAAACATCCGGGCCCTGACGGACCTTTTCCTCAACAGCCTCATCGCCATGACCGACCGCTACCCCCTCACCCGGTCGGACGTGGGGCTCATCTCCACCGCCTCCGCCCTCCACGACATCGGCAAGATCGCTATCCCCAGCGAGATCCTCAACAAGCCCGGACGCCTCACCGACGAGGAGTTCCAGGTCATGAAGACCCATTCCATGGTGGGCTGGCAGATGATCGCCGACCTTCCCGGATTCCAGGACGAGCCGCTGGTGAAGATCGCCCGGGACATCTGCCGCTGGCACCACGAGCGATACGACGGCCGAGGCTATCCCGACGGCCTCAAGGGCGACGAGATCCCGATATCCGCCCAGATCGTCGCCCTCGCCGACGTGTACGACGCCCTCACCAGCCAGCGGGTCTATAAGCCCGCCTTCTCCCACGAGAAGGCGGTGGAGATGATCCTGGGCGGCGAGTGCGGCACCTTCAACCCCTTGCTCATGAAGTGCCTCTCCGACGTGGCCGGCCAGCTCAAGGACACCCTCCACAGCGCCGAGCACTCCAGTCAGCTGGAGATGCGAAACGTGGTCTCCGAGCTCCACCGCCACGAGGAGATGAGCGCCAGTGAGCGCACCCTCCACCTCCTGGAGCACGAGCGGATGAAGTTCAACTTCTTCGCCGACATGAGTCAGGAGATTCAATTCGAGTATACCCTCTCCCCGTCCATGGTATCCCTCAACGCCTTCGGCGCAAACCGTCTGGGGCTGGAGGAGACCATATTGGACCCCCTGAACAACGATAAGGTCCTCTCCACTCTGGCCGAGGCCCACATCCAGCTCCTGGCCAATGCCCTGCGCGCCTCTACTCCCGCCCATCCCGTGGTCCGGCGGGACTGCCGGATCATCATCAACGGCGAGCCCCGCTGGTCCCGGATCATCGCCCGGGCCACCTGGTCCGCCGACGACCCGTCCCAGTACACCGGCGCCATCGGCAAGGCCACCGACATCCACGAGTCCCGGATGCAGCTGGAGGCCCTCAAGCAGGAGGCCTCCCACGACCGGCTCACCGGCCTTTTGAACCATGCCGCCGCCAAGGAGCAGATTTTGGAGCGCATCGGCGAGAATCCCACCGCCGACTTCGCCATGGTCATCTTCGACCTGGACCACTTCAAATCCGCCAACGACACCTACGGCCATATGTTCGGCGATGAGGTGCTCAAGTTCATCGCCGACAAGCTCCGGGAGAGCATCCGGGAGCGGGATATCGCCGCCCGCATCGGCGGGGACGAGTTCCTCGCCTTTCTGGAGTACCACGGGGACCTGGAGCCCATCGTCAAGCGCATCTTCACCTCCCTGACCGGGGGGAAATATGAGAACTTCCCCATCTCCATCAGCATGGGCGTGGCCCGCATCGAGATGGTGGGCGCGGACTATGACGACCTCTTCCACGCCGCCGATAAGGCCCTCTACACCCTCAAGCGGTCCACCCGGGGCAACTACCGCTTCTACGACCCGGCCACCATGCAGGATATGCTCTCCGTCATCTCCCCCATCGAGAGCGAGGGGACGGAGGAGACCGAAGAAAAAGGAGAGACCAAATGACACTACAGGAGTGCTACGCCGCTATGGGCGGCGATTTCGAGGAAGTGAAAAGCCGTTTGCGCAGCGAGCGGCTGGTGGAGAAGTTTGCCCTGAAGTTCCTCGCCGACCCCAGCTATGACACCCTCACCGCCACCATGGCCTCCCAGGACTACGAGGAGGCCTTCCGGGCGGCCCACACCATTAAGGGCGTGGCCCAGAACCTGAGCTTCACCGCCCTCTATCAGTCCGCCAGCGCCCTGAGCGAGGCCCTGCGGGGCGGCTTCACCCCCGAGGCCCCCGCCCTTGCCGCCCGGCTGGACGCCGACTACGCCAAGACCGTGGCGGCCATCCGGGCCTACCAGGAGGGGTGCGGAAAATGAACGGGCGGCGGGCAAAAACAAGCCCCATCCGGTTCCTCGTCGTGAGCCTGACGGTGGTGGCGGCCCTGTGCGTGGCTCTTTTGAGCTTCCTGGCCTTCTACATGAACCGGCGGAACACAGACACCATCAACTCCGTCGGCTCCTTCTATATGTCGGAGATGAGCCAGCAGTCCGCCAAGACCTGTCAGAGCGCCCTGCGGCTCCGCCTGGACCAGGTCCACGACCTGGCGGAGGCCGTGGGTCCCGGGGACGGCAGGACCCCGGAGGAACTCTACCAGCTGCTCAGCTACAACGCCTCCGCCTCCTTCCTGTCCGTGTCCCTCTGGGCGGAGGACGGGCACCACGAGGTGGTCAGCGGCCCCCGGGTGGACGTGGTGGACCCGGAGCCCTTCCTGGCCTCCCTCAACGCCGGGGAGGACAAGGCCGCCGTGGGCACCGCCGCGGACGGGCAGTCCGTCATCCTCCTGGGCGTCAGCGCCCGGTACCCCATGAGCGGCGGGGGGAACAGCTGCGCCCTGGTGGCCGCTATCCCGGCCAGCTACCTGGACGGCTTCATCCCCCTCAACGAGGACAACGGGGAGTTCTACTCCATCATCATCCGCCGGGACGGCACCTATATCATCAGCCCCTCCGACGCCACCCGGGAGAACTACTTCGACCGGGTCCGGGACACCTATGAGGTCTCCGGCGGCGACACGGAGGCCTTTATCCAGCGCCTGGTGGACGGCATGGACGACCCAGTCGACTACACCAGCGAGTTCACCATCGACGGCAAGCGCCAGCACCTCTACTGCACCAACCTGGCCTACTCGGAGTGGCACCTGCTCACCTTCACCTCCTACGGCACCCTGGACAGCGCCATCAGCCGTCTGAGCCGGCAGTGGAGCGTGATGATTTTCAGCGTGTGCGCCGCCCTGCTGGTGGCCCTGGGGGCGGTGTTCCTCATGTTCTTCCGCATGATCCGCCAGCAGATGGCCGACCTGGACACCGCCCGGCGGGAGGCCGAGAAGGCCAACAAGGCCAAGAGCGAGTTCCTCTCCAACATGTCCCACGACATCCGCACCCCCATGAACGCCATCGTGGGCATGACCGCCATCGCCACCGCCAACATGGAAGACCCCGCCCAGGTGCAGAACTGCCTGCGGAAGATCACCCTCTCCAGCAAGCACCTGCTGGGCCTCATCAATGACGTGCTGGACATGAGCAAGATCGAGAGCGGCAAGATGACCCTCAACATGGACCAGGTCTCCCTCCGTGAGGTCATGGATTCCATCGTCAACATCGTCCGCCCCCAGATCCGCGCCAAGCGCCAGAAGTTCGACGTCTCCATCCACGACATCTCCTCCGAGAACGTCTGCGGCGACGGCGTGCGCCTCAATCAGATCCTCATCAACCTCCTGGGCAACGCGGTGAAATTCACCCCCGAGGAGGGCTCCATCCGCGTCTCCCTCTCCCAGAGCGACTCCCCCCAGGGGGACGGCTATGTGCGCACCCTCATCGTCGTGGCCGACTCCGGCATCGGCATGAGCCCGGAGTTCCAGGCGAAGATCTTCGACTCCTTCGCCCGGGAGGACAGCACCCGGGTCCAGAAGACCGAGGGCACCGGCCTTGGTATGGCCATCACCAAGTATATCGTCGACGCCATGGGCGGCACCATCTCCGTGAAGAGCGAGCTGGGCAAGGGCAGCGAGTTCCGGGTGGTCCTGGACCTGCCCAGGGCACAGATCCAGGAGGCGGACATGGTCCTGCCGGACTGGAACATGCTCCTGGTGGACGACGACCAGTCCCTGTGCGAGTCCACGGTGAAGAACCTGGCCTCCATCGGCGTAAAGGCCGACTGGGCCCTGGACGCGGAGAGCGCCATCCCCATGGTGGACGAGCACTGCCGCCGGGGGGACGGCTACCACATCATCCTCCTGGACTGGAAGCTCCCCGGCATGGACGGCATCACCGCCGCCCGGGAGATCCGCAGCCGGTGCGGGGACGAGACCCCCATCCTCCTCATCTCCGCCTACGACTGGGACGAGATCCAGGAGGAGGCCGTCAGCGCCGGGATCACCGGCTTCATCGCCAAGCCCCTCTTCAAGTCCACCCTCTTCTACGGCCTGCGGCCCTTCGCCGGCAGCGCCGCCCCCGCCCCGGGGAAGAAGACCATGGACCTGCGGGGCCGCCGGGTGCTGGTGGCGGAGGACAACGACCTCAACTGGGAGATCGCCAACGACCTCCTCACCGAAGAGCTGGGCCTCACCCTGGAGTGGGCGGAGAACGGGCAGGTATGCGCGGAGAGGTTCCGCCTCTCCGCGCCGGGGTGGTATGACGCCATCCTCATGGACATCCGGATGCCCGTCATGACCGGCTATGAGGCCACCGCGGCCATCCGGGCCATGGAGCGGCCCGACGCCGCCACCATCCCCATCATCGCCATGACCGCCGACGCCTTTGCCGAGGACATCAAAAAATGCCTCGACTGCGGCATGAACGCCCATGTGGCCAAGCCCATCGACGTGGGGGAGGTCTACCGGCAGCTAGATAAGTTCATACAGAAATAGAGAAACCTGGGAGCGCTCTCGCTCCCAGGTTTTTTATCGGTCAGCACACCCGCTATGCCAGCCGTTTCAGCCGCCACCGCAGGCCGCTGTACCGCTTCTGCTGGCGGTCGTTCTGCGCCATACGGAGGAGGGCGCCGTCGTCCCCCACGGCCACCAGGAGCTCCCGGGCCCGGGTGATGCCCGTGTAGAGCACCCCCCGCACCATCAGCGCCGGGGCGGCGGGCAATGCCACCAGCACCACCGCCCGGTACTCGCTGCCCTGGGCCTTGTGGACCGTCACCGCGTACGCCAGCTCCAGCTCCGAGAGCATGTCCGGCGTGTAGGCGGCGGTGCGGTCATCAAAACGGACCTGCAAGAGCTCCCCGGCGGGGTCGATGGCCTCCACCACGCCCACGTCGCCGTTGAAGATGCCGGTGCCCGCGGTGCCGTCGCTCTTCTCCCAGAGGACGTCGTAGTTGTTGCGGATCTGCATCACCCGGTCCCCCACGCGGAACACCATGTCCCCCCAGGTCTTCTGCCGCTTGTCCGGCGCGGGGGGGTTCAGGGCCGCCTGCAGGGCCCGGTTCAGGGCCCCGGTGCCCCACTCCCCCTTCCGGGTGGGGCAGAGGACCTGGATCTGTCCCGCCTCCACCCCCATATTCTGGGGCAGGCGGGTCTTGCACAGCTCCACCACCAGGTCCACCGCCGTCAGGGGGTCCCGGCGGCGCATGAAGAAGAAGTCGCTGTCCGGGGGGTTTTTCAGCTCCGGTAGCTGCCCGGAGTTCACCGCGTGGGCCGCGCGGACGATAGCCGACGCCTGGGCCTGCCGGAAGATCTCCGTGAGGGCCACCGTCTCCACCCGTCCACTGCGGATGAGGTCTCCGAAGACGTTCCCAGGGCCCACGGAGGGGAGCTGGTCCGGGTCCCCCACCATCACCAGGCGGCAGTCCGGCTTCAGGGCCGAGAGCAGGGCGCTCATGAGGGGCAGGTCCACCATGCTCATCTCGTCGACAATGACCGCCTCCGCCTCCAGGGGGTCCTTCTCGCTGCGCTGGAACACCACCTGCTCGTCCTGCCAGGTGGTGCCCAGGGCCCGGTGGATGGTCTGGGCCTCCCGGCCGCAGAGCTCCCCCAGGCGCTTGGCCGCCCGCCCCGTGGGGGCCATCAGCATCATGGTGCACCCCATCCGGTCCAGCAGGGCCACGATGCCCCGCACGGAGGTGGTCTTGCCCGTGCCGGGGCCTCCGGTGAGGAGCACTACCCCCTGCCGCGCGGCCAGCTCCACCGCCCGCCGCTGGGCGGGAGCGTATGTAATGCCCTGCCCGGCCTCGATCTGGGCGATGGTCTCCTCCACCCGCTCCGGGACCAGCCGGTCCGCCTGGAAGCGGAGCATCCGGTCCAGCCGGGCGGTGACGTTCCTCTCCGCCTCGTGGAGGCGGCGGAGGTAGCAGGCCTCCACCCGGGCCACCTGCTCCCGGCAGACCGCGCCCCGCTCCACGAGGCTGTCCAGAGCCGCCTCCACCATGTCCGCCGGACAGTCGATGAGGCGGCTCGCCGCGTCCACCAGCTTGTCCCGGGGGAGGAAGACGTGGCCGTTGCCCAGGTTGTAACTCAGCTCGAAGAGCACCGCTGCGTCCACCCGCCTGGGGCTGTCCCCCGGCAGGCCCTGTCCCAGGGCGATGGCGTCCATGACCGCGAAATCCACCCCGTAGGTCTCATCCACCAGGAGGTAGGGGTTTTTCTTCACCTCCTCCAGGGCTTTCACCCCATAGCGGCGGTAGAGGCGAAGGGCCAGGGTCAAAGGCAGGTCGTTGCGGTTGAGGAAGTCCATCAGCCGCCGCATCCCCGTGTGGTAGGCGAAGCTCTCGGCGATCTCCCTGGCCTTCCGGGCCGTGATGCCCCGGACCTCGCCCAGGCGCTCCGGCGCTTCCTCCAGCACCGTGAGCGTCTCAGCGCCGAAGCACGCCACGATCCGCTCCGCCGTGGCCGGCCCCACGCCCTTGACGACCCCGGACCCTAAGTAGGCCTGGATCTCCGCCTCCGTGTCCGGGAGGTGCCGCTCCACCCGCTCCGCCTGGACCTGCTCCCCGTGGGTGGGGTGGGTCATCCACCGGCCCTCCACGATCATGCTCTCCCCCGGCGCGGCGCAGGGGATGGTCCCCACCACCGTTACCACCTCGCCGTCCCCCGTGGTCAGGCGCAATACCGTGTAGCCGTTCTCCTCGTTCTGGAATATCACGCTCATCACAGAGCCGTCGATGGTACATGGTCCGTTCATGGGGGGTCCTCCTATGTTGGGCGTTCCTTCCTTTTTTCTTTTTGAAAAAAGAAAAAAGGAAGCGAAAAAAGAAAAACTTTTGTCCGCAAAGCTTCGCTTTGCTCCCGGGTCATATCAGATAGCCTGGTACCTCTTCCCGGGTGCACACCGAGACAAAGCGGTCCTTCTTTGCCAGGAGGGCGCACAGCTTCCTGCCCTCCTCCGTCAGGCCGCAGTCCACCAGGAGCACGGGGCCGAAGATCCCCTGCTCGCGCCGGAGCGCCCCCAGGGACCGGACCTGCTCCTCCAGGTGCTCCCCGTCCCCCTGGGCGGGGATGAGGGCCACCGCCCCCTGCCTCCGCTCCTGCCGGGGGCTGTAGAGCACCGCCTTCACCACCGACCACATCAGGCTCGCAAGGCCGATGGCCGCCAGTGCCGCCACCAGACCGTCCTGCCATAGCTGCATAGTGTCCCCTCCGTTTCGCCGTTGCCCGGCTCAGATACGCCAGTCTATGCGGGGAGGAGGGGGTTTGACAGCGGGCGGGGACCCTACAGCGAAACGATCCCCATCGTGATGGCCGACACGATGGCCCCGGCGATGAGTACGCCGGAGAAAATGGCGGGCAGGGCGCTCTTCAGCCGCAGGTCCATGACGCACGCCACCAGCGCCCCGGTCCAGGCCCCGGTGCCCGGCAGGGGGATGGCCACCAGTACCAGCAGCCCCCAGAACTTGTAGCGCTGGACCAGGTCCTTTTTCGACTCCGCCTTCCGCTCCAGGCGGGCGATGACGCCCTCCAACCTGGGGATATGGCGGCGGAGCCACTCGAACACCCGCCGGGTGAAGAGGATCAGAAACGGGATGGGCAGCATGTTCCCGATGACCGCCGCCATGACCGCCAGGGGCAGGGGCAGGCCGTGGGCTACGCCGAAGGGGATGCCCCCCCGCAGCTCCACCACCGGGAGCATGGACACCAGGACCGTGAAGCAGAACTCCCCGCTCAGGGAGCCGTTGAGCCATTGCGTGATGAAATCCATAGGGTACCTCGTTTTCTATGTGCGGTATGTGCGTTATTCGGTCTCCGCCGGGGCCGGGACGGCGATGGGGCCATGTTCCCTCTCGTATTCCTGAACCGCCCGCCGCATGAGCATCTCGATCTCCTTGTTGACGGAGCGGCCATTGCCGGCGGCAAGGATCTTGAACTTCTCCATGAGCGTCCGGTCCGCCCGAAGCGGATATGGGTTGGCCTGCGCCACAAAAACACCCCCTGTCTATAATATCAACATTATATCGTTTAGATATCCTCTCGGCAAGTAGTTAAAAAGATATCAAAAAGATGTTTGCAAACGATCTAAATCATGATATCATTTAGATATCACCTTGCGGCAGCACCTTCTTGAGATACTTCCCCGTATAGGACGCCTCGCAGGCGGCCACCTCCTCGGGGGTGCCGGTGCAGAGGATGGAGCCGCCCCTGGCGCCCCCCTCGGGGCCCAGGTCGATGATGTGGTCGGCGCACTTGATGACGTCCAGGTTGTGCTCGATGACCACCACCGTGTTCCCCGCGTCCACCAGCCGCTGGAGGACCTCCAGGAGCTTGCCCACGTCCTCCGTGTGCAGGCCCGTGGTGGGCTCGTCCAGGATATAGATGGTGCTCCCGGTGGAGCGCTTGCTAAGCTCCGTGGCCAGCTTCACCCGCTGGGCCTCGCCGCCGGAGAGGGTGGTGGACGCCTGCCCGACCTTGATATAGCCCAGCCCCACGTCGCACAGCGTCTCCATCTTCACCGCGATCTTGGGCAGGGGCTTGAAGAACTCCCGGGCCTCCTCGGCGGTCATCTCCAGCACGTCGTAGATATTTTTCCCCTTGTAGCGGACCTCCAGGGTCTCCCGGTTGTAGCGTTTGCCCTTGCAGACCTCGCAGGGGACGTAGATGTCTGGGAGGAAGTGCATCTCGATCTTGAGGAGCCCGTCCCCGGAGCATGCCTCGCACCGCCCGCCCCGGACGTTGAAGCTGAACCGCCCCGAGCCGTAGCCCCGGGCCTTGGCCTCCGGCGTGGAGGCGAAGAGCTCCCGGATGTCGTTGAAGACGCCGGTATAGGTGGCGGGGTTGGACCGGGGGGTGCGCCCGATGGGGCTCTGGTCGATGCTGATGACCTTGTCCAGGTACTCCTCCCCCTCGATGCCCTTGTGCTTACCGGGGCGGCACTTCATGCGGTTGAGGTCCGCCCCCAGGCGCTTGAACAAAATCTCGTTGACCAGGGAGCTCTTCCCGGACCCGGACACCCCCGTCACGCAGGTGAAGGTGCCCAGGGGGATGGTGACGTCGATGTTTTTGAGGTTGTTCTCCGCCGCGCCCCGGATGGTGAGGGCGTGGCCGTTCCCGGCACGGCGCCTCTCCGGCACGGCGATGCGCCGCTGTCCGGAGAGGTACTGCCCGGTGAGGGAGGCGGGATTCGCCGCCACCTCCGCCGGAGTGCCCGCGGCGATGATGTTCCCCCCGTGGACCCCAGCGCCGGGGCCCACGTCGATGATATAGTCCGCGGCCCGCATGGTGTCCTCGTCGTGCTCCACCACGACGAGGGTGTTCCCCAGGTCCCGGAGCTTGCAGAGGGTCTCCAGCAGGCGGTCGTTGTCCCGCTGGTGGAGGCCGATGGAGGGCTCGTCCAGGATATAGAGCACCCCCATGAGGCTGGAGCCGATCTGGGTGGCCAGGCGGATACGCTGGCTCTCCCCGCCGGAGAGGGTGGCCGCCGAGCGGCTGAGGGTCAGGTACTCCAGGCCTACGCTCTGCAAAAACCCCAGCCGGGACTTGATCTCTTTGAGGATCTGGTCCGCGATCATCATCTGGGTCCGGGTGAGGGTGAGGCCCTCCACAAAGTCCAGGGCCTCGTTGACCGGCTTGGTGGTGAAGTCATAGATGCTGCTGTCCCCCACGGTGACGGCCAGGCTCTCCATTTTCAGCCGCCTGCCCTTGCAGGCGGGGCAGGGGCTCTCGCTCATGAGCTCCTCCAGGTCCCGGCGGGAGGCGTCGGACTGGGTCTCGCTGTAGCGGCGCTGGAGGTTGTTGACCACCCCCTCGAACGCCTGGTTGAGAGTCCCCTTGCCCTGGGGCCGGTCGTAGTGGAGCTCCAGCTTCTCCCCCTTGGTGCCGTAGAGGACGATATCCCGGACCTCCCGGGTGAGGTCCTTCCAGGGGGTGCTGAGCTTGAATCTGTACTTCTTGGCCAGGGCGTCGAAGTACATGCGGCTGATGCCGTCGCTCCGGATGTTCTGCCACCCGCTGGCCTGGATGGCCCCGTCCAGGATGGACTTCTCAGGGTCCGGCACCACCAGGTCGGGGTCGATCTTCAGCTGGCTGCCCAGCCCCGTGCAGGTGGGGCAGGCGCCGTAGGGGTTGTTGAAGGAGAACATCCGGGGGGCCAGCTCCTCGATGCTGACGCCGCAGTCCTCGCAGGCGTAGTTCTGGGAGAAGAGGATGTCCCGCTCCTCCTGGAGGATGTTGGCGATGACAAGCCCCCCCGTGAGGCCGGAGGCGGTCTCCACGCTGTCGGTCATCCGCTGCCGGACGTCGGGCCGGACCACCAGGCGGTCCACCACGATCTCGATGTTGTGCTTCTTGTTCTTCTCCAGCTTGATCTCCTCGGTCAGCTCGTAGAGGGAGCCGTCCACCCGGGCCCGGACATAGCCGGAGCGGCGGGCGTCCTCGAATACCTTGGCGTACTCCCCCTTCTTCGCGCGCACCACCGGGGCCAAAACCTGCACCCGGGTGCCCTCCGGGAGGTCCATGATCTGGTCGATGATCTGGTCGATGGTCTGCTGCTTGATCTCCTTGCCGCAGACGGGGCAGTGGGGCGTGCCCACCCGTGCCCAGAGGAGGCGGAGATAGTCGTAAATCTCCGTCACCGTGCCCACGGTGGACCGGGGGTTCTTGCTGGTGGTCTTCTGGTCGATGGAGATGGCCGGGGAGAGGCCGTCGATATAGTCCACATCCGGCTTCTCCATCTGTCCCAGGAACATGCGGGCGTAGGAGCTCAGGCTCTCCACATACCGCCGCTGTCCCTCGGCGTAGATGGTGTCGAAGGCCAGGGAGCTCTTCCCCGACCCGCTCAGGCCCGTGACCACCACCAGCTTGTCCCGGGGGATCTCCACATCCACGTTTTTGAGGTTGTTCTCCCGCGCGCCTTTGATATAGATTTTGTCCTGCATAGGTGTTCTCCTGTAATAAAGTTTTCCACAATTCCATAGAGCCGGACGGCCCCGGGAATCAGAGCTCCCGCACCAGAGCCACCGCTCCGTCCCGGAGGATCTCCACATTCTCCTCCTCCAGAACGGTGTCCCGGCTGGTGTGGATACGGTCCATATACCAGCCGATGAGCTTCTTATGCTTGAGGGCGCAGACCCCCACGCCCCGCTTGAACGCCCCGTTGTCCGAGGGGTAGAAGCCAAAGGTGCGCACCACCTCCACGGTCCTGCCGCCCCGTCCCCGGAACGCGGTTTCAATGCGGCGGAGGGTCTCATCGTCCCGCTTGAGGGCCTTGGAGGGGAAGAACTGGAGGGAGCTCCCGTCGCCCACGCAGTCGAAGTTGATGTTCAATACCTCCCGCTTGGCCCGCTTGTGCTTCCTTGTGAACGCCGCGGAACCGAAAAGGCCCTTCTCCTCGTTGTCGAAAAACACGAAGCAGACTTCCCCCCGGTGCTCCTCGGGCATGGAAAGAGCCGTCTCCAGGAGGGTCACGACGCCGCTGGTGTTGTCGTTGGCGGTGTGCCGGTTGGCCTTGCCGTCCAGGAGCCGCCAGACAAAGAAACCGCACAGGGCAATGGACGTAAAGGGCATCAGCACCAGAAGCGCCGACGCCTTCAGCGCCACGATGACAGCGATCAGGATAGCCTCCGCCACCGCCACCACAAGAAACAGGGGGACCACCAGCATCAGCTGATAGCACAGGTAGAAAAAGAGGTTCCTGGGCGTGATGAAGTTGGGGAACGGGAGCACGGCGCAGGTGTCGTAGTGGGCGGAGAAGAGGACCTTCGCCGTCTCCGGGCCGCCCGCGACCACGTTCTTGGCCGCGAAGCCGTTTTCAACATGGGGTGTGTATCCCGCCGCCTCCAGCTCCTTGCAGAGCCAGGCGCGGAATGCCTCCTTCTGGGACCGGGACTTGCGGACCTGGAAGTCCGTCAGGACCCGCCGGGAAATTGGCGACATCATCTTTTCTCCCCTCTCCTCCTCACCGCCGCCGCCTCCAACGGGCGGCGGCGGTGAGGTGCGTCTTTTTCTTTCTCTTAGTCTTCTTCTTTCTCTTTTTCTTGGCTTTTTGGGGTTTCTGAAAAAACCGGTCGGTTTTTGGGTTTTTAGTGTACGGGGGGAATCATCATCCCTCCGGTCCCCCATCCTCCGACCTCCCCAGGAGGTAATCGGTGGTCACGCCGAAATAATCGGCCAATAACATCAATGTTGTGGCAGGGACATTAACTTCTCCATATTCAATCTTTTGGTAATTGCTAACGGTACATCCTAACAATTCTCCCATAGAACGTTGGGTCTGTCCCAATGATTTTCGTAATTTCTTTAATCTTTTTCCAAATTCAACTAATTTTTCATTTTTCATAGATCACCTATTGACACACAATTTAATTGAGCATATAATGATACCACAATTAAATTGTGTCAAGGAGGACACCCCCATGTACGACATCTATAACTGGCTCTACGACAACTACGCCGTCCCCCGTCTGACCCCCATGGATGAGGGCCACCAGGCGGCCATTACGGAATTTGCCGCCCGCCTGGACATGTCCCGGAAAAACCGGCGGCACCTCCTGGACCTGATGGAGAACATCCGCCTGGACTGGGGGACGGAGGCGTTCACCCTCGGCGTCCGCTTCGGGTTGGACCTCGCCGTCCCACGG
>Ga0073906_1003033_pt1 | contig 20201 bp, 21 predicted proteins | sample Inofromicrocosms_FD_65485 | JGI IMG/M metagenome (GOLD analysis project Ga0073906, IMG submission 65485) | Mouse cecum microbial communities from Vienna, Austria - Inoculum for glucosamine and mucus D2O microcosms | ecosystem: Host-associated > Mammals > Digestive system > Large intestine >...
ATGCCAGATGTAAACTCAGAAAACTTTATCCTGTTATCTTGTAATTCCTGGCTTGGTGTAGTACTAGATATAGATAGCATTATTGTCACATCAGGCGCAACCGCTGCGTTATGGGCAGCAATCCGAATGTCAACACAGAGAGAAAAAAAAGAAGTAATTATCTTATCACCCTGTTGGGGCACTTACAGCAATATTATTGCTAATGCGGGAGCGATTACAGTCACAATAGATACCTGTGTAAATAATGGCTGGCATCACAGTATTGATTGCATCGAAAAGAGAATATCAGCAAATACTGCTGCTATTCTCTTTGCCAATCCTGCAAATCCTACCGGAATTATTGAGTCCGATGAGTGGCTAACCACCTTAATTCAATTAGCGAAAATGCACAATGTACTTCTCATTGCAGACGAAACATACTATGACCTTGCATATGAAACGCAATCCCAAAGCAGCATCACACATTGTGAAGGGTGGTATGACGTTGGTGTCTGTATCCGAAGTATGTCTAAATTCTTCTTAGCACCAGGCATTAGAATTGGATTCTTGTTGTCAAATCCTAAAACAATCTCCAAAATGCATACTATATTACTTGGAACATATCTTGCACCATCTGCAATCGGGCAACAACAAGCAGATATGATCATTTTACACAACAAGCACTATCGCGATCATATTCAAATATGCCGCACTAGACTCCATAGACTGGCCAATAGCATCCATACAAAATACAATCAAATTCTACCTGATGCAGCTTTTTTCGCTTTTATGCGAATTACAAACAAATCGGAAATTCCAGTAGATGCGATAACATTATTTAACGAAACGGGTATACTTGGTCGTCCTGGCAACTCATTCGGTAATAATTTTGCAAGTTTTATTAGATTTAATCTAGCCATTTCCGCCGACAAATTTGATGAGATGTGTAGGCGTTTAGAATATTATACAAATCCAAATGTTTGATCAATTGGGATAATTGTCAAAGGAGAGCGTCTGCGTTGAATGCACAATCTTTCTATTGCTATTTAGCTGACGAATTGTATCGTTTAGCTGATGAATGGATTTTGTCTAAAAACTATCAACTGCTATACGACAGGCTCAGCAAGATTGAAACAGAACGTTGCCCAGTTTCCTTAACAAATGCGCTAGTATTTGAAGGAGAGCGATGTTCCGGAAAAGATACCATCATTGATCGAATAAGCCAAGTAAATGCAAGTTGCATACCTATGCCACGTCTGTCGGACAATGCTGCATGGCAGAGACTGTGTTCAATGAAAAAGAATTGTTATTTTGCGGTTGACGACTATATAGTGGGTAACTTGCTCTGGTTTTCTGATTTGTCCCACAGACTTTCTCAATGGTTAAAAGTCAACTCAACACAAACAATCCTAATTAACCGCTATATAGATTCTTTAGTCATCATACAGAACAGCCTGCTTAGATATGAACAAAAAGCCATTACATCCAAAGCTCACATTCTGGCGATGTTGGACAAAATGTTCCCTAGGCCGCCGCTTACCTTCGTATTAAATATAGACCTTAGCACCTTGCTGAGTCGGATGAATAACAGCAGAAATCGAACATTATCAGAGTGTGAGATTGCCATAGCCCATGACAACATATTGGCTTTTAGGAACCTTAGCACAAAGGGACATATCCATATCGACGCCTGTATGCCGATTGACATAGTTGCTAATACTGTTCTGGAATATATATGCGCAAATGAAAGGAGGGTGAGTAATTGAACCGTAATAATGATAACGGAAAGCTTATCGTGTTTGAAGGGATAAGTGGTTGCGGAAAAAGTAGTCAAATCGAACTACTTCAAACCAGGCTTAAAAGAGATGGAATTCGTGTAATAACTAGTTCATGGAATAGTGATCCAACCATTACTGAGATAATATCCCACTGCAAAAGAACTCGAATATTCACACCAATAACTTGGTCAATTCTGCATGCAGCCGACTTTGCTAAACGTTATGTTGAAATAGTGCTGCCTGCACTGGAGGACGGAATGATTGTTCTACTTGATCGATATATATATACCTCAATTGCACGTGATAGTATAAGGGGAGTCGATCCATCATATATCAAAAAACTATATGATTATGCCAAATTGCCAGAGGGGATAATATATATTCGTACCCCTGTTGACGTTGCTTTTCGTCGTAGAATCAACAGATACAATAAGTTAGCCTTTTATTCTTCAGGTGGTGATGTGTACGGAACCAAGAACTTGGAGAATTCTTGGATGTTGTATAATGAGGCAATTTCATCACAATACGACGAGTTCTTTCGAGAGTATACAAATATACTATGCATCAATGGCACTGAATCAGTTGAGAGGATAGCAGATCAAGTTTATGCTTTTACTATGAGTATAGTAAAGACGAGGACGTGAGTAAAGTATGCTAATATCAATTGACGGCATCTATGGTGCCGGAAAAAGTACATTAATCAGGCAACTATCTAGTTCTTTTAATTTGAAAATCATTCCTTGGAATTCATGTGAAGAAGTACATTTCTATTTTAGTGCCATGAGGAAGCGCGGCGAATTGAATGACCCGCTTGTATACTACATGATGTTGCTAAATGATTTCGCCTTTACATATGAAAGAATCGTTCGCCCACTCATTGAGCAAGGCATTGATATCATTATGGATAGGTATTTCTTATCATTGATTGTGAGAGGGGAGATGCGCGGATTAACCCCTGAATTTTGTAAGAACGCTCTTTCCTTTGCTAAAAACCCTGACATATCCATTGTTCTTGATGTATCAGTTAATAATGCGATCGCGAGACGTGGTATTCCCGATCAATCAGTATGGAAAATAGGACTCAAATCGTGTACTGATCAATACAACTCGTACTCAGATTATCTTGCCGTTATGAGAGCCAAGTACTTGTGGTATGCGAAAGAAACCAACAGTATTGTACTTAATACCGATAAGCTTAATTGTGAAGACGTTTTCAACTATTTTTCCTATTTACTGAAATTTCAGAATTCTTCAAGGTAGAGCGTTTAATTAAATTGAAAAACAACCTACAAGAGCCCATGAATGTTACATACAAATGGTTATTTATCCATTCTAATCTAGTTTATGTAAATTGAAAATTATCATTTTAAAAAGGATGTAAATTTATGGTTATTACGATTGTCAGCGATATAACATTTTACTTGTTACATGCTTCAAGTCAGATCACACCTAGCAATATGCATAACTTGCTGGGTGCAAGGCCAGACATATTAATTGTAGAAACTTCGTGTCTTACTGACTTTACACGCCAGAATACGTATGACGAACTGGTCAATATCCTTTGCAATGCTCATAATGCATGTAAGAAGACTGTGTTGGTTCACAATGATAAAAAAATAAATATAAATAATATCATAACATATTTCGACGAAATCGTAACAACTGAGTGGAAAGAACTCGGTATATATGATCTTGTTAAAGTATGTGATACGCTTTTTGTTTATAATCAGATTTATCAGCATATGTTTTCTTTATGGCATTATAAAATTGATCTGGGAATATGCGTATCAATGGTTTTAAACTGCCTGTATCAAGGTCACTATGTTGAAAATATCAGTTCGATAGATAAAGCACAGACCATTATGCGTAGAGAAGTGCTGCATAATGTACAATTATGGAATTACTTTGGTATTCAGAGGCAAGAAAAAGCTGTCTCCATGTTGTTATGCACCAATAGAAATGACCCAATGATCCTTGCCAATATAGAAAGGAACCTATCCCGAATAGCGTCTCCCAATTATGAATTAATTCTGCTTCTACATAATAACATGATTCCTATTTCAACTTGGGCTAATCGTTTAAGCAAGTATTGTGATACAAAAATAAGATATGTCGATGAATCTTTGGTTCTCGGTGAATGCCTAAATCTTGGAGTGGCTATGTGTAAGAATGAATATATTAGCAAAATCGATGACGATGACATATACTTTCATAACTATATGACAGATTTAACAGATGTCTTTGATTATACACATGCAGATATTGTCGGAAAAAGATCTGTTTATCTCCATTTTGTTCGGGATAATCGCTATGCCATCGATAAGCCTGGGTTGGAAAATTGTTATGTTGAAACGGTGAAAGGTGCAACTATCACCTTTAGGAAGAGTCTCTTTAATACAATACAGTTTCAACCCCGTTTCGGCGAAGATCGCAAATTATGTAAAGATGCGATGGAAAAGGGCTTAATTGTTTACTCAGGAGATAGATACAACTTTATTGTCTCTCGTCACGCACAAGGAAATGCAAGATTCAATGATGATATACTTGCTAAACGATGCCATTTCACTAATCACACCAAGGAAACAATACTGTCTGATGTAGTAGTATAGACGCTATACCTAATATGTTTCACAACTTCATTAATCGAAGGTTACGGACGATGAACAGTCTGGCCTCCTTAATTACGATAAATATATATAGTGGCAGGTGAAAGAAATGTCATTTTCAAGGAATATTTATCACACCTCGCATAAATTTCTCAAATCTATTTTAAATAGATATTCCTTTGTTCGGCTGGACAGATGGGCCGATGCTGGTAGAAATGTCTACTTATCACCTCATTATAGGTACTTCAGACCAGAGTTCATCGTATCGTCTTCCGGATCTATGAACAAAAGCAACGCCTATGTTTTATCTTATGAACAAGAGTTGGCAATCAGACAGGCCAATATTGACGATTGGTACATATTGAAACTTCATGATATACGGCATCGTACTCACAAACCATTACTTGTGTTGCCCTTCGTATCATCAGAGGGGCTTGAATCTGCTCTGGATAATAAAAATGATATTCTTCTCCAGAATAGCCAATCCATTTCATCCCTTTGTGAAAGCAAAGAGATGTTTCGCACGATACTTAAAAACTCAGGGATAAGTGGCGTACATATACCGAAAACAATTTCATTACAGAACAAACCGAATATTTATGAAGATATTGTACATATGCTCAAGGTTCCATTTTTCGTTCAAGAGCAATCAAGAGGTGGGAAAGGAACATATCTAATTAGAACACATGATGAATTTTATTCGTTAATAAATCGTAACCTTGTAAAAGCAACACAAGTGATAAGTGGTAATGTTTATAACTTTACCGCTGTAATTATACCTAAGCCTGATTCATCAGGCTGTAGTGTTATAACATACACGCCAAGTTTCAAACCGATGAATATTGCCAAGCTTGGCGGTGGACATTTTTCCAGTGTTGGCAATGAATACTGTCCATATATTGTATGTGCAAATGATATCATTCAGGATATCATCCATATAGGTACTCACTTATACGAAAGATACAATTATATTGGTTTGTTCGGTCTGGATGTTATTATAGACAAAGGCAACTATCATTTTATCGAAATTAATGCTCGCTGTCAGGGTACAACAGAAGTCTCTGCTGCTGTCTCTGAAATGTCAGATGAAATTCCCGCTATTGTATTACATACTATGGCAATGTTAGGGATTAATCCTACAACAGATGATGAGGTTATATTACATAATCAAAATGTAGCTGCAAAGTTAACACTCAGAAACATTAGACATCCATTCTATATAAAAATAAAGGCTAAGGAGAATGTCTCTTTTGTTGCTTCTGGTTTTTGCAGAACAGGAATATACGAGTATAACCAGAATGGCTTAATATATATAAGTCCAACTCCAAGGACTTTAGACGGAAATATTGGCGATGGTAAATTTGTGCTAACCAACGTACCCTCCTGCAACACAAAAATAATAAAAAACATGGACATTTGTATGATAGAAGGTGTTATCGAAAATGATTGCATATTTGAATCTGACACAACACTCAGCACAGTAGGAGATAGATTAGTAGATCAAGCATATAGTATTATTGCCCGCTCATGTTCTGTATAGAGTTGCCGCAAAATAATATGGGGTCATTCTTACATACTGATACCGCTTTAGTAAAAGGAGACATATGATACACAGACAGATACATACTGACAACATTGGCTTTCTCGTCATAAAACCTGATAGTTTTATGACAGGAATAGCCACACTGATTCTTGATTATTTTGAAAAAGCAGGCTTTTTGATTAGTGCTTATTCTTTCAAAGAGAATGTAACTCAGAGTGAACTTGAAAGGATGCATTCTAGCTTTACTTTTCAAAATAGTAATCACAATTTCTACTGGTGGATGGTATCCGAACAGTCTAAATATGCACCTTACCTAGGAATTGTGTTAACAACTAACAGCAAAGAAAATTGCTTAGGAAAACTAAACAGACTGAAAGGTGATACAGATCCTTTATTCTATAATTGCATTGGTATACGACAAACCATGCACGGAATTAATAAGTGCATGAACTGCATTCATGTACCAGATAATTTTGACAAAATGATGGCTAATCTTAGAGCTTTTTTTAGTGATGAACAAATTGACGGCTTAATGGCAAATCTTTATGATAACTATTTGCTCCACCAACATTGGCGTAATCATTTAGAATATTTCTTAAAGTGGTACGATGGCAAGACAGCTCATCAGTTTATTGACATAGTACTAAAGTCAAAAATTGATATCCTCGTCACACTCTATAAAATGCATAATAGGAAACTGAAAGAATACACACAATTTTATTTAAATAGATTGGCAAAATTAGAGTATACAATGGATATGTTTCTCAAGGATAACGATAGGGATATCTGTGCCATTACTTCAATTAGGGAAGATATTTGCAGTGATGGACACCTAAACTACGAAGATAGTCTTCAGTTTTTGAACTCTTGCCAAGCATTCCAAATGCTAAGTAATCCCCAGCAATATTCACAACTTAGTGAAGATGATATTTCTTTACTTAAATTGTCCGGAGTAAAATTATATCCTGTCGATTGGCTAATCCTAAAGACATCTATGATACAATGGCCAATATCCTAGTATTACGAAAATGATTACTTGCAAAATAGAATGTGTAATTTTTGAGGTATTATAAGGTATATATTTAAGCCCAATTCCACATATAGAGTAAATATTTGAGAGGAAGTATTGTTAATGTTAGATTATTCCGAGGTATATGCCATGTTGAAAAAATATGGACAAGAACACATACTTCAGTTCTACCCAAGTCTTACTACGATGCAACAAGAAGCTCTGTTAAAGAGTATACAATCTATTAATTTCAGTTTACTTCCCCTTGCTCTCCCAGCGTATACTAACAAGGTCAATAGCAACTATAGCGTTTTAGATGCATGTGACATTAATGAAATAACTCACAATAAAGAGACTTATGAAGAAGCAGGCTGCAGCTTAATCAAAGAAGGACAATTAGCCGTCTTGATTCTCGCTGGAGGAGAAGGTTCGCGTTTAGGATTCGAACATCCTAAGGGTATGTTAAATGTAGGCACGAACAAACCCTTGTACCTATTTGAAATAATGATAAATAGGATCATGGAAGTTGTTGGAAGTGTTTGTAAATGGATACCTATTATTATAATGACAAATCTAGCTTGTCAGTCTGAAATAGTCGATTTTTTTGAATTTCACTCATATTTTTCTTACAATAAGGAATATGTATACTTCTATTCGCAAGATCTTCTTCCTGCCATTGACTATACAGGAAAAATTATTATGCGAACGCCTGACATGCTTGCCATGTCTCCTGATGGCAATGGAAATTGGTACAAAAAAATGGTTGAGTCCGATCTATTATGCAAATTGCTTAATTTAGGCGTAAAGTGGATCAATGTTGTTTCGATTGATAATGTATTGCAAAAGCCCGCTGACCCGGTTTTTTTAGGCGCAACGCATTTGAGTACCAAAAAGTGCGGAGCGAAGGTTGTTGCTAGAGCATTTCCTAAAGAAAAAGTTGGGATCTTATGCAACCGCAACAACCGACCTTCTGTTATTGAGTATTTCGAGGCAGAAAACCTCATGTATGAAAAAAATAGCTTAGGTGAACTGAAATACAAATATGGGGTAATCCTTAATTACCTTTTCGATCTTCATGAACTTCAGAAATCAGATGCTATCCATATGCCAATTCATTTAAGTCGAAAAAAGATACCCTTTTGCAATCATCAAGGTGAAACAGTAATTCCAGCTAATGAAAATGGTTACAAATTGGAGACACTAACGGTTGACATGATAGAATTGGTGGGAAGCTGCCTCCCATACGAAATAAATCGAAAGGATGAGTTTGCTCCAATAAAGAATCGGACAGGTGTTGATTCACTCGAATCTGCACAACGTATTCTTTCTGAGAAAGGAGTTATCTAGTATGTTAAGGCATGAAAAATGTCCTATTGTGCTGATACCTTTGCTCGACAGGTTATGTGAGTTAGAAGATATTCTCGTTATAGCTGTCATTGGATCATATGCCAAAGGTATTAATACCCCTCAATCAGATGTCGATTTGCTTTTAATAGTAAGTGATAGCTTTAAAATCAATAATTTGCGGATTATACTGCAAAGGACATATGACAACATTACTCTATATAATTCGGATGATGTATATCAAATTGTAGTTCAAAAAACGACAATCAGCTTTGCTGTCAGATCTATCGATTTTATAGGTTATCTTAGGAGGTTAGTCAATGGTCATATTCCTCCAATTGAGATAAAACCCTGGGTAATTGGCGGGAATATTCCCGAAGTATTAATATCGGACATTCAGAGTTCAGTTATTCTTTTGGATAGAGAGGGGGAATTCAACCAACTTTCAATGCAGCTCCAAAATGGCTACCCGGACAGCATGAAAAGAATAATGATCCCCCTTCTATCCAAAGAAATAAAGCAAAAGGCTTCTCTCATGTTGAGAACTGAGAATCCAGTATTGAAAGTAATAGGATTCAATGAAGTCTTAGTTCAGTATATACGAATTGTTGCCTTGCATCACAATATAATGAATTTTGGCATAAAGCATTACTTTCAGAATCAAGGAGGTGAAATCAACAAAATTATCAAAAAGCGGTTATTCACAGAACCCATTGTAGATCCAGACATTATTAATGCTGAACTTAACGACATGATCAAAGAACTGGAGGTTTATATTAGTGAATACTAACTTTATTTGGCCATCTGATACACCAGAATCTGTCGATAACGTCTTTAATACTGGTGTTACAATTTTGAAGGAAAAGTATGGCGCACTCTCTCAAGACTCCAATAGTTTATATAGCAGGATATGTGTGGGAAACTCTTTGTTATCCATAGAACCTTTCCGCGGTTGTCCCCTTTCTTGCGCTTACTGTATGGCAAATAATGATCTACGTAGTTTGAAATACGAAGCGTTTGATGAAGGCTGCTCTAATAGTATAAAACAGATGATTGTACGTAAACCGGAACGGTTATTCAGCTCAATTGACTTGGTAGACGCTCTTGTAAAGCACCCTGCCTTTATACCACACAAGTCCATAATAGGATTTGGTACTGGCTCTACAGAGTTCTTCCTTCCTGGGGTAGGTGACGAAATGTGGCAAGGTGTTTCACATCTCAGAGAATTAGGATACCGTAATCCGATATGGATCATTTGCAAGAGTTTTCTTGATACAGGGAAAGAGGAGATTTGGGCTGAGCGCCTAACTGAAGCAGCACGTTATTCAAAAGTAATTCTATCCATATCTGATGTCGCAGCTAGTAAGGAAGTTGAACCTTACCAGGTAGATAGGTTTGCAGCTTTTAGCTTTGTATCTGATTTAGCAAAACATGATGCTAATATCATTGTTAGCCATCACTTGAGGCCCTTTGTCCCAGAAACAGAAAATGGAGCAAGCGAAGTTCGTACATTAGTCAGACGAAGTACACACTATGTAAGTAGCATATGTGTTGGGGGTCTTCGTATCGATCCAGGAATGATGATATTCTGGAAAAAAGCAGGTAATCTGAAGAAGGAACTCAAACCTGGTGATCAAGAAAAAATACTCGACATTGATTTAGCCTCTATAGTTATTGATGAGTTGCAGAAAATGAATCTTGAGATTCCTGTCTTTACAAGATCCTCCGAAATGTTGTCATACCATCTACACAAAGCAGACTTTAATCTGTATCGCTATCGAACAAGCAAAGATTGTTTTTTGCTTATTCCACCAGATATTATCAAACAGGTTGAATACAATTGTGGTCAAAACATCAGTACGATACTACATAGGATATCCTGCTCAATAGGCTTGTGTGACATCTATTTTGCTGTTGATAACGGCAAGATAGTCATGAACCATCCTCTTAAATATCAAGAGGAGCGCGCTTTGATTCATGCAATCGGTCATGCAGAAATTCTTCCATAATATGTAGAAGACGTCTGTTACACGAGAGCATAATACAAAAACTATATTTGTTGCGATGTGGCTAAGCATAAAACGCTATATCCGTCTAGCAATGTTCATATTCAATCATAAGAGGTGTGAATCAAGGATAGAACGGATATAGACAAACGATGCAAAAGAGTAAAGAATGTAAGTATGTGGTAAACAAATCTCATAAAACTCTATTACATCGTTTGTGACAATAGTAACACAGTCGAGGCGATAGGGTAAATCACTGGTATTTAATTCTTATTTCTTTTTTTGAAAAGATCCTTTTTCTTTTGGTCAATTTGTAAAGTTTCTCATTTAGAATATAAAGTCCGATATTACATCAAATAAAGATGGTGCAGATAGGTATGAATTCAATCTTATTAGTAGAACATCTAACCAAAAAATTTACTGTAGTAGTAGGGAGAAGGGGGCTGTCTGGTGCAATATGCAACCTTTTTAACCCCACAAAACGAGAAATTATCGCAGTAAATAATATTTCCTTTTTTGTGCAGGAAGGGGAAATTTTAGGCTTTCTCGGTCCGAATGGAGCAGGGAAATCCACTACCATTAAAATGCTTACTGGTATCCTTACTCCCACTTCCGGTACAGCGATGGTGAGCGGTTTGGTTCCTTATCAGCGTCCGCGGGAGAATGCCCGGAATATTGGGGTAGTGTTTGGACAGCGTTCCCGGCTCTGGTGGAACCTCCCGGTTCAGGATTCCTTTGAGTATACCAAAGCCCTTTATCAGATTTCTGATGAAGTGTTTCAGGAAAACCTGTGTTATTTTACAGCCAATTTTGGGGTAGATGAAATTTTGACGAAGCCAGTTCGTACATTGAGCCTTGGCCAAAAAATGAGGGCTGAGATAGCTATGGCTATGCTCCACAATCCCCGGATTCTCTATCTGGATGAGCCGACCATCGGTTTGGATGTAGTGGGTAAAAACGAACTTCATAAGCTCATTCGGCAGATCAATGTTGACAGAGATGTCACTATCTTATTGGTAACTCATGATGTTTTGGATATTGAGAGACTTTGCAATCGGGTAATGATCATTGACAAAGGCAGTCTTATTTGGCATGGGGGGATCGAAGATCTCAAACGGGCCAAAGGAGTGGAAAAACATTATCATGTGGTCTATGAAACTCCCTGTGCTCCTATTGAAGCGTCTTTCCTGAAAGCGATACAGACAGATGGCCAACGACATCATTATATTTGTACGGAAGATGTACCTTTAGACAAAATTCTACCTCAAATCATGTCAGTGGGCAGGGTAATTGACTTTACGGTAACCGATCCGCCGCTGGATCAGGTGATGAGGAGGATCTATACAGAATGAAGCAACTATGGGATTATTTGAAGGTTTCTTGTAAAAATGAACTGGGAAACCAGCTCGTTTTTCGCTCCAATTTCTTTGTAAGCATCCTTTTTATCGTCATCCGGGTAGTAATGCTTCTGGCGCTCTGGTCCGCCCTTTATCAGGGCAAAACTCAGGTGGACGGCATCAGCCTTGCCACTATGAAATGTTACACAGTAATTTCCATTGTCTTTGAGTTGTTTATCGCATGTAATGTAGAGCATTCAGTGACCGAAAAGGTTCGGGACGGCAGCATCTCCATGATGCTTACCCGTCCGGCTTCCTATCCAATAACACTCTTTATTGAACAGTTGGCCAATACGTTTCAGGCGATAGTGATACGAGTGATTCCTTATTTGCTGGTTATCCTGTTCTGCGGTTTTGCCAAAGGAGCAGAACTTTACTTTGGCCCTTGGTTCTGGGTCAGTGTGATAGGGGCCTATCTGCTAATGTTTTTTTATCAATTTTTCTTTGGGATGATTGCTTTTTGGACTCAAGAGATAGACGGATTTCTTCAGGCACGTGATGCGGTGATGCTAGTCTTTTCCGGTTCTATGGTGCCGCTGTGGTTCTTCCCAGAAAATCTTTTTTCCATTGCACAGTATCTTCCCTTTCAGGCCATGTACAGTGCGCCTTTATCCATCATGATCGGCAAGATAACAGGATCGGATATTTTTACGGCGTTGCTAGTACAGTTGGGATGGATCATAGGTTTCGGTTTACTGTCCCAGCTCTGCTGGCATAAATCCCGAAGGAGGATGATTGTAAATGGGGGGTAAAATAAGCTACTATTGGCATCTTTACTGGAAGGTTTTGGGGATGCAGCTCCGCTCACGGATGTCCTTCCGACTCAATTTTTTTGTTATGCTTGCGGGTGTTTTTCTGCGGGAGGCAGCTACCCTTGCTCTTATGATAGTGTTAGTTCAGAAGTTTGATGGTTTGGCAGGATGGAAAACCTGGGAGATTGCCTTCCTTTACAGCTTTGTCACTTTAACCTTCCGCAACTTTTCCAGTTTTACAGGCGGAATAGGATCAATACCTTCCTTTATTCGTACCGGCGAGATGGATGTTTACCTGCTCACGCCTTCCGACCCACTTTTTTTGATTAACTGCCGAAATACCATGATATGGCGCAGTTTCTATAACATAGGAATTCTGATGGTTACAGTTTACTGTGCATGGCGTGCTCGAATTGTTTTTACCCCAAAGTCAGTTTGCTGTTTGACCGTATTGATTCTTTGTGGGATGTTTATCCTTTTTGCAATTTATCTGATTGTTTATGCAGTATCCATTCGTGTAGTGGAGGTAAGCTCTCTGTTAAAGATTTTGGATAGTGTGTATAAACAGTATATGGTTTATCCTATCCCCATTTATGGAAAAGCAGCTGCTTGGATTTTTACCTTTTTATTGCCGCTGGGTTTGGCTTCCTACTATCCCAGCGGGGTATTGCTGAGCCGGATAGATGGACTTACTTTGAATTGGGGAACTTTGGTAATAGCAGTTGCAAGCTTTTTTTGGGTAGTTGCTGCGCTGGTATTTTGGAATTATTCCATTAGAAAATATGATTCTACCGGTACATAAATTATAAGTTGGTTTGTCGTTGAACGATGTTAGTTTTTAGGAGGACAAAGTAATGAAAGAGATTTTCAGAACTGTTATTAATGCTTGTATCACAGAAGAATTGTTAAATTTTGGAAGCACAGATGTAGATTGGGAAAGTATTTACTTGTTCTGTAATAAGAACAGTATAGCAGAAATATTTGGGACCTATTTTGGAGGGTATATTCCACCAGCACAAAAAATGATCTTTGAAGAATATATCGGTGAAAGAAAAGCTGTTCTATTGGATAGGTTACAGGTATTAAAAAAGGTTATAGGTATTTTTGAAAAACATAATATAAGTTATTGCTTAAATAAAGGGTTTGTGTTTTCAAAACTATTTTATAATGATGTATTCCTAAGAGGTGGAAATGATATTGATTTTCTGGTTCAAAATGGACCAGCAACTCTTTCGTTACTTCATGAATATGGTTTTCAGCAAAAATATAAGGAATTTTTTACAACGCCCTGCCCAGTGCTTTTTGATGGTAATGCACATGAATATAGACCATTAGTGACTCAGGAATATCCAAATCAACGGATAGAGATTGCAATATCCTTGCACAATATCCGAGGAGAATACAAACATTCTTTCTTTTTTGAACATAGTCACAAGGTACATTTAGTTGACAATTTGTTTGTCAATACATTTGATTTGGAATATCAATTTATAAATGCGTGTTCCAACATTTATAATGATGATGAAACAAAGGATGTAATAAAAGCCCGTAATTATATTGATATTGGGCGCTGTATCCTGCTATATTATAATTGCATAAATTGGAATTGTGTTTTACAGTTGGCAGAACAGCTTGAATTAACACATTGCATATATTATGTACTGAATGGACTATTGAGTATTGTCGATACATTTCCATTAAAAGAAATGTTGAACTCGATTATTATGAAAATTGATTCTGATAGGTTTAATCCAGGTATAAAAAGATATTTTGTAAATAGTATATGCGGATTAAACGATTGGAATCAGGATCTTTTAGAGCGGATGATTATGGAACGAAACGACATAAAAATGCTTAGAAAACAACTTTTGTGCAAGAGAAATTATTCTGCATCAAATCCACATCTCCGTACTCCAATTCGCTTACAATACAGCCAAAAAACTCAATGTTTTGAAAGCGATGTGCTTAGCTTTTTTGTCGAAAAATACAGTTTCTATGTGAAGTACTCCATCATGTCCAGCTATAATCTCCTAAAATTTAGGATTTATTTAGATGAAAATATTGAGGTTTTATTAGAGCGGCTCACTTTTAATGTACGCCTATTTAATCCTATAGAAGATGATACCCAAAAAGTTGATCAAGTTGATATTGCATGGCAAAGCAGAAAAAATGGTATTGAAGTTAAAAAAAGCAGTCATTCAGATAGTTCAGTGAAGGCATTCCGGAATTTAAAGGAGGACCTAAAACAAGAAGGTGTTACAGTTGATCTTATGGAAAATTCAAGTTTTTTGCTTACTCTTGATATGCCAAATCTAGGCTTTGCGGATGTTAATACTCCCTTGGCATTTAAAATATATCTTCAGGAAAATTTTATGCTAGACGAAAACATTTCTATTTCGCATAATTTGGTTGGGTGTTCTGACCAAGAGGTTATTGCTGATTGGAAAAATGGATTAGGTATAGAATACACATACCCTAATGTTATAATGCTCGAAATGTAAATTTTACCTGAGAAATTACAATTATATTTGCTAATTCTTAATAGCCAGTAACGAAAGAGTGAGAAGGTATTTACTTTAAATTAGAAGATGTCCTTTGATAGTGAAATCCAAAAAGATATTTGAAACTATGCAACAGAGAGAAGTCACAAAATAGCCTTGTCGTTGGAGCATTTAAATAGTGTAATTTATAGAAAACTCCCGATTCAGAGCATCCACAATGCCAAAACTCTGCAACAAAATCCACCCACTTCTGGTATTTTGGAGGGCTATCAAAGAACCTGTGAACACCCTTCGTTCTGTCTGCACAAATTTGAACATTGCGAACAGGAGGATGACTGCCTGACTTTCTAACGGACGCGGAAGTCCGATGAAAGTTAGGCCATTCTCTCCTATTCTAATGTATGGGCAACGAGATGTCCCATGCCCGTGGCTGGTTGCCACATATCAAGGGGCAAATTTATTGTAACAGATATGGTTAGTTATAAACATGGAAGAAAAAGAATACAAAGTAATGCTTAATTTGGAAAAATATAATGAGCTTTTCAATCAATTTGATTGGGAAACATATATCAGACAGTGTAACTACTATTATGATTCAAAAAGCTTTTGGGCAAATACTCATGGATATACAGTCCGTGTCCGTAAGATAGAGGACAACATTATATTACAGATCAAATCTCCCAATACAAGTAAAGAGGCCTATAAAAGCAGGACAGAATACGGAATGGAGATCAGCCGTATTCCTGAATACCTGTATACCGCAGACTTGGTTTCAATAAAAGATGATACCAGCCGTCCAGAAAGATTAGAGATGTTGGGGTATCTGGAAACTGAACGGTATACAAAACATTTGACCGATGATATTGTATTGTTTTTGGATAGGAACCAATATTGCGGTTTTGTGGATTATGAAGTTGAGGTAGAGTTTTCAAAGGATAGCGGGACTGCAGAAAAATTTCTGCTTGGTTTAGGATTGGAGCCACATAAAATCCCAGGCAAGTATACCAGATTTGTTATGCAGTTTACAAATGTAGAAGATAACAAATAGAATACTATAATGTACCCTATAAGGTGGACACGGCAAGCGAAAGGGAATGCAAGAACTGTTGATTACCGCTAGGGAAAATAATAGATGAATGGAAGGGCAGAAATAGCAGATAGAATCCCAAACCGTAGACACTCAAAAAAGGAGGATACCCAGAAAAATAGACACGTAAGCGAAATGTTTCTTTACCCAACCATAGACATGCAGCAAAGGGGAATGCCCCTGGAAAGTAGACAAGGGAAAAAGGCATCGGATACCCCAAAATAGACAGCGGGTAAAGGGAATAAGGATAGTGGAGTGGACAGATGGGTATTTCCAAGGCCAAGGGCATCTGGTACAAAAAGTGGCAGAGCCATAGATTGGAGAAGATGCGATGAGAGAATATACAGCAAAAGAGATGAAGCTCCTGAAGGCAAACCCGTATACCTTCAAGGTGACAAAAAACAAGCTCTATTTTACGGCAGAGTTCAAGGAGGCATTCTGGACAGCATACCAGGCAGGGCTTGCGCCAAGAAAGATACTGGAGGATTTTGGATACGACCTTGGGATGTTTGGACAGAAGCAGATAGACAGCATGGTCCAAAGCATCAAGCGTCAGGCAGAGGGTGGAGGCGGATTCAGGCAGGGAGAGAACCGAACGCGGAGGAAAAAGGATGCCCTGTCAATACCGGAGGGAGCATCAGCAGAGTCGAAGGAAAGCCTGGAATGCATACTGAATGAAGTAAAGTACCTCCGGCAGGAAGTGGAATTTCTAAAAAAAATTGTCAGGATAGAAAATACAGCAGCGAGGAAATCCTGATGGGGTCCGGGTGGAAATTTGAAGTGATTCAGAAGACACTGCAGGAAGAGTGCAACCAGCTGAGTGTAAGCGAGCTCTGCGAGATAGCAGGAGTTTCCCGATCCGGGTATTACAGATGGGTAAATGCCGCAGGAGTCAGGGGAGAAAGGGGACCGGGAAGATTTTGAACAGGTCCTGAAAGCATACAGCCAGCGTGGATACAGCAAAGGAGCAAGGGGCATATACATGTGCATGGCCCACTGGAATCCGCCGGTTATAATGAATTTAAAGAAAATAAGGAGGTTGATGGATAAATACGGCCTAATGTGCCCCGTAAGGAAAGCAAACCCATACAGGAGGATGGCTAAAGCCATGAAGACAAGCCGCATAGCTGACAATCTCCTGGAGCGCAAATTTACGGAATATGGGCCAAGGAAAGTGCTTCTGACCGATATTACCTATATACCGTACAATGGGACATTTGCATATCTTTCAACGATCCTGGACGCATACACGAGGCAAGTACTGTCATATGTCCTGAGTGATTCATTAGAGGTTGATTTTGTTTTGGAGACTGTCAGGAAGCTGATAAAGAGCCATGGTGTTGAGTTGACGAAAGAGACGTTGATCCATTCAGACCAGGGCTGCCATTATACAAGTACCAGCTTTATTCAGCTGGTCAATGACAAAGAATTAAGGCAGTCCATGTCAAGGAAAGGGAACTGCTGGGACAATGCCCCGCAGGAGAGCTTCTTCGGCCACATGAAGGATGAAATCGACATCAGTGGATGCACAAAATATTGGGAAGTCAAGACAAAAGTGGATGACTGGATGGATTACTACAACAATGAGCGTTATCAATGGCAGCTGGCGAAGCTGTCTCCCAACGAATATTATGAATATATATCGACAGGGGTATACCCATTGAAAGGAGTTGTTAATGAAGGAAAAGGACAACTTGAGGGCCCAATTACAAATTAAAAAATGTCCTTGACAAGGGGGACAATTCATACAGTTTGAGATCGAGGCACAAGGCAGTAAGCAATTTTACGATCCTACATTGCTTCATCGCACTGCTTCCTCCAGCCAATCTATGACTATTAACGCATTGGACGAAAAAAGTTATAGATTTATTTCTTGGGGAGCAGTATCAATGAGAGCTTGTGCAGTGGCTTTAACAACTTGTAAGGAACGTTCATCGCAAAGAGAAAGCATGCGGAGAAGTTTTTCGATTTCAGAATTCTTGGCTGGTTTTTCGGGATAGAAAATAGAATCCGGAGAAATGGATAGCTCACGGATTAACTTGTATAAGATGTCATAGCTTGGTTTTTTACCTTCGTTTTCTATTCGATATAAGTAACGCTCGGTAATACCAACATTTTCGGACAAAGTCTCTACAGTTATACCAGCCTTTTCACGCGCATTTTTTAAAACAATACCTAATATTTCAGAATTACTATGCACTATTAGTTCACCTCCTTTTTATAATTTTACAGATTTACGTCATTTTGATAATGGCATGAAGATTCAATTATAAATGGCTTTTAAGTTCAATTTGTCTTTACATAAAGAATAGACATTGTATTTCCCTTCCAGCAAAAACAAAGACCTGATAGAAACGAGAATGATACAGCCCTGTTTATCAGTCTGAGTTTAGATTGGAGGGATTTTTATTTGTCTGGAACTATTTAATGGACTGTCATCAAGGTAATGTTACAGCCATAGTTAGTATTTGGGTTAATCAAACATTGTCAAAAAAAGTCGATTTGTTTTTAAAAATCATTTCTGCCTATATACTGAACTTATAAACCAGTATAAATATGAAATACACTATATTAATGCCCCTAACCATAGGCGCTATGCGCTGAGGATTAGGGGCATTTTTCTGCCTATTTGCAAAGTAATATTCAGGACACGCGGACCTCCGTTTCTGATTTAAAACCAGTGAACAAAAATCAGAAACGGAGAAATGCAAAATGCGGAAAAGATATTACATAAGGAATTGTCCTGATACCTATGGAGAAGGAACAGAGTGGATTGAACTAAGCGGCAAGGAATTTTATCAGTTCGTCAACTCGCAGGAAGGAAAAAACCGGTTTTTTATAGACATGGGAAATGTTGTGCTGGAAGTATCCGAGCAAGAATTCAAGCTATATAAGACTGAGAAGAACCATCAAAATTATGTAGAAAAACTGACTGAAGGCTTTTCAACTGTTTCCTTTTACGCTGAAGGTGAAGAAGGAGAATATAGCTTGTTGGATACGATAGAGGATAGCACACATCAGACCGTTGAAGATGAGGTGATATCCAGGATAAACATAGAGACCATTAGGACAGCATTGAGTCTTCTGAACAGAGATGATTACATACTGATCTATAAGCTATACCTCATGGATGGGCGTGAAACAGAACGCACATTGGCCAAGGAACTTGGAATCTCCCAAGCGGCAGTTCACAAAAGAAAAACGAAAGTTCTTGAAAATTTGAGATTACTGGTTATCAAAATCGAAAAAAGTCAGCAATAGAAAGTAGGGAACTTTTTTTCTGTGAACGGAACGCTTATGGAAGAATGGACAGCATACAAAATGACTGAAAAGGATAAAGAAGGACAGCAATCATGTAAAAAATGAAAATAAATTATCAAAAAGAGCCATTTTGTGGGTAAAAAAAGGGTTTTCATTCGCTCTGTTGGCAGAAAGGGGAAAATACCAATCCCCGGATGAAATGGAGTGGAGAAAATGAAGAAGCCTCCTCACTTTGAAAGTTTGGGAGAGTTTGATCACTACTGCAAAAAAGCTCTGGAACATGAGGCGATTGATTATCTGCGCGAGATGGGGAAACTGCGCAGTCGCCAAAAGTCGTTAAGTTCATTGACACAGGAAGAAATGGCAAGACTTTCATCAGAAGACAGCTATCCCAGCAGCAGTTATGTCTTTTCAGCCCATGGATACAATCTGCTGATAGACAATGAAATGGTAGCGGAAGCGTTTGCAGAGTTGGAGGAGCAGGAACGGAGCATCCTAATTTTGTATTGCGTACTAAACTTAGCGGATGAAAAAATCGGCAAACTGATGGGGCTTTCCCGCAGTACGGTACAGCGTTACCGGACCAAAAGTCTGGAGACGCTACGGGAGAAGCTTGCAGGATTTGTAATGAAAAGGGGTAAAAATGACAAATTACAGAAGGAAGAATGATGATCTGTCAATAACGGCAGTGAGAGCCGCCCGAAAAGGGGATGGAGAGGCGATGAAAGAAATCCTCTGTTACTATGAGGGTTACATAAACAGGCTTTGTACCCGGAAACTGTACGATAAACATGGAAATCCCTGCATTTGTTTGGACGAGTTTATGAAACGGCGTTTGGAGCGCAGGCTTATCTATATCATTGCTACAGCAGAATAATGACTATGTCCATATGGTGGATGAAGTATCTTACCCTTTCTCAGCTGAATCTGCCAGTAGC
>Ga0073906_1003036_pt1 | contig 20167 bp, 12 predicted proteins | sample Inofromicrocosms_FD_65485 | JGI IMG/M metagenome (GOLD analysis project Ga0073906, IMG submission 65485) | Mouse cecum microbial communities from Vienna, Austria - Inoculum for glucosamine and mucus D2O microcosms | ecosystem: Host-associated > Mammals > Digestive system > Large intestine >...
GCCGTTCTTTTCGTACGTGTCCTCCGCTTCCCAATCCACGAGAAGCTTGATCTTCGTGATCGTCCAACTGACGCTAACGGGCGTGCTTTCGTTTTCCCACGTATAATTATTGCTCGGGGTGATGCGCGCCGTGTAGCTGCCCGCGTTCTTGCCCGTGCCTCCCGTAAGCGTCATCTTCGACGCGTCATAGCCGTACAGTTTTTCCGCGATCGACTGCTCGTAGCCGTTGTACTCCACGCTTACGCTTTCGAACGAAGGTCGCGCGATCGTCGCCTTGGCGATCGTCCAGTTGTACGTTGCTACGCTTCCGCCTTCCGTCCACTCGTGGTTCCCGTCCAGCGTTACCGCCACCGTATACGGCGTCGCCTTCACCTCCGTCGCCGTGAGGTCGCCCGTTACGCTCATATAGCTTTCCAGTCCGTTCAGGATAAACGCGATCTCGTTGCCCGTATACTCGTAGCTCGTCTGCATCGGCGTGGGTTTTGACACCTTCATTTTGTCGATCGTAAATGCTTGCGGCGTCATTCCCTCCGCAAGCTTGTATACGCTTTCCACCGATTCCGCGATTACCACGGTTACCGTATAACTTCCCGCGTCGATCCCCTCGCTCTTGCTGTTCCCGCTCGTCAAGATGACGTATTCGAACTGCGATTCGCTCAGCTGATGTCCGTCCTCGTCCGTCAGCGTTGCCTTCGGGTGTTGCGCCGTTCCGTTATAGGTATACTTCGCCTCGGCGGACCAGCTCACCGTTACCGCAAGGCGGGGCGGGCTGATCGTAAAGCGCGTTGTAATGGGCGATAGCGTGTAGTCGGGGTCCACGGTAAAGGTTGCGATCGCCGTATATACGCCCTGCGCCACCACTTCGCTCTTGTCCACGTCCACGCCGCCCTTTTGATACGTGATCACTATATCCGTTACGTACGGGCGAATCTCCGCTGGCAGCATGGCGATGCGCAGCGGGTCGATTTCCAACGGGCTGCCCGTATAATCCTTGGTGCAGGCGGGGAAATTGATCTGTCCGCTGTAACCGTCTAAACTGATCGGCGTTACCGTAATTTCCACCGTCTCCGTTTGATTCCGATAACTTACCGTGATGCTCGTCGTGCTCACGTGCAGCTCGCCGTTTAATATGCCGTTCACCCGCACTTCGTATCCGTCCGTATTGCCTGCCTTTAATGCTAGCGTCCGCACGATCGGCTCGTCGGATACCGTACTCGAATACGTCGCGTTTACCGTAATGCCCAAATCTTCGATCTTCGTAAGCGCGGGCACGGTAAACGGGTTGCTCTTCGGCGTTACCGTGATCCCTTCCAACGTTAACACTACCTGCGTCCATTTTGCCGTCAGTGTTATATCCGAAGTTACGCGGTCGGTCGAGAAATCCCAACGTTTCGTTGTCGGCACGTTGTTTTCGGTTACGTACCACCCGTCGAGCACCCACTCCTCTCCGCGGTCTGCTACGGGCGTAGGGATCAACTGCCCCCAATACGCCGTCTTGTTCTCCACGCGGTTCTCGTAGCCGTAGTCGAGCGTTACCGCGTACGACTTCGGGTCGGTAAAGGTTACTTCTATCGTTTTCGGTTCGAGCGCGCCCGCAAACGGCACGTTATAACTGTTGATTTCGATGCCGTCCAACTTCGGCGTGCGGTTGTTTACGCTGATTTCAAACGTTTTGTCCTCTTCGATTTTCTTCGCGTACGCCGCCTCGAACATCTCCACGATCTGCTGCGCAGAATACGACTGCGCGTATTCGATATTCACTACGAGATCGGAGTTCTGAATATCCGGAATTCGGAACGTTAGCGTCAGTTGATCCGCCTCGAATTCCACCGCTACGGTCATTTGCTTGTAGGCAGGGTTATCGGGCGTAAAGATGATTTCGGTTTGGTTTGTGCCCGCCGACACGCGGAAGCTAGGCGATTTCCAAACGGCATTTCCCGATATAGGCGTATTCCCGTCCACCATAACCAGATTGAACGTAACTTTGTCCAGTGTTGCACCCGCATAAGCCGGCGAAGTCAGATTAAAACTCCGCTGCGTGGTGGGCTTTCCCGTAATCTCCACCTTGAGAGAACTGTTGCAAACGCCCGTCGCCATAATAAGCGGCGACTCCTTGCCCCGTAACGTATAGCCGAACGAATACATGCCGTTCTGGCTACTCGAACCGATTTGGATCGCGCCGTCCGAACCGAGCGATGAATCCACCGCATTGTTTTTCCACCAATTGTATACTACGTTAAACTCGTTGTGCGAAACACCGCTCGGAAAAGTCAGTCCTGCGCTGATTACGATGCCTGCGCCTCCGCTCTCCGCTTCGTATGTATTCGTTTCTTCGTTTAACGTGCCGCCCGTCTGTGAGATTGCGGGCGTAACCCCTTGCAGCTCCCAAACCGCATACACCTTAATGTCGCCGTAATAGTTGGCAACGTCCATCGAGCGGATGGGCGTGCCTTCGCCCGTCTTATCCGCCGTCCAGCCGCAGAATACGTGATTCGAGTTCGATGCGGCAGGATCCGCGCCCAGATATTTTAACGAGGATGCCGATGTATATTCATACGATATCGTATTTCTTCCTGCAATCGCCTCGTCCGAAAGCGTGCTGCCGCTCTGCTTTAAGTTGTAAAAAGAAATCTCAAACTGTCTATCGTCGAACGCCCTGTTTCTAACGGGAGAGTTTTCCACCGAATATTCGTAAGACGCACTCAAATCCGCTTTCGTCCAGACGTTCGGCGATAGCCTGTCGTCCTCCTGTGCCGCGTCCCACAAATTCGCCTTTTCTTCGCCGTAATAGCCGTTGACGTTCAGCGTTTCGTGTTCATTTTGCTCCCAAACCGTAGCGCCCGCTTCGCCCGCAAAATATACACGCAACGCATCAACACTATTATAGCTGGTTGCATCCGCTACATGAGTTTCCTTCCCGTTCCTTGTTACAAAATGAAAGCTCGGTTGCCACAAATTTCCTTTAACCTTTGTCGAATTACTATATGAAGCGTCAGTGAGCACGTAGCAATCGCGTACCCTGATTGTGCCGACGGCAAAGGCAGTAGCGCAGTTGCCGAGTGTAAACAAATTTCCCCAGAGCCACGGCGAATTGCCTGAAGCCTGATAAAAATACGACTTGCCTGCACACCGAATAATATCGATTTCCCCTATGGTGCCCTTGCTCTTTGCAGCGCAACAACGACCGATCATGGCGCCGTTTCCATTTGTAAGAGTGGTCTCATTATAGGATGCATCGGCTACAAACGTTGTATCGAGTTCCCCGTAACAGTCGTAAAGGTACGCGTCATACCCATCGGTTACCCTGCCAATCATGGCGCCCGAATTTACCTCGCGATGCCATTTTACGTTCAGCGTCAATTGCGAAGAACAACGGTAAAATTCTAATCTTCCTGTATTGGCTTGCCTGCTCTGCGCATATGCAACAAATCCGCCGTAAACTTGAAGCTTGCTGGTGCTTGGAAGAGGCGACCTCGTAATTTTTCCCACCGTATGGCAGTTGAGAAAAGAAATCCTATCGCCGCCGAGGATACAACAGCCAAAAAAACCTCCTATATTGCTTAGCGCGATAGCGTTTAGCACCGAATAATCAAATTCTAAATTCAAATCTGCAAATACTGCCGTTTTTGTTCCGGTCCATTGGTCCCATAAAAACATCGCAAGCGAATCACCCCTACCAGCAGCGTCCGTCAGATTGTAGTTTTTTATCGTGTGCCCCAATCCGTAAAAGGTTCCCGCAAACGTCTCCATTGCCGTGGGGCGGATAGTGCTCGATTGAGAAAAATCAAGGTCGGTTGCAAGCACGTAATATTTGCCTGCTCCGTAGAGCGCATCGGCATCCGTTCTTGCCATTTCATCCGCAAAGGTTTTCCACGTAGCAAAACTGTTGATTACGTAAGGGTTTTTTTGACTGCCACGCTCGGCTCTGCTGTTGACGGTTACCGTAGTCGTATCGTCCATGGGAGCGGCAACGTCGTTATCGGCAAGCACGCTCTGACGGTAAATTAAAAATTTTTCACGGTCGGTAAATTTGTAGGTGGAACCCTCCGCAAACGATGCGTAGCCGTCCGCTTCTACTGCCAAAACCGTCTCTTTGTCCGTTTTTCCAACCGCCGCCGTCGGAAGCGCACCCAAAACAAGCCCCGCCATGCACAGCGTAGCCGTAAACGCGCATACCAATGTTTTTAACAAATTACTTCTATTTTTCATGAACTTTGCAGATTTCATTTTTTTATTCCACTCCTCGATTTTTTTATCATAAACGTCAAAAAATTCACACCGTTCTGCACTTTTTATCCCGCACGAAAAAGGTATACTTTTTCTTTCAAAGATTGTTGACATTTTTTGTTGGTTAAAGTATAATTTTTCTTGTAAAAACGACAAGTTTTTTACACATAATCCACTGTCAAAAAAAGTATACATTTTTTATAAAATTTCACAATTGCATCTCCATTCCCGCCAATTTCCGCCATTTCGTCCGTAATTTTCCTCCTACGCTCCCTTCTTCTACGCAAATAAAAAATCCCGCCCCATTCCGAGACGGGATTTTTTATTCGAAGCGTTCTATGACAGCCGTTGAAATCCGTTATTACAAAGGAATACGCCCTGTGTCCGACACGCATTTCCCGCACGTATTTTTAACCCCCCAAAGTTACGTCCTGACGCCGATACCATTCCAACGCTCTGTCAAACTGGCTTTCTTCGAAGTCGGGCCAAAGCTCCTCCAATACGCAGATATCGGAATACACCGTCTGAATAGGCAGAAAGCCGGACAAACGGCTCATCCCTCCCCAGCGGACGACCAAATCAATGCGAGGGAGGTCGCGGGATGCAAAACCGTTCTTCACGTCCCACTCCCACCCGTAATTTACGAGTAGATTCACTCGCATTTCATCCTGCCGCGAAGGCATTCTTCTCCTTGTGTAAGGCAATAACTCCGACGGAAAACAGGGCGATTTCGTATTTCCCACCGCCGTCAGGCACGCGCCCTCCGCAAGAATCATTTGCGCAGCCTTTACGCACGCCCGCGAAAACGCCGAAACCTGCTCTTTCGGACGCTTACAATTATCCACCGTAAAACCGTAATAAGTAAGCTCCCGTATTCCGCGTTTCCTTGCCGCGCGCAGCAAATCAATTCCTGCGCTTAACCCGAACGCATAGCCTTCCTCTTTTTTCAGCCCTCTCCCGTTTGCCCACCTTCTGTTTCCGTCGGGAATAATTCCAACGTGATTCGGTAATCTTGCCATACCTTCATTATCGGCAATCCGAAATTAGTTATTCCATTTGCTTATGCTGCGCATACCGTATTTTTCGTATACGGACAGTGGAAGAAAAAACCTGTGCAAAAGTATTGACAATATGATAAATTTGTATTATAATTTTAAAAAAGGAGTGAAAATATGAAATATTGTACCCACTGCGGAACGCAATTGGTTGACGAAGCAATCGTATGCACGAATTGCGGCTGTGCTGCCGTTGACACAGACGCGGATTCCGCCACAAAATCAACCCCCAACCCCGAATCCGCATTCGCGCCCAATCCCACGCCTGTTGCACAGGCAAAGCCCGAATCGACATTAAGAATCATCGCGAAAATTTTAATGCTCATCTCTTGCATTTTCAGCGCTTTCTTGTTCCTGTTCCCCCTCGCTTGGACGATTCCGATGACCGTACACTATTGGAAGAACAGAAACGTAGGCACAGGCTTTAAAGTGTGCTCCTTGCTCTTCGTAAACACGATCGCAGGAATTTTAATGCTCTGCGACAATCAGGACTTATAACAAAAACCAACCTCGACGGGCAAAACCCGTCGGGGCTTTTTTGAAGTTTTGCCGAAAACAATCGAAAACACCGCGGATTCCGCGGTGTTTTTTTACTTGGTTCCGAACAGTCTGTCTCCCGCGTCGCCGAGCCCCGGAAGAATATAGCCGTTTTCATTCAGCTGCCTGTCGAGCGTGGAAACGTAAACAGGCACGTCGGGATACGTTTCGGCAACCTTTTTTATCCCCTCGGGGGCAGCGATAATCGACATCAGCTTGATTTTTCTGCACCCCCTCTTTTTCAGCGCTGCAAGCGCGTCGCACGCAGACCCGCCCGTAGCTAGCATAGGGTCGATTAAAAATACCGTCTTATCTTCGATCCCCTGCGGGAGCTTGCAATAGTATTCCTGCGGTTCGAGCGTCTCTTCGTCGCGGTACATTCCGATATGCCCCACCCGCGCCGTGGGAAAAACCTTGTGCACGCCGTTTACCATGCCCAAGCCCGCGCGCAATATGGGCACGATGGCAATGCTCTCCTCCGGCACCCTGTACTGCGTCGTACGCTCCAAGGGCGTTTCCACCTCAATGGGTACGAGCTTCATATCGCGCATACTCTCGTACGTCATCATCGTAGTGATTTCCTCTACCAATTCGCGGAATTCCTTCATGCCCGTGTTCTTGTCGCGCAAAATGGATATTTTGTGCTTGATCAGCGGGTGATCGAAAATAAATACGTTTGCGTAACGTTCCATTCTTTCTCCTCCGTTTCGAGGTTCGACTCTTAACTTTTATTTTAACAAAATTCTGAATTTATTGCTTCCCGTAACGGGTACACGGTACTTTTCGGCAAGCGCAGGTCCGCAGGACGCCGAGCCGACGCCGCTCATCGCAACGTCGAGGCTGACGTATGCAGCCTTGCTTTCTGGCAATTCGAAGCTGTGCTTCGTGTTCATAAGCATCTCCGCAGAATAGGGCAGCACACTGAACGAGAAAGGTCGTTCCGCCGTCAGCGTCATCCGCTTCAACTCCACGCGCGTGCTCGCAACATGGCTTCCGCACTCCTGCGGTTTAACGTAGCCGAAGCATTCCTTTTTTGCGCTCGTTTGATACGCGCCGTATTCCGACGCAAGATGTTTGTCAACGTAGCTTTCGTAAGGTCCGTACCCGCAGTAGGAAAATTCGTCCTCGCCCGCAAGCGCAAAGCACAGTCCGACACGCGGCAGAAACCCGAGGAAAGAAGGCGCCCGATAACGCAGCTCCACGTCCGCGCCGCCGTCGAAAAATTCGTAGGTAAGCTCGAAATCCAACATCGGGGAAAAGCTGTCCTTCAGCATTTTGCCCGTAACCTTTACAACGTTCTCCTGCGTTTCAACGGCATAAGCGGTCTGCTTCGCATTTTCGAGCTTCGACCACTCGCTCCTCAAAAACGAATCGTTGTCGAGATATGCGCGCACGATATTTACGCGCAGCGGCTCGTAAAACTTTTTGCCGCCCAGCGACAGCAGCGCACCGTTTTCGTCTATTTCGTACGAAACGGGATTATTCGCAGGCATACTTTCAAGCTTTTCGGGAACGGGAAGCTTGATCCCGCCGTCCCGTTTTCCGCCGTAGACGGCTTGCATTTCGTAATAGCCGCTCTTAGGCGTCCAATCGGGATTCAGCAAGCCGTCGACACAGAAGTTCCCGTCGTGCAACTCTTCGCCGTTATCCCCGCCGTAGAGATACCCCTTTTCCGTCTTGACCGCATGATCGCGCCACTCCCAGACGAATGCGCCCACGAAACGGTCATTCGAGTCGATAATCTTCCAATAATCGTTTAAATCCCCGTTACTGTTGCCCATTGCGTGCGTGTATTCGCACAACACCAAGGGACGCGTTTCATTTTCGTCCTCCAAAAACGCGGCAAAGTCTTCGAGCGGCGGATACATACGGCTTGCTATATCGATGCGCTTTGTATAATAATCCGACCGTTCCGCAAGCATGAAAATATTTTCGTAATGGATCGGGCGGGCATCGTGCGCGTGAATATAATCCGCCCCCTCATAAAACATCTTGCCCCAATTCGCCTCGTTGCCGAGCGACCATATGACGACGCTCGTCCAGTTTTTGTCGCGTTCGTAGAGGGTGATCTCCCTGTCCGACACACCCTTATCCGCAATTCCGCTGTCGGCAAACGCCTGCCACGGCTCCCGCAAATAGCCGTCGTCGCGCACCGCCATGCCGTGCGTTTCAACGTCCGCCTCGTCCACAAGGTAGAAACCGTTCACGTCGCACAATTCGTAGAATTCGGGAACGTCGGGATAGTGAGAGGTACGGATGGCGTTGACGTGCGCCTCCTTCATCAATTTTAAATCGCGCAGCATCTCTTCCGACGTAACCGTCGCGCCGTTTTCGGGACTGAATTCGTGACGGTTGACCCCTTTCAACTTCAAATGCTTACCGTTATAAAGCCAAACGCCGTTTTTCACCTCGGACGTACGGAACCCGACGCGCTGCAAAATCTTTTCCCCCTCCGCCTCGATCACGACGCCGTAAAGCTTCGGGTTATCCGCCGTCCAGAGCTCGGCATCCGCCTTGGCAAAGGTTACGCTCTTCCCCGCAGCTACGTTTTTCGTTTCCTCTTCGAAGGTAGCGGTAAAGCCGATTTCGCTCAAATTCGTAATCGTAAGGCATTTTTGCGCATTCGTTTCGATTTTGAAATCGCGGATATGCTTTTGCGGGCGCTTTAACAGATACACGCTGCGGAAAATCCCCGAAAAGCGGAATTTATCCTGACACTCGAGATATGTGGAAGCGCACCACTTTAAAACGATAACGTCGATAACGTTTTCGCCCTCCTTGAAGAGATCCGTTACCTCGAACTCGCTCGTAGCGTGAGAAATCTGACTGTACCCCAACCGCGTTCCATTGACAAAGAGATAGAAAAAGCTGTCCACGCCTTCGAAATTCAGATACCAGCGAAAATCGCCTTTTTCGACCGTAATCTGCTTGCGGTAATGAAAAACGGGATTCTCTTTCGGCACGAAAGGCGGATCGCAGGGAATGGGATAGCGGGTATTCAAATACTGAATCCGATCGTATCCGCGCATTTGCACGCAGGAAGGCACGTCGATTTTATCGGGAAGTTTGGCGTCGATCGCCGCCTCTTCGATGCGGGAATACGTGCCGAACGCCCATTCGCCGTTTAAAGATACGAAGCGGTTACTTGCGCTCCTGTCCTGAATCCCGCAGGGAAGCATGGAAACTTCCTGCTCCCGCCCGAAGGGAACGTAATAGCTTCTCGGAGGCTCCAAGCCGACGCGTTCAAATGTTTCAAATTCTCTTTGATGTTGCATTGCATTATCCTTAATCTTTTAATAATCGACTAATTATATCACACTTCCCGCCGTGCGTCAATATGATTTTTTTATAACTTTATATACATTCGTCGCAAAATAGCGGTGCCTCGAAAAAGACCGACTCGGTAAGAGTCGGTCATGATTCGCGGTTCTTTTTCTCAGATGAGCTTTTCAAGCTGCTTCGTGAGTTTCAACAGGCGTTCGCGCTTTACTTCGATATCCGCAGTGAAGGTTCTGAAAAACTGGATTTCCGTTTCATCGGGATCTTTCTTGCTGATCAGCGCGTCGAGCAACGACGCCTGAGAGCGCGACCGCTTTACCTCGAGCATTCTGATTTCTTCTTCGAGGACGCGGATTTCCTTTGCCAATTCCTTTTTCAACGACATAATTTTTTATCTCCTTTTTTTATTTCCCGCATCGGTTATTCTTCCGATGCATCATTCCCTTCGTTTGCCGCCGCAGCGTCGGCGACAGCCGCTTCCGCATTCGGTGCGTTGCCTTCCGCCGTTTCGGATTCCGCCTGCTGTGCGGGTTTCTCTTGCGCGGACTGTTCCGTTTCGGACGCAGCCGTCTGCTCTGCGGGCTTCTCTTCCACGGGCTGTTCCGTTTCGGACGCAGCCGTCTGCTCTGCGGGCTTCTCTTCCGCAGATGCAGCCTGTTCCTCTGCCGTACCGTTTCTTGCCGCTTCCAAAGCCTCTTTGCGTTTCTTCGCCCGTTCCGCCGCTTCCGCCGCCGCAATCGCCGCGCGCGACTCCGCTTCCGCCCTGTTGGCGCGCACCGCCGCAATCGTGGCGTCTACGGTTGCTTGGGTGCGGATGGAAACAAGCAGCTTATGCGTAAGGATGCGGAATACACCCCGCTTCCAAAGAATCAGAAGGATCGCTGCCGCCAATGCAAGCGCCGAAATAACGATAAGCATGATCGCCCACCACGCAAGACCGGGCTGCTTGAACACGTTGAAGTTAAAGGTATAGTCGGTAAGCGCCGAATAATCGTTGCTGCCCGCCACTCTTGCGGTAAGGATATAGCTGCCCGCCTTTGCCGAAGCCAGCTTATCCACTGTAACCGTTTCGCCGACCGCACTGTATACGACGTTGCCCTTCGAATCCTTCACGACGATTTCCGCCATGCCGAAGCGGGCGCTGCCCTGCACCGCGTTGCGCGCCGCGTCATAGCGACCCGTCGTCCAGGACGCAATTCCGGGGGTAACTTCCCACGAGTTGGTTGCCGTAAACACTCTGAACTCGACGATTGCGGGCTCGAGCGCGCTGTAATTGTCGTTCCCTTTCACCGTTACGATGAGAAAGTACGGAATCCCCGCAGGCAATTTCTGCAATTTTTCCGCAATCGCATCGGGCACGAAACCGTATTCGAGACTGAATGCTTCCAATCCCTCCACGAATTCCTGCCCCGCTTCGTCCGACGCCACGCCGAACACGAGGTCGCTTTCGTCGTCGAGGAGTGCCGGAACCGCTTCGAAAACGTTGACTGCGCTGTCGTAACTGCCGTAATTCCAACGGATGACGTTGGGCACCTGAGACCAGACGTTGTGTGCTTTTACGATTTTATAAGTTTCTTCGAGTTTAAGTCTGCCGGTAAGCGAATTGATCCCTTCGATCGTAAGTTCCGCCGTACCGACGTTGATCTGCGAGCTGGTTAAGATATAATCCTCGCCCTCCACGAGCTGCACGCCGTGAAGCGTTACCGAGAGCTGCGGCGTATTGTTTGCCTGCCCGTTATATTCGACTCTGTTCGTTATAAACTCATAGTTGAACCCGACGTTCCATTCCAAACCGCTCGATACCGAATAAGGTGCAACGGTGAACGTAAACGAACGCTCGAACTCGTTGTAAACGGTATCAAGATCGCTGTACTGATCTCTGCCGCCCTCCCACCAATGGGTATGCGAACCGCCCAACGCTTCGCTTGCGGGCACGCGCACCGTCAAGCGGTACGTTCCCGCAGCAAGCGTTCTGTTAAAGGTTGCGAAATAATCTTCTACGGTGATTTCCCGCATCGTATCGGCGACAATCGCACCGTTTTCCGTCTTGACTTCGTAATATTTCTTGGCGGCGTTCGTTTCGTCGTTTTCGAAAACCACCGCAAACTGTCTTACGGGAGAAACGTTCCCGATCTGCGTATAAGTATAAATGATCGTATCGCCGTGCTCGGGACGGAAGCCCGTAACGGAGTTCCCCTCGCAGTAATTCCAGCCCGAGAAAGAAGAATTGGTAACCTCTCTGCCGTCCTCGTAACGGATATCGTTATTCATCGTAACGATACGCCATTCCTTCGTCAGAACAAAGCTCTGCGTGCTTCCCGCGAACGCCACGCCGTCCGTCGGCGTTACCGTGATCGTGGTTACGATTTCGTGTACTTCGCCCGATGCGCCCGTCGTGCCCGCAGCCGCGTTGGTAATATTCAAGGACGAGATAGCATAGCGCAAGCCCAAATCCTTCAACTGTCTGCCGTCCGACAAACTGAATTCCTCGTTGACCTCCAAGACGATCGGCGTGCCCGTATAGCGCGCAACGGAATTTTCCAGCGTAACATCCTCGCCCGTGATCGGATCGACGTAGGAATCGAAAAACTCTTCGCTGCCGTCGATGAGCAGAATCTGCTCTTCCGTCGTTTCAAGTTCGAAATCTTCTGCGCTCAGTGCCACCGTCAAAGTATTCATTACGACGTTGCACGACCTGCTCTCGGGTAACGTATAATTACCCGAACCCTCAACGGTGAAAATGTAGTCGATCCCTGCGGAAAGGACTTCTCCGAAGTAGCCCAATTCAGAGGTGCTTCCGCTCCGCGTCAATACGAGGCGCATATTCGCGTTGCGCTGCGTGTCCGCTATGGGAAGGCTGCCCGTAAGAACCGAAGACATATACACCGTTTCTACGGTTTGCCCGTCGCCCGTGCCTGCCGTCAGCTTTGCGCGTATCCGCGCGTTCTGGTTTACCGTGGAAGGATCGTAGACGAATACCTTTTTAAACGCATCGCCTTCGAGCGTTTTCCACTCTTTCACAGTCAGCATCGGATTTGTTTCGTCCTTCGTTTCGGAATAATACTGCCATTCGATTTCGTAAGTCGTTTCGGAAGGCCGAACGGTGAAACCGACGGTCGCCTTACCGCTGTAATTTCTCTTTAAAGTAACCGTGGCGGTAACGTTGCCCGCCTTCACGTTGTTCGTTCCGTAGTCCACCGTATAATCGTCGGCAGCAAGCGTTATCTCTGCCGCACCGCCACGCCTGAGCGTTACGGTAACGGCGGGTGTCTGCGCTTTACCGTTGTAGACGATATTGTCCGCATTCTCCACGGTACAGGTGAGCTCGTTTGAAGAAACCGCGTAGGGCGCGATAACGACGCTAAAGAGATAGCCGCCGCAATTTACACCGTAGTTCCCCGCGTTTGTATTGCTTGTATTCCAACAATCGGAAGAATCCTGATTGTCGCCGCACCGATATACGACGCTCGTTACGGTTTTATCGCCGTAAACGAAGCTCGTACCGACGTACGCCCGATACCCTGCCTCTTCCTTGGATATGCCGTATATATAGGTTTCGTCGGTACCGTCCCCATAAGTTACGGTAAACGAAACTGTTTCCTCAACGCCCACGACGTTCGCGTCGGCGTTTAAAACGAATTTCTGACCCACAATGTCCGCGACGAGCACGTCCATCGGGTTGCGGTAAAGCTGTTCCGTCCCCGCCTGCGCATTGAACTTGCCGTAAGCCTCCGAAAGCGTTTGCTTAGAAACTTTAAAATTTTCTCCGTCCTTTACGGCTATACCGACCTTCGCGTTCGCACCCAGCGTCCCGAACGAAGGCAGCTTGCCGCCCTCCGTCAAAACGAGATTGCGCTGCGTTGACGCGTTTTCGAACAGACCGTTTTCGGCAAGCAACACGTTCCCCGCAAGCGTCAGATCCGCATTCGCTTCCAATACGACCGCACCTACGTTCGATTGATTCCCGGTAACGATACCGGAAACCGTCAATTTTCCGTTCACGGAAATGATGGCGCCGTTTTTCGAGGTATTCTTCGTAATCTGACCGCCCGCAAGCTCCGTGCTTCCCCCCGTAATCGAAATCACGGCGTTAGCATCGGCTTCGCTCGTGTGCGAGGAAATATTGCCGCTCGTCATTTTCACCGAGCCGCCGGCAACCGAAAGCGCTGCACCCGTAGAGTTCGCCACGTTGCGCGTAACATCGCCGCCCGTAACATCGAATTTTCCGTTCTGCACGGACACGCCGCCGCCAACCGAAGCCGTATTCTGCAGAATTCGGGAGCCCGACAGGGTTACCGCTGCATCTTTATCCGCAACGCACAGTCCTCCGCCGCTCGCCGTAGCGATATTTCCGGAAATCGCAACGTTCGTTCCGCTCAGGATAACGCTCGCTTTTCCGCAGACGGCAATGCCGCCGCCGTTCACCGCTCTGTTGTTCGTAACGCTACCGTCAAGCAACGTTACCGTCGGTTGCGAAAGAGAGTTGGAAGTTGCAATCCCGATGCCGCCGCCGTTCAGCACGGCGCCCGTTTCGTAACCGTTGCCCGTAATTGTGCCGCCGTTCATGGTGAAGGTAGCATCGTTATATATCGCAACGCCGCCGCCGATTCCGTTTCCGCCGACAACCGTGTTGTTCGATATTTTACCTTTATTATAAACGTTAAGCGTTGCGCCCCCCGAAAGAAACACACCCGCACCGTATGCGTTGTTCGTACCCGATACTTTATTGCCGCTGATTTCACCGCTTCTCAGATTAACGGTACCGTTCTGCACCATCAGAGCACCGCCGTACGAACTCGTGTTGTAAGCGCCCGTGATCTTGCCGCCGTCGCTACCATCGATTTCAAGGGTTCCGACAACGCTGATTGCATTCCCCTCCTCAACCCCTTGCGTAAGGTTTCGGTCGATTTCATATCCGCCCAAATCGAGCCAGATATGCGCCCCCTTGGGCACGTGGATTCTGCCGTTGCTGAACGCAATCCCGTCCGCACCGAATCCCGCCTCGGAATCGGAAGCCTGCCAATCGGCGTAAAGCACTACCTTGACGAGCGTATTCGAAGTCATGGATTCTACCGAGCGGCGAACGGCTGCCGTCCAGCCTGCGGAAAAATCATCAAAATAATAGACGTTCTGGTTGTCCTGCCCCGAAGCGCCCAGACAGTACGTCGCCGCGGGCGTGCCGATATTGGGCGCGCTCGCCGCGGACGCGCGGAAAGGCACGACCGTTTTTATTGCAAATCCGAGGCACACCGTCATTACCGCGACGGTGAACGCCAGAAATGCGTTTTTTACGAAATGAAGCGTTTTTCTCATTCTACGTACTCCTTTTCCGAAATTTTACTTTCATTTAAAGATATACTTTCACTGTTTAAGTATACAATTCCAACTTGTCCGTTGTCAAGCAATGAAGCGATATTTTTCAAATTTTATTGGAAAATCGTTGATTTTGTCGATTAAAATATGGGAGTTCTTTCCTCTTGTTTAATAATACTTCCATAATCTCTCACCGCCCGAAACGCCCGAATCCGACAGGCTTTTTCGCCGCAGAAAAAATTTTAAAAAACGGGCGGAAAACGCTTGCTTTTTTTTGCAGATATGGTATAATCATAATACAAATCGGCGGGGATATAGCTCATCTGGTAGAGCGGTACGTTCGCAACGTACAGGTAACGTGTTCGAGTCACGCTATCTCCACCAACGCCGTAAGGCGATAAAACAAAACTTGCCGCGAATGCGCGGCAAGTTTTTTACGGGGGCATAGCTCAGTTGGTTAGAGCGCACGCTTCACATGCGTGAGGTCACAGGTTCGAGCCCTGTTGTCCCCACCACTTAAAACCTAAAACGAACTCCTTTTGCGAGAACAGTTTTAGGTTTTTTCTTTTTGTCCCCGAATTTGCGTGCTTATGCCGTTAAAGACAGCGGGGATAAAAAATTTTGGTTTTCTACGGACACAAGCGGAACAAAAGTACGGCATTTCAAGCATTACGACCAATCGGGCGTTGCGTTTTATAACGGGTTAACACTGCTCCGCCAAATATACGTTAAAAAGGCTTTTTTCATCACTGCATACAGAACAACATTTGAAAGCAAGAAAAATTTTCAACTTTTAAGTCTTATTCTCCCCCATCACTGGACTCGAAACGTTTTGATTTCGCGACGGTTAACGTTTGATATTTTTCAAAAAATCAAAACAATCAAATACAGAATTGAAAAATGTGTGCTATAATAAAATTATGAATGTCGAAAATAAAATAAAAAAATGTAGTCTTTGCGGAGATTTACCCAAATTAACATACAATTCAATTAAACAAGGTAATTGTAATATTTTAATTTTAGGAGAATCTCCCGCGAAAGACGGATGGATTCAAAGCGGGAAAGCATTTTATAATGCTCAGGGCAAATTGCAGGCGACAGGAAGGATTTTGCAAAAATTATTAGAGATTTGTAATATTTCAATTGACAATATTAGTTTTATAGAGTGTTGTAAATGTATTATTGAGGATAGAACACAATTGCGTAAGTGTATTCATAATTGTCAACCAATACTTTTGGAACAAATTTCTAAAATTGATTGTGACATTATTTTGCCAATGGGACAATATCCAACCGAAGCTGTTCTTAATACAAAAATAAAAAGGTTAAAAGATTATATTGGAAAAATATTCCCAATAAAAATTTATAATAAATTAAAAGTAGTCATACCAATTTATCATACTTCACCGGCAAACCCTTTAGGTTATAAAGGAAACGTTGCTATTTTTGAAAAACTTAAAGATTATTTCAAATTAAGAGAGAATATTACAATAACGCCGTCCGAAGATAAAATAAAATAAAGCAAAAGTTATTTAAGTCCTTTGAGAGAGAAACTGCACATCCCGACTATCGATTAAATTGGACAAACGCAAATCCCACATATGAGAAAGCAGAACGATAGCGCACGAGACGAACCGTTTTACTTGCGCTTACGGCTGCGTTTATGATATATTATTTTTATGGACTGGTTCAATTATTACGGACTTGCCATTATGGCAGTCATCATGATTCCGAATATCGTTTACTTCGTCAAGCATAAAAACGATGCGGCGAATATCTATCCGAACAAAATCGTTTCCGTTCTGGAACAAATCGGAAGATACGGTTGCTTCGTTCTGATGATATTCAATATACCGTATACGTATTTTAATTTCTGGTTCGACCATGCGTTAACCGTCTATTTGTCCGTAAACGGCGGACTGTGCCTTCTGTATCTCATTTTCTGGGCAGTCTGCCGGAAGAGAAACGACAAACTGAAAGCCGTATCCCTTTCCGTACTGCCGTCGTGCATCTTTTTGTTCAGCGGCATCATGCTCGCTTCCGTTCCCCTCGTCTTCTTTTCCGCCGTCTTTGCCGTAAACCATATCCTAATCAGTTGCAAAACCGTGTCTGCCGACAACCGAAAAAAGAAATATACGAAGAAAGATAAGCTGAGGGACACCGTACTCCTGATATTCGTCATCGTTTTATTTGCCGCTGCCGTGATCGGCACGTTGTTCGGCGGCCATAACGGCAGCGTTTTTCCACTCTAAATTACTGTATAATAAGAAAAAGGAGGGCTCTGCCCTCCTTAATTGTTTACGTTGGTCACGCCGTATCAGAGTCCCACGGGCGTTTCGGGTTACCGCCGCCCTGCGCCTTCCGTCCGAACGCCCAACAGAAATTTCACGGGAATAATGGACGTACCGATACGAATGGATTCCCATTCTTCATTTTCGACGATTTCTTTCGCTTTTTCCATCGCCCGTTCGGAATATCCGACGAGATACTTTGCATCCCGCAAAAAAGCGCTTCCCGCTTCGCTCAGACGCCTTCGGGAAGTTGCCGTTTTCCGCAACCGATATATACGCAACCGACTGCGGATGATACATTTCCCCCCTGACGATAGCATTTACTTTTCTTTGACGGCTGTTCGACTTCCGAACGGCTATATTTTATCAAAAAAGAAAAGGGAACGCAAGCCGCCGTTGCGCTCCCTTCCCCCGATTTATCCGTTTATGCCGAAAATGCGTTTCAAATCGTAAAAATTATAGGGGTAAGCGTTCGAGCCCTCGAAAACTTCCTCCCCTCCGTCCGCAAACGTGAGACGCAGGCTCCATTGGAAGCCGTCGAGAATCGCATGATTGACATACGACGCACGCCACTCGCCGAGATAAAGTCCTTTCAACTCGCTTATCAGACTCTCCTTCGACGCAAAAGCCGGCTCCTCCCGTTCGCCGTCGCGGTGCGAGAACACCTGCTTTTTTACCGCTTCCCCCTCCCCGAAGATAAGCGTAACGTACGTAAAGCCGCCGAGAAAGCCGCCGTATTCGTAGCGCGCTTCCCGTATGTTTTCCAGTTTCGCCTCTATTGCTTCCCCGCGGCGTTCCGCCTCCGTCGGTTCGTACCCGCCGCGCCGTTTCAATATCCAAACAAGCGAGCGCAGCGTCTCCCGATGCTCGGCAAGCGTGCGGCGCATTTCCCGCGTCGCAGACGGATAAATAGCGTTGCTTATTTCCGATTTTAAAATTTCAATTGCGTTGCGTTCGTCCGCAAGCATTTGCAGCAGTTCTTCTATCTCTTTGTCCGAATAGCGTTCGTTTGCATTATCCACAGGCGCACCTCCCGCAGATATTATAACGGGTTTTCCGCCGTTTGTCAATCCCCCGCTTGCGCTTCTTCTCGCACCTCTGTTTGCTCTTCCGCTTTATGCGCCCTTTCGCGCTTTCTCAGCCCGAGGAAGAAGACCACGGTCAACCCCGCAGTAACGAGAATCGCGACCGAGTCGGCAACGGGCGCCGCCCAAAGGACCCCCTCGATCCCGAGCGCCATAGGCAAGGTAATTATCAGCGGAACGAAGCAGACGAGATCGCGGATCAAAGACACGAGCATGGCAAATACCGGCTTGCCCACCGCCTGAAAAAAGATGGACGACATCTTGATCATGCCGGTAAAAGTTACGAACATAAGAAAAATACGGAACGTCTTTCTGCCGAACTCCCAATACAACTCGGGGTTTGAAAACTTCGGCTCGCCGAAGATCCGCACCACTGCGTCGGGCGCAGCCTCGAACAGCACGGTAAACAGCAACCCTATTGCCACCGTCGAGAGCAGAATATTGCAATACAGCTTCTTCACCCTTCCGTAATTTTCCGCGCCGAGGTTGTAACCGATGATCGGCTGGCAACCCAGCACGATGCCCACCACGATATTGATGACGACGGTAAACACCTTGCTTTCGATTGCGACGATTGCAATGGGAATATTTTCGCCGTACTGCGACGCACCGCCGTATTTCACCAGCATGATGTTGCACACGAGCGAGATGATGACTATCGACATCTGCGTAATAAAGGAGGAAAGCCCGAGCTTAATTGCCTCTCCGAACGATTTAAAATGCGGAATAAAGCTCTTTAAGGTCAGTTTGAAGGTTTTCGAACGGAACAGATAAACGATACCGATAACGAAGGATACCGTCTGCCCGATTACCGTCGCCCATGCGGCGCCCGCCATACCCCAACGGCAGACAAAAATGAAAATCGGGTCGAGAATAATATTTGTTACCGCACCCGCCAGCATGGAAAACATCGACCATGCGGGACTGCCGTCCGCCCTGATTACGGCGTTTATCATATTCGACAGCATAAAGATCGGGAAGAACGCCAATATAACGTTAAAATACTGCACTGCGTAGCCGATGCTTCCCTGAAAAGGTTCGCCGTTGATGTCCACGCCGTCGTGCGAAGCGCCGAACAGCGTTAAAAGCTGTGTTTTCAAAGGATAAAACACGGCGAGCAAAATGATACTGGCGACAAGCGTAACCACCATACTCGTACCCACGCACTTATGCGCGTTTTCAGTATCGCCCTTGCCCTGATGAATGTTTAAATACGCGGCGCACCCGTCGCCCGCCCACCATGCAAACGCCTGCGCGATAATGAATATCGGAAATACGACGCCCGTTGCCGCATTGCCCAAATCGCTCAATTCGCTGTTTCCGACGAAAATTTGATCGACGATATTGTACAGCGCGCTGACGAGCAGCGACAACACACAGGGAATGCAAAATTTCAGCATGAGCTTGGAAATTTTTTCCGTACCCAAATCGTATGATGTTTTCACTTTTACTTCGCCGCTTTTTTTACCGAACATACCCGCCTCCAAGTGTTATTACAATAAAAAAGGAGCGTGGAATTTGCTGAAATTCTACGCCCTTTTGCCGTTCAACAGAATATAATTTTATCACGTTTTTTAAACTTTGTCAAACGAAATTTAAAATATTTCAGCCATTTTCCGCGCGCGTACGGTATATAAATGAAATTGATAAACCTAATACTGCCATTTGTGCGGTATAATTAAAATTATAAAAACCGCAAGACCGGCGATAAGACAGACCACACCTACAATTAACACCCATAAATTAGGGGTATTAAGATAAGCATCAGACGGCACGCTCTTCCCATTCCCGTCAATATAAATTTGCACTTTATCACCGATATTTAATTCAGCCGTAGCAGCCTCTCTGCTATTATAATAACCAATGTCGCCACAATAATATGTACCGTCAAAAGATGTATATTCGTAAAAAAGGCTGTACCAATATAAACCATCAGTTCCAGAACTGTGTGCGCGTAAATCTGTTATAGTTGCTTCGACAGGATGCTTAAAATCTACGTTATCTTTCACGTACCACAAGTCTGTGTAGCCACACACAAAAACTATACCGAAAATAAACAATACGATAGTTGAAATTATATAAAAAGGTAGATTTTTCTTTCCACCTTTCCATACTCTTTTTCGTTCGGATTTTTCGTTCATATTCACTCCGTGTTATTGCGCTAAATTACCGTTTATCGTACAATCATTATATCAAGAAAAATGAAAGAGCGCAACCGATTGATTGAATTTTGCGGGAAATATAAAACATATCTATATCTCACTAGGCTACGAGCAGCCTAGTTCGTCCACGAAAAGAAGTACAGAAAAGGCACAGCTTAACGCTATGCCTGAATCTTTTTATTTGCGTTTTATTAAATTCCCTATGGGAATTACGGTAA
>Ga0073906_1003039_pt1 | contig 20151 bp, 9 predicted proteins | sample Inofromicrocosms_FD_65485 | JGI IMG/M metagenome (GOLD analysis project Ga0073906, IMG submission 65485) | Mouse cecum microbial communities from Vienna, Austria - Inoculum for glucosamine and mucus D2O microcosms | ecosystem: Host-associated > Mammals > Digestive system > Large intestine > Cecum...
GGACGGTATAAACCGCATAAACGTGCATGTGTTTATATCGCTGTCGGTCTGCGTATTGCTGTCGCTGCTTTCGTCGAGCGTGCCGCTCGTCGTACATTCGAGAACGTTTGCGGCGGGCAAAGCAAAGCGCGGCGTGTTTACAACGTTCATGAGCCGTTGGCTCGCCGACAATTGGGCTGTCGGCGCGTTCGGGTTTTTGCTCACCGGCATAGCGTGTTCGTTTATAACGGGTTACTACTCGTATATCCCGCTTGCCGCGTTTACGCTCGTAATGCTTATCGCCGTGCCCGTATGCACGTATAAAGAAATGAAGTTCGGCGCGGAGATAGAAGCTTACGATATGCTCGAACAAAAAGAGAACTGACGAAAAAAACGGTCGTAAATCACGATCGTTTTTAATTTCGGTTATATCGAAACGTCACTGTAAGTACTTTATTCCGCCGTAGGAAATTCGTTCGCCTATCTCGGAAATGTATTCTATCGATTCTTTCATATCGTTATTGAGCCAGTGTTCCAAAAGCCCCATGAATCCGTGCGATACGAATATATAATAGTAGTCTATCTTATCGGCGGAACAGTCGGGGAACAGTTTGCTCATTGTGCTCACTACCTTGTCTCTGCCGCCGAGCATAGCGCGTGTCAAAAACGAGCTGTTCCCCGAGTGCGGGGAATTGAGTATCATTTTGCAGACCGATGCGTTGCGTGCGACGAACTCGAAAAACATTACGTAAAAGCTTTTGTTCGGTGCGCCGTCGCTGCCGTATGCCGCAAGCGACATCGATTGATTGAATTCGTTTTCGAGTTGGCGTTCGAGTTCGTCGAAAAGATTTTGCACCGAGTCGTAGTGATAATAAAACGTAGCGCGGTTTATTCCCGCCTTATCGCAAACGGCTGTAACGGTAATGTCCTCGAGCGGCGTTGTTTCGAGCAGTTTGATAAAACTTTCGCGTATTTTGACTGTGGTTTTTTTCTTTTGCGGCATAACGTCTTCCGTAAATGTTATTCGCTATATTATAGCACGTTCGCGCGCGTTTGTCAAATTTAGCGCGGCGGTTTTTTAATTCATAGTAAATTAGTATGTATTACGAAAATCGCTTGACATCGGGTATGCGTCATGCTAAAATATGCACATGAAAAGGCGTTTTACGATCACGGGTATGACATGCGCGGCGTGCGCGGCGCATGTGGAGCGGGCGGTAAAAAAAGCGGGCGTCGACGACGTTGCCGTTAATCTTTTGTCTAACCGTATGACTGTGGATACGGACGTATCGGACGCGGATATAATAGCGGCAGTGGAAAGCGCGGGCTACGGCGCGACTGCCGACGATGCGGAGCGCGGAAAAATCGCCGCGAGCAAAAGCGTCGGCAAAGAAAAAAATACGGACCATTCAAAAACACTGTTGATCCGCTTTGTAGCGTCGGTCGTGTTCATGCTGCCGTTGATGTATTTTTCGATGGGGCATATGGCGGGATTTCCTATGGGCGCGTTCGATCCGCACGTCGATCCCGCGTCGTTCGCGCTTATCCAGCTCGTTTTGACCACGCCCGTACTCGCGATAAACTATAAATTTTTCGTAAGCGGTGTAAAATCGGTATTGCACGGCGGCGCGAACATGGATACTCTCGTGTCATTGGGTTCGGGCGCGGCGTATATATTCGGGCTTGTAACGGTATTTTTGATCGATGCGCGCGTTGCGGGCGGAGACGTTCACGGCGCTGCCGATCTTGCGATGAATCTGTTTTTCGAGTCGGCGGCGATGATACTCGCGCTCGTTACGCTCGGCAAGTTTTTGGAAGCTAAATCCAAGGGCAAAACGCGCTCTGCGGTTGAAAAGCTTATGCGATTGCGCCCCGATACGGCTACTGTCGAACGCGACGGCGAAACGCTCGCAGTGCCCGTGGACGATATTCGAGTAGGCGATACCGTAGTGGTGCTGCCCGGCGAACACGTGCCGTGCGACGGCGTGGTCACGGACGGCGGCACAACGCTCGACTGTTCGGCGATAACGGGCGAGTCTTTGCCCGTCGAAGCGGTAGCAGGCAAGGAGATAACGTCCGCCACGCTCAATCTGACGGGGAAAATAAAAATGCGCGCGAGCAAGGTCGGCGGCGACACGACGCTTTCCAAGATAGTCGAGCTTATAGAAAATGCGGGCGGATCGAAAGCACCGATACAAAAGATAGCGGATAAGGTATCGGCGGTATTCGTGCCCGTAGTATGCGCGCTTGCGCTCGTCGCGTTTATCGTGTGGATATGTATAAACAAAAACGTCGGCAACGCGCTCACCATGGCAATATCGGTGCTTGTGATAAGCTGTCCGTGCGCGCTCGGGCTCGCAACGCCCGTTGCGGTGATGGCGGGAACGGGTCGCGCCGCGGCGTACGGCATACTCGTCAAAAACGCCGAAACGCTGCAAAAGCTTTCGAGCGTCAGGTGTTTCGCGCTCGATAAAACGTCCACCATAACCAAAGGCGAACCGCGCGTCACCGATGTGCAAGCGTATGCGGATCTCGACGCCGATACAGTGCTCGCCGTAGCCGCCGCGCTCGAAAGCACGAGCACGCACCCGCTCGCCCGAGCCGTCGCCGAAGCGTATAAAACGCGCGGAGAAGCGCGCGTGCCGGAGTCGAGCGAGTATCGCATAGGATACGGAGTAGTGGGCACGGTCGACGGTGTCGAGTACGCGCTCGGCGCGCCGCGGTTGATGTCAGATTTCGGCGTTACGGTTACTGACGACGGCGACGAGAGCCGAGTATGGCTTTGCAGAAAGAACGAACTTTTGGGCGCCGTTACGGTACGCGACGAAATAAAACCGACGAGCAAAGCCGCTATCGAGCTGCTCAAACGTTTGGGCGCGCGCGTTGTCATGCTGACGGGCGACAACGAGCGTCAAGCCAAACGTATAGCCGATGAGGCGGGCATTTCCGAAGTATATTTCGACGTACTTCCGGAGGACAAACTCGATATAGTGGAACGGTTGAAAAAAGACGGGATCACGGCAATGGTGGGCGACGGCATAAACGACGCGCCCGCGCTCAAAGCGGCGGACGTAGGTATAGCCATAGGCTCCGGCACCGACGTAGCGATCGAATCGGCTGACGTCGTGCTCGTAAAGAGCGATCTCATGGACGTGCCGCGCTCGCTTGCGATCTCGCACGCTGCGATACGCAATATCAAACAAAATCTTTTTTGGGCGTTCTTGTACAATTCGCTCGGAATACCGCTTGCGGCGGGCGTGCTGGCGCCGCTCGGCGTTGCGCTCGATCCCATGATAGCCGCGGGCGCAATGGCGTTGTCGTCGCTGTTCGTGGTTTGCAACGCACTGAGGCTTACCGTAATGAAGTTCGACGACGGCAGGCTCGATAAAAAGCTCGGCAGATTGAAGCGCAAGCATAAGCGCGTCGCGCCGCGCGAAAACTCTGTGACGGACGTTTCGCCGTGCTCGGATGCTTGCACGGCGTGTCAAATAAAAGACGGTAAAGGAGAACCCATGAAATTAACTCTGAACGTAAAAGGCATGATGTGCGGTCATTGCGTCGCGCACGTAAAGAAAGCGCTCGAAAGCGTGTCGGGCGTGACCGAGGCGAACGTTTCGCTCGATAGCGGCAAAGCCGAGATAATCGGCGACTTCGACGCCGCCGCGGCGGTAAAGGCTGTTGCGGACGCGGGCTACGAAGCGACGGCGGAATAACCGACGATCGCCGGCAAAAATATACTGCCGACAATATTAGAATACGATTAAAAACGCATTATGTTTTACGATAAGGGTTGACATAGTGCGTTTTTTCGCGTAGAATGTAAATTGTAAATTTCGTATAAGCGGAGAATAATTATGGCAAAGAAAGTTGTTGTTACCGACGACAAAGCTAAGGCGGGTAAGTCCAAAAAGAAAAAAGTATGTCTTACTTGCTTTTTGGTTTTCGTCGTCGTCAATCTCGTACTGTTCGCGGGGGTGTTCGGTGCGGGCTGGTATTTCGGCGACGTGTATTCGAGACAGTACTTGGACATGCCGCTCGGCGACGTTGTCGGGGTAATGAACGGACTGTATTGGTCGAACGATAAAAAAGTCGTTAAAAACGGCTTTACAGACGAAGACAGACAGGGGCTTTACGGCGAGATCAAGGCGAATATGCTGTTGAAGACGGACGTGGAAATAGATTTCGACGCCGAGCTTTTGCGCGCCATCGACAGCGTAATGGCGGATCTCGGCAACGGCGAGGACGAGCAAGCCTCTGCCGCCGCTCTCAACGAGGGCGAATCTTCTGACGATACGACCGAAAACGGCGGCGAGTCGAACCAAATCATGGATATACTCGTCAACATGATGACGGGAGTGTTCACGCGCGACAATATCGACGTCGAACGGCTCGAGAACTATTCGGAAGAGACCGACGATTACGTTTTCAATCTCAAAGACAAGCAGCTTGCGTCCTTTATAGATTTCTTGCTCGATCACTTTTTGGATAACACGAACGAGACGGGGCTGATTCCGTCCGAAGTGAGCGAAATGATCACGCTCAAAGACGTTGTAGCGTTAAAAGAGATAACGTTCGGCACGCAGACCGTAACGAGCGAACTCGGCGAATCGATAGTTTCCGCGACGAGTGCGGACGTAACCGTTTGGATCGGCTTGCAAAAGGCGGCGGGACAGGCGCTTACCGCGATCGTGGAAGACGCCGGTCTCGGCTGGGCGGGCGGACTCGCGCGTTTTGCGGGCAACGTGCTTTTGCCGAAAAACCTGTATGCTACGATCTCCGTGCCGCTGACCGAAAACGCCGAAACGCACGTGTCGCTAAACGGTATGAATGCGGGCAAGCGCGATAAGCTTTACGGTATAATTAACGGCGTGCTCGGTATAACGGGCGAAGGTATAACCGTGCAAGACTTGCTCGCCGAGGTAGGCAACAAGATCAAGCCGTATATATCCGCCGCTGCCGACTCCATAGACTTCACTTCCGCGTCCGAGGGTACCGTCAAACTCGATCTCATAGATACGCTTACCAAGTATGCGAGCGAAAGCCTTTCGCAAGACGATCCGCTAACGAAGTCGGAATTCATGTACATGCTGCAAGCGCTCTTGACTTCGTCCGCCGACGAGCGGCTCGAGGAACTGCAGCCGTTCCTTTACGACGAGTGGTATACGAACGGAACGCAGGAGTTCTATGCTCCCGCGGATAAAACGGGACTTACGAAGATAGATTACGAACGCGAATTTATCAAAGAAATAGAGAATAAGTATTGCGTCGATTTCGGCGAGAACGCCAAACTTTCCGACGTGCTCGAAATGCTCGGTATTTCGCTCGACGGTTCGCCGTCGACGGGCGAGTCGCAAGAAATACTGAATATGGTGGACGCGGCTAAGTTCAAAGCGTCGCTCGACGCCGATATAAATACGCTTTCGCTGAATGTTACCGACAGAATGCTCGCGGCGGGCGTAAGTCCGCAGCTCGACAAAGCGTTCGGCGTTGCCGGCGGACAGTTCCAAAACCTCAAGCTCAATCTCGACGCGCTCACGTTCGTTGAAAAAACGGGCAAAGCCGGGCACACATACGCATTGCTCGCCGTGGATATTGACGTTACCGATCTTTTGAGTTCGATGGGCGGAAACATGCTCGGCGCGCTTGCCGTAAACATCATGCCGCAGAAAATACTGCTTTCCATGACGATCGACGTGACCAAAAATCCTTCTGCGGGTTTTGTGTACGATCCGGCGGAGTTCGGGTTCAATAATTACGATAAAACAGCCGACGTGCTCAATACGCTCAAAAAACTCGTGCCGTCGTTCGATCTCAACGCCATGACGGAGCAGGTCGAAACAATGCTTCGCGATATGATAAAGCAGCTCGACGAAACGCTCGGCATCGAGCTTATCCCGTCCGTTACCTCGTCGGGAATAACGACTTCCGGCAAGCTCGTTATGCCGAACATCTACAAAATAGTAACGCAAATGGCGCTTAAGGACGAGGAAACGGGCGTCGCCATAGTCACGGATGCGGAACTTAAGGACGTTTTGCGCGGCTTGAACGATACGGACGGCATCGACGATACGGTGAACGTCGCCGCGGATAACAGCGAGTTCATAAATCAGATCACAGATAAATACTATCTCGCTCCTGCGACGGAATTAAAAACTTTCTCGGACGTGACCGGCTTTTTGAGCGGCGAGTTCAATTCCGATAAGTTCAGACTCAAAGGCGACGTTGCCGGCGTTAAGTATTTGATATACGACGACAGAACGGTCTCGGAGCTGGAGCCCGAAATAACCGATGCGCAGCTCGGCGCGCTCATCACCGCAAATATGACGGGCGAAATCGGCAACTTCGAGATACTTTCGGTAGCGGTGCATGCGAACGCGCTCGATATACGTTTGAAAATAGACGTAGCCGAACTCATGCCCGAAAAGTTCAAAAAGCTCATAGACAGCGACGCCGTGTTCGTTACCGCGCGTGTGGATATGAGCGCGGATAACGGGCGCGATTATCCCGTGTCGTTCTCGCTCAACAACATGGGCGAAAAGCAGTTTGCGGACATGATAAAGATCGCGCGCGTGTTCGATAAGAGTTTCGATATAGACGGGCGCATGTCCGAGCTTGGCACGATAATTTACGATCAGATGTCGAACCTCAAAAACAGTCTCGGCGGTGCGGATTTCGTAACGTTCGACGAGGGCAAGATCAAGATAGCGAGTTTTTATAAGTTCTTGGCGAGCAAAATGAATCTCGATAACGCCGCGCCCGAGACCGTTAAAAAAGCGTTGCAAGGCATGTACGAAAAATCGGATTCGTATGCGTACGAAAGCGGCAAGCCGTGCTATAACTACGTATACAACGGTTTTGTCGTGAACGAGGGCGCGACTTCGGGATTCGATTCGAGCGCATTGCTCACGGGCGTTACCGATAAACAATTCAACGCATACTTTGCCGACATGTTGCATCGCGAGTTCGCCCAAGACGGTTCGATCGATGCGGTGCAGACGATCGCGCTCTCTTCCGCCGACACGCGCCCGACCGCAGTGTCCGCGCGCACATGGGCTAACGACAGACTCAAAACTTCGGCAAACCCCGTTGCGCTCGATCCGACCAAGGACTATCTCGTTATAACGTTTGCCATGAATATGAGTAGCTTTATGACGTCCGGCAATACCGCGGGCGCGCAGAGCTTTATGCCCGAACGCATTTATGCGACGGTCGTGCTCGAAAAGACAAACGGCACAAACACGACGAGTTTTTCGAGCAAAGGCGTTATATTCAACGATATGGACGCCGAAACGTACGAACTGCTACTTCGTCTCATGCAGCTCGAGCCGAGCGCCGACGACGACAGCAAGATAAATATCAACAGCATAGTCAATCAATGTCTGTCGGATATGAACAAGCTCGGCGAGCATATGTCTATTGTGTTCGCGCCGAGTACGGGCGACGGAATAGGCGCAATAAAGCGCGGATAAGATTATACCGCATCCGCTTTGAACAAGCATTCTTGCGCGGCGCGAAGAATTTCTACCCGATCAAAAACGTATCGCGTTTACCGCGCAACGAAGAAGTTAAACCTTATAAAGTAGCCTGTGGCTGCATGCAATATAAAAAGGAAGTAAAAACCGAGCGTGGAATTCAACAGAATAATCATATATTGCGATTACGGATTGGACGATGCGATAGCAACGTTGCATATACTCGAACGTTCGCATATGTTTAGACATATAGACGTCGTTCCGATAGGCGGGAACGTGCCCGTAATAACGGCTTACCGCAACGCGCGCTCGCTGCTTGCCGCCGCCGCCGAACTCGGACTTTTGGACAAAACGAAAACCCGCTTGATCGACACGCGCGCTGTGCCGCAGCCTAAAGCGAATATTCCCGATATTCACGGTACGGACGGCATAGGCGACGTGCTCGATCACAAGCCGTGCGATATTCCCGTCGTTTCGATAGACGAGTTTGCGCGCGGGCTGAAAGCCGAAAAACAGCCCGAACGAGATTGCGTACTGTCGCTCGGACCTTGCACCGTGCCCGTGCTCGTCGGATACGTACCGTTTTGTACCACGCTCATGGGCGGAGCGACAAAGGAGCCGCCCAATTACGGCAAGTACGAATTTAACGAGGCGCTCGATCCCGATGCGTTCAAAACATACGCATATTCCGCGTCCGCCGTCGCCACGCTCGATACGTGCCATTCGGGCAAGTTCGATTTTTCCGCGCTCGCCGAAAACGCATTGTCGAAAAAACTGACCGAACGTTGTTTCGCGCTCGACGCGGCGCGCGGCGCGTTGCCCGTCGTGTACGATCTCGTGGCTGCGCTTGCGGTCACGCGCCCGCAGGACTTCGACGTTGTGCGCGTGCGTCGAACTGACGGTGTGGAGTACAACGAGCTGTTATTCAAATAAAAGACCGAAAATGCGAGCGGATCGTCAAATGAACCGTATTTAATCGAGAATCGCTTTTGTCGCTAACCGACGAATAATATTTTTGCATTTTGCCGAATTATGTTAAAGTCAGAGAATGGGAAACGTATTGTTGACTTGTGAATTCAGCTGTGTTATAATCATAATATGAGTTTCGGAGGCGGAAATGATAAACATTGCGATTGTCGAAGATAATAAAACGGATTCGAGCGCACTGCTTGATTTTTTGGAACGCAGATTTTCCGAAACCGGCAAACCGTATTGCGCTCGTGTCTATGAGAGTGCGATGACGCTTCTCGAAAACAAGCTAAAGTACGATATTATTTTCATGGATATCGAATTGCCTATAGTCAACGGCATGGAAGCCTCGCGTCGTATTCGTCAATTCGATAAAAATGTCATAATTATATTCGTGACAAATCTCGCGCAGTTCGCGCTCGAGGGTTATGAAGTTAACGCGTTTGATTTTGTTGTCAAGCCGATAACTTATTACAATTTTTCGATAAAGCTCAACAGAGCGGTGGAGCTTTTGGAACGAAACGACGGGGTAAAAGTCGAAGCGCGCACCAAACAGGGGATTTTTTATCTCGACGCTGCGGATATTAAATATGTGGAAATAGCCGATCACAGTCTTATTTATCATACTTCGGATAAAAATATTGTTGCAACGGGTCATCTTTACGAGGTGGAAAGTGTACTTGAAAAAGCGGGATTTGCGCGTTGCAACAGATGTTATCTCGTAAATTTGAAATATGTAAAGACGGTGCGCGACAATATATTATGCATAAGCGGCGGCGATGAATTGCTGATAAGCCGCAATCGTAAAAAGGAATTTTTGGAGTCGCTTGCCGACTATTTATGCGGCGGAGGGGCGTAATTTAACAAATGTATGAAATAACGCAGTTGTTTTTTTATCGTCCGTTGTTTATGGCGGAACTTGCGGTTGCCGAAGCAATGTTCGCGCGAAAGTTTAAGTTGCGCAAAGGCGCGCCGTGGCGAATATCGCTCGGCGCGATTTTGTGTTTGGGATCGGCTTTTGCTATACCGATTGTTGCGTTTAATACATTCTACGGTTCGTTGATGTTTTTGGCGTTGTTTGCCGTATCGTTGGGCGCAATGGCGCTCATATACGACGAACCGTTCAAAGACATTTTATGCTGTGCAATAGCCGGATTTACGGTGCAGCATATAGCGCAAGAACTTTACGAGATATTCGGGTCGGCAATGCGCGCGACGGGGGTGGCGGCGTTCGATTTTTACGGTAGCGGTTCTGCATTCGGATCGACGGAAACCATTGTGTTTATGCTTGTGTATTTTCAAATATTCTTTTTGATTTACAGCGCGGCGTATTGGCTGTTTTGCGCCAAGATCGAACAGCTCGGCATATTCGGCATGAATAATTTTACGGTAATTCTCATTGCGGTGTTGTTTGTTTTCATTAACGTGGTTTTCGGTGCGGTCATTATTTGGTCTTTGCCGGAAAAAACAGACGGAGCGAGCGTTTGTATGTTGCACGTGTATGGCATTTTGTGCTGTGTGCTCGCGCTCATAATGCTCTTTGAACTTCCGCGGCGAAAGCGTGCCGAGACGGAGCTTGCGGCGGTCAAGCAAATCAACCATATGCAATCCGAGCAATACAGAATTTCCAAGGAAAATGTGGAGCTTATAAATCTTAAATGTCATGACTTAAAGCATCATATCAGACGGTTTAAGCATATAGGAAGCGTTTCCGGCAAGGAGCTTGCAGAGCTTGAAAAGGTTGTGGATATATACGATTCGGCGTATAGAACCGGCAACGAAGCTCTTGATGTAATTCTTATGGAAAAAAGTCTCGTTTGTAAGAGCGAAAACATAAATCTTTCGTGTATAGTCGATGCGTCGCAAATAAAGTTTATGTCCGATGCGGACGTGTATGTACTTTTCGGCAATCTTTTGGACAACGCCATCGAAGCGGTTCGGGCGTTGCCCGAGTCGGAAAGGTCTATCGGAGTTTCGATTAAACGCGTGAACGATTTTTCGGCAATCCATGTGTATAACGGTTATGCGGGCGATCTCAAGTTTGAAAACGGCTTGCCCGTAACAAACAAACAGCAAAAGGCATTTCACGGATACGGACTTAAAAGCGTGAAGCGCACGGTCGAGAATTATAACGGTATTTTGCAAATAAACGCCGTCGGCGGTATTTTCAACGTAAAAATACTTTTTACGCTCGAATAAAAAACGCCGTTTACGGATTGAAAGAAACAATTCGCGGATAATATCTTGAATTCGATATTTTTATAATGTATTTTAACAATACAATATTTAATTATCGGAGGAAATGATGAAAAGGAATAAAATATTATCAATTTGTGCGGTGATAGCCGCAATGCTGGCGGGAGAGGGTACCCTTGCGGGCTGTAATCCGCAAACGCCCGTAAGCGAGCATAAGCTTACGCCCGTAGCGGCAGTGTCGGCAAGCTGTATCGAAGCGGGCAATAAGGCGTACTACGAATGTTCGCATTGCGATAAGCTGTTTGCGGACGAGGCGGGAAGCAGGGAAGTTTTACTCGACGCCATTACGCTTAAGGCGCTCGGTCACGATTTGACTTCGCATGAAGCCAAATTGCCTACGTGCAGCGAAGAAGGCTGGGGTGAGTATCAAGCTTGCGTTCGTTCGGGTTGCGATTACACCACAAAAACGGTCAAGCCCGCTACGGGAGAGCATACGGGCGGAACTGCGACGTGTACAGAAAAAGCCGTGTGCGCCGAATGCGGAAATCCGTACGGCGAAACGATTCCGCATTCGTATACGCGCGAAGTTGCCGAAGCAAAATACTTAAAGACGGCGGCGGACTGTATACATGCCGCAACATATTACAAGAGCTGCGAATGCGGAGAATTCGATGCGAACGGCGAAACGTTTACAAGCGGAGAATTTGCCGCACATTCGTATACGCGCGAAGTTGCCGAAGCAAAATACTTAAAGACGGCGGCGGACTGTATACATGCCGCAACATACTATAAGAGCTGCGAATGCGGAGAATTCGATGCAAACGGCGAAACGTTTACAAGCGGTACCGCGCTCGAACACAATTACGATGATCCCGTCGAGTACGAAGACGGGCACAGGGCACAATGCTTGCGTTGCGGCGAATATTCCGAAAAGCAAAACCACGAGGCTATGCAACTCGATTGGGGTAAAACCGATCAAACGTGCGAATGCGGCAAAGTGTTGCATGAAAAGCTTTTCACCGCATACGATAAGAGTTCGCTCGTAATGCTCGAAAACTCGACCGGTTTCGGAGGAAGCACCAACGTATCTAATAAAGCCATAACTCGTACCGACGTTGTTTACAACGGCGAATCCGTGGGTAACGGATACAGACTCAACGTTACGGGTGCATCGGGACAAAAAGTGATATTCAACGGCAACGGTATGGGCTTCAGGTGGGATCAATGGAGCGGTCAAAAAGATTTACGCGTGGTAATAGGAATGTATTTCGTAAACAGCGGCTCCGCGGATATGTCGTTCAAATACTATACCGAAGACAACGGCTTGGTACTTGCATCGACCGATTTTGTGACCGTTGCGGCGGGACAGAGCAAGTATGTCGAGTTTATCGTCGAAAAATTCAGTAACAATAAGTGGGCGAATTTCGATTTGCTGTCGAACGTGACAGACGGACAAATCGATTTCGTCGGCTATGTGGTCGGGCACATAAAGGACGGAGCGCAAAGAATTGTTTTGCCGAGCGACTGCGTTTTTTCGGACGGCACATGCGATAAATTTGCGGAAAGCAGTCAGGTCGCCGGTCTTTTGAAAGGCGTGTTTGCCGAAAACAATAATTCGGATCGTCAATCAAAAAAAGTCGAGCCGCGCGCGACGAGTAGCGGAGCTAATCCCGCTATAAGCATAGCAAACGGTATCAACCCATCAACGGCGATTGCCGGAGAAGTTTCAAGCGACGTTGCGGCGGGATATTCGCAAAACAAAGTTTTATATACCATCGCTCGGCAAAGTAAGGGTACGCGTATAGCAGCGGGTTGCGGCTCGAATATAGGCGTTGATAAAAATTATTCGCGTGTTTGCATTATACGTCTTACGCGAATATCGGGGGATATATCGTTTACTCATTTCGTAGGAGATAGCAAGGGTACGGATTTGACGAGATTCGATGCGGTTCTCGATGAATCGAGTACCGTTGCGGAATTCTATTTCTTTATTCCCGCAAATCTCGATATCGGCAGCAACAAACACATATTGTTCGACATTACGGAAAATATGATCGGCGATGCGTCGTTCGTTATGGAATGCGAAACCATAGATATTAAATGAGGCAGATCATGAATAAAAAAATCAAACGAATTACAGGAGTAATTGCCGCGACGGTGTGCGCGGCAACCGCGTTCGCTTTTGCCGCGTGCGATAAAAGCGGCGGTACCGGCGGCGGGGTTATTCCCGGCGACGATCAGAACAAATTGCCTACGGGTCTTGATCCGTACGTTTTGAGTGTGGAAATTACGCAAGCGCCGTTCAAAACCGATTATCTCGTCGGAGAAACGTTCTCGCCCGACGGTCTTGCGTTTGATTCGCATTGGAATGTGGACGGAGAGGAGATAGTCATCGATATGAACTATTCCGACTGCGACGGTTGGACGCATCGAGACGAGCCTCTTGCGATCGGCGTGGATAAAATCACGTTTACCATAGAGGAGTTCGACTTCGACGTGAAAATAACGGTAGAGGAAGGTAAACCCGATCTGCCTATGACGGGCGTACGACTCGTGCTCGCTACGAATGTCGATAAAGGCGCAAGCACGTCGAATGTTAAAGAGAACGGCAAAACGATAGCTGCGGACGCCGAAAACGGGACGCTCGTCATAGACAACGTTATTTATTCCGGTTTTACCGAGTACGGGTTCGGCGGCGGCATAAGCGACAGCGCATACCCGATATTGATCATTCAGGGCGGCGGACTTTCCGGAACGCAAACCGAGGGTACGCGCACCAAGGTGCGTTATGTGTTCAATAACACGGGGAATACGGCGGCGCATTTCCGTTTTTATTACGATTACGGCAAAGCGGGCGGAGATATAGGTTCGAGCAAAATACTTTCGCTCGCCTCAGGCGAAGCGGCGGTCACCGAATTTTTCGTAAGAACCGATCTCGTTCCGAACGGTGAATCGCCGTGGGTGCGGCTCGAAGTTCTTAACAATACCAATGCAGCCAAGATTAGCGCGGTCGGTTACGACGTGGGCAAAATAGCTGCGGATAAATACGATCTTACGCTCGAGGGCGCGGCATTTGCGGACGGGTCTGCGAGCAAGCTTGTGCAAGTAGGCGAAAAACCCGAGATAGAAGCAACACTCAAAGGCACGCAAATGGGCTGGTATAACGTGCTCGATCCCGCAGAGCGTTGGATGACGGGCGAGGAGTTTGCCATGCCCGCACACGACGTGATTTTACGACCGATAGTTATAACAACAGGATATCAGGAAGTCTCGGTCAAGCCGCGCAAAACGAGCGGCGGACAGCGTTACGAGATTAACAACGGCACCAACGGCGAGGCGGGCAAGGTCGGCGAAATAGACAACGCTTCCGAAGGATATTCGGACAAAAAAATAAAATATACGCTCTATCCGCAAGCCGAAGGCTCTAAGGCAATTTCGGGGTGCGGCAATCATTTCGACAATGACGAGCGATATGATCGATTGTTCAAACTCACGTTTACGCATATTTCCGGCGCTGCCGATCTTGTGCATTGGGTGGATTTCAAAGCGTCCAAAGGCTTGGTTAAAAAATTGACTACGGCGAGCGTTAAACTCGACGCCGAGCACGGGGTCGTGACCGTCTATCTTATAATCCCTCGCGGATTAAAGGTGAATGAAAACGGCGAGGCAGGTTTTCAGTTCGACATAATGCAAACCATGACCGAAAATGCAGTGTTCGTATTTGAAAGCGCTTATGCGCGTATGGCGTAAGGAGAAACCGCAATGAAAAATAATAAAAGAAACGTCGATGAAAACATCGAAGCGTCGGACGGCGCAAAAAAGAAAATCAAAAGTTTCGCATGGTCGGCAAAGAGCATAGTCTTATTGTGCGTGTATATTGCCGTTGTAATCGCGCTCGCCGTCGGAAACGGCATATACGGCGTCCATGCGGGTGAGATAAAGTCGCACCTCGTGGGCTCCGGCATAACCGTCGACTCAGATAAAGCTCAAGCGGCGCTCGCAAAGGGCGACGAACTCGTTCAAAAAATAGCTTCGGAAGGGATCGTACTTTTGGAAAACAAAAACGGCACGCTCCCTCTCGCCGTCCGCGCAAACGAAAAGTACAGAGTCAATCTTTTCGGCGTTGGGTCTACGGATGACGGTTTTGCGTATTCCGGCGTGGGCAGCGGCGCTTCTACGATAATCGCCGAGGATATCGAGGAAAACGGTACGGTAAAATTTAAGCGTAATCGAGTTACTCTTACCGAAGGACTCGAGGCTGCGGGTTTCGAGGTAAACAGAAAACTCCTCGATGAGTACAAGGGCGGCAATCCGGCAAAAAGCTTTTATACGGGCGGCAGCGCCGCACTCGAAGCGGCAAAACCTTTTTCCGCTACCGCTATCGTCACCGTTTCGCGCGAAACGGGCGAAAACGTGAGCACGCAAGAGCTTAAAGATCCCAAGCTCGACGGGCTTACGCTCACCGAGAACGAGCGCGCCATGATCGATTACGTAGAACAAAACTACGAAACGGTCATAGTGCTTTTGAACGTTGCAAACACCATGGAAATGGGCTTTTTGAAAGAACCCGGCATAGACGCTGCGCTTCTTGTCGGATTTGCAGGGCAATCGGGTACCAAATCCATAGGAAAAGCGCTTTCGGGTGCGGTCAATCCGTCGGGCAAAACAAGCAATACGGCGCCGTATGATACGACTTCCGATCCCACCTACGTAAACGCCGTGCGCTCCCAAGGCGGCAACAATCAAATATTCTATGCCGAAGATATTTACGTCGGTTACAAGTGGTATGAAACGGCAAACGCAGTCGGATACTTCGACGATGAGGAAAATACCTACGGCAAAGGATACGACGCCGTAGTTCAGTATCCTTTCGGCTACGGACTGTCGTACACCGATTTTTCGTGGACGCTCAAAGACGTTAAAATAAAAACGGGTGACGAGGAAGCAAAATCCGTGCTCGACGACGGCAATATAACGGACAACGTTATTCGTCATCGCAATACTTCGGTGAGCGTAACCGTTACCGTAACCAATACGGGAAGTGCGGCGGGCAAGGACGTTGTGCAAGTGTATTATCAAGCGCCGTATTACGACGGAGAAATAGAAAAATCGCATATAAATCTCGTCGGCTTTGCAAAGACGGGCGAAATAGAAAAGAACGGCACGGAGGACGTGACCGTAACGTTCGACGTTTACGATATGGCAAGCTATGATTGCTATGACCGTAACGGAAACGGCGTGCGCGGGTGGGAGCTGGATCCCGGCGATTACAAGATAAAAATCATGGATTCGGCGCATAATCCGTCGGCGATTTCCGATATAACGTTTAACGTTCCCGAGTTCGGCACGGCGGGTGCGCGCCGCGGCTATATTTATCGCTTCGATCCGGAAAGCAAGGGCTACGTCAAAAATCGTTTTACGGGCGAGGACGCCGAAGCGGGCATGCCCATCGACGGAAATCGCAATGCCGAGGACAACAAGCGCGTAACGTATTTGTCCCGTACGGATTTTAAGGGTACCTTCCCGAAAGTAAAACCCGAAAACTTAAATAAAAACGATATAGCGGCTGCGAACGCTTATTATTATCGCGGATACGACGACGCCGAAAAAGCGGGTACGCTCGAAATGCCGGTTACGGGCAGAACGGACGGCGATATGCTTTATCTCTATACGCTCGTCGGCGGCAAAAAAGCGTCGGAGAACGATCTCAAACGCACGGGAGCGGAAATCGTGCCTAACGAGGCGCTTATAATGGAATTGGGTTCCGACTACAAAAACCCCAAATGGGATACATTGCTGTCGCAGTTGACAACCGGCGAAATATCGGATATGGTTGCGGCGGCGGGTTTCGGCACGATAGCCGCCGAGAGTATAGGCAAGCCGAAGTTCGTCGACTTCGACGGTCCGAGCGGATTCAACCGAAAAATGGCGTCGCTTCTCGAAGCCAACTCGTTCGCATGGACTGCGTTTCCGTCGAACAGCGTGCTCGCTTGCACGTGGAATACGCGACTTGCGTACGAAATGGGCTTTAACGAGGGAGATGAGGCCCCTGTTATGGGCGGAATTAACGGTTGGTACGCGCCGACTGTAAATTTGCATCGATCGCCTTATAACACTCGTAATTATGAAGCGTACAGCGAGGACGGTGTGCTTTCCGGTTATATGGGCGCTTCACTCATAAAAGGCGCGAAAAACAACGGACTCACTTGCTATCTCAAGCATTTGGCTTTGTCCGAGCCCGGGTATAATCCGAATTATCTGAATACGTGGCTCACCGAACAAAATTTACGCGAAAATTATCTCAAGGCGTTTGAGATTTGCGTAAAGGACGGAGGCGCGAATGCAGTTATGAGCGCATTCAACAGTGTGGGCGCGGTGTCGGCTTGCAACAGCTACGCGCTTTTGACTCAGGTGTTGCGCAACGAATGGGGATTCCGTGGCGCGGTGGTCACAGACTATAATTTCGGCGACGTGAATAATCAAGTGCGCAGCGGCAACGATCTGCACTTGCTCCCGCCGCAAAACTCCAAGCAAAATTGGCTCGATAAGTTCAGCAGTGCGGACGTAACAGTAGGAAAAACGGCGGTCAAAAATGCTGTATATTCTTATTGCAATACGTATTATACTGCAAAAAGTTATAATCCCGATGCGGATATGGGTATGGGAAAAATGAGCGAAAAGTTCAATTGGGTGACTCTTTTGCTCGTAATTCTCGATATTCTTTGCGCGACGGCGATAGGTTACGGCGTATTCCGTATATTTGTGCCTTTCAAAAGGCACATAAAAAAGAATAAGACGCAAGAATCGTAGTAATAGATCCGCCTATTGAGTGGCGCGATTACGCTCGCATCACTCAATAGGCGAGTCCGTTTTCGAAGTTTTTGCGAGCAATGAAATATTTGCACATTTTTACAAAAATTTATTGAAAAATCGCATAGAATTCGTTTGACATAGTTGACAAGACGTGATACAATATCAAAATGCGTTAGTATGTCATATTATTGCGTATTGAGCGTAATATCTTGAAAAGAGAATACGAACGGTTGACAAACATCATTATAATCGCATAGCTTTTTCAACGCGGCGGAGCGTATGTGCCCGCCTCGTTTTTCGCGTCTTAATACCGATAAAATTCGGTCGGCAAAGCAGAATAACATATTAGGAGTATGTATGGCTGATAGAAAAATAACCAAGGTCAAGTACGGCAATACCGAGCGCATGAGTTTTGCGCAAATTCACGAAGTTATCGATATGCCGGACTTGGTCGAAGTGCAAAAAACATCATACAACGATTTTATCGACAACGGGATCAAAGAAGTTTTGGGCGATTTTTCGCCGATCACGGACTATTCCAACCGTGTCGAACTGTACTTCGAGGACTACAGTCTCGGTTACCGCGAGGGCGGCAACTCCAAGCGCAACTACACCGAAAAGGAATGCAAGGACCGCGACGCAACGTATGCGGTGCCGCTGTACGTAAAAGTACGCTTGCGCAATTGCGAGACGGGCGAAAACACGCGTTCCGAGGTGTATATGGGCGATTTGCCGCGTATGACGCCTACGGGTTCGTTTATCATAAACGGAGCGGAGCGCGTAGTCGTCAGCCAGCTCGTTCGTTCGCCCGGCGTATATTTCGATTTCAAAAAGGACGTCAAGACCGGACAAGCCCATTACAGCGCGCAGAACATTCCGTCGCGCGGCGCGTGGCTTGAGTTCGAGGAGGACTCGTCGGGCGTTTTGTGGGTGCGCGTCGACAGACAAAAGAAGGTGCTCGCAACCGTTCTTTTGAGCTGTTTGTCCGCAGTTACCGACAGCGGATTCGGCACGGACGAGGCGCTCAAGCGCATATTCAACAACGAGCCGATGATAGAAGTCACTTGCGCGCGCTATGCGGACAAGGACGATAAGGATCAGCTTTCGGAGGAACGCGCGCTTTACGAGCTTAACCACAAACTCCGCAGCGGCGAAACGCCCACGCTCGACAGCGTAAAGGCGTTCATTTACGGTATGTTCTTCGACCGCCGCAAATACGATTTGTCGCGCGTCGGCAGATATAAATACAACAAAAAGCTCGCGTTGCGCTACCGCGTTGACGGCTACCGCGTTTCGCGCGACGTAGTAGACGAGGACGGAGTTGTATACGCGCGCGCCGAGAATAAGCACACGCATACTTCCGCGGATATATTGGACGAGGCTCTTGCCGTCAAGATCCAAAACGCGGGTATCAACGAAGTTTGGGTATATGACGAGGACGGCGCGGAATTCAACGTCATCTCGAACAACCACGTCGATCTCAAAGAATACATCGACGTAGACCCGCGCTCGATAGGCATTACCGAAATGGTATACTATCCCGCGCTCAAAGCGCTTATGGACGAGGCGGACGGCGACCGCGAAAAGCTCGCGAGTCTCTGCGCTCAAAACGTCGATAAGCTCGTAGTCAAGCATATCGTTGTAGAGGATATAATCGCTACGGTCAATTACATCATGGGCTTGCATCACGGGTTCGGCTCGTGCGACAACATCGATCACTTGGGCAACCGCAGAGTGCGTTCGGTGGGCGAGCTTTTGCAAAATCAATTCCGCATCGGCATGTCGAGATTGGAACGCGTCGTGAGAGAGCGCATGCAGATACAGAGCGAGACCGAGCTTTCGCCGCAAACGCTCATAAACGTGCGTCCCGTTTCGAGCGCGATCAAAGAGTTTTTCGGCTCGTCGCAGCTCTCGCAGTTCATGGACGAGACCAACCCTATAGCGGAGCTTACGCACAAGCGCAAGCTTTCGGCATTGGGACCCGGCGGTCTCAACCGCGAGCACGTCACTTTCGAGGTGCGTGACGTTCACTATACGCACTACTCGCGTATGTGCCCGATCGAGACGCCCGAAGGTCAGAACATAGGTCTTATATCGTCGCTTACGAGCTATGCCCGTATCAACGAGTGCGGATACATCGAAGCGCCTTATCGCAGGGTCGATAAGGTAAATCATCGCGTCACCGATATAGTCGATTATCTGCCCGCCGACGAGGAGGACAGATACATGATAGCGCAGGCGCGCGAGCCGCTCGACGAGAACAATTGGTTCGTCAAGCCGCGCGTCATGATGCGTTACCGCGACCTTATAGGCGAGGTTTCGAGCGATCGTATAGATTATGTCGACGTTTCGCCGAGACAAATGGTCTCGGTCGCAACGGCGCTCATCCCGTTCCTCGAGAACGACGACTCGCACCGCGCGCTCATGGCGTCCAACATGCAGCGTCAGGCTGTTCCGCTGCTCAGGACCGAAGCTCCTATAGTCGGCACGGGCATCGAGCACAAGATAGCGTACGACTCGGGCGTAATGATCATCGCGCGCGAAAGCGGCGTTGTGGAATACGTGGACGCCGAACGCATTATCGTAAAAGAAGACAACGGCAAGAGCCAAATGTACTTGCTTAAAAAATTCGTCGGCTCCAACCAAGGCACTTGTATAAATCAACGCCCCATAGTGAGCAAGGGCGACCGCGTGGAAAAGGGCAACGTCCTTGCCGACGGTC
>Ga0073906_1003040_pt1 | contig 20150 bp, 17 predicted proteins | sample Inofromicrocosms_FD_65485 | JGI IMG/M metagenome (GOLD analysis project Ga0073906, IMG submission 65485) | Mouse cecum microbial communities from Vienna, Austria - Inoculum for glucosamine and mucus D2O microcosms | ecosystem: Host-associated > Mammals > Digestive system > Large intestine >...
TGCCGACGTGAGCGGCAATTATGAGTGGGCGCGGGGCTGGGTGGGCGCCTGTGCCGCCAACGGCATTGTGTCCGGCCGCGGCGAGGGCATCTATGATCCCGGCGCCACCGTGACTGCCATTGAGGCCGCCTCTATGATGATGCGTGCCCTGGGCTACTTCAAGTACGCTGAGGACTACAACGACGGCTTCGTGCTGGTCACTGTCCGTCAGGGCAACCAGATTGGTCTGTTCAACGGCGTGGGTTCCGACGGCAGCACCCCCATGACCCGTAACCAGGTCGCTCAGATGGCTCTGAACGCCCTGCGCTCCGAGATGGTGGACTTCACCGGCACCCTGGGCGTTGAGCTCAACGGCGTGAAGGTGAACTACCGTGCTGAGTACACCTCCCGCACCAGCACTGAGAAGAAGTACAACGCCATTGAGGGCCGCACCAGCGACGTGGCTTCCGACGCCAACCACAAGGGCCAGTACTACGTGCAGCTGGGCGAGGAGCTCTACGACGGCAAGCTGCGCCTGAACAACAGCGCTACCGACGCCTTCGGCCGCCCCTCCCGCCACTGGGAGTATGACGGCAAGGCCATCGGCACCTACATGAAGAAGGAGCTGCTGGACAAGGAGTGGACCACTGAGGTCACCGGCAAGGACCTGTATGACCTGCTGGGCTCCGACACCATCAAGAACTACAGCTTTGACGTCACCATCGACGGCGTGTCCATCGACGAGAAGACCGGCACCACTGACAACAACACCGTTCTGAAGACCGGTGCCAACAGCGGCGCTCCTTACTTCGATGAGACCTACATGGCCAAGACCTACAAGTCTGGCGTGGGCGGCACCGGCAAGGGCGTTCTGACCCAGGTGTTTGTGAATGCCGACACCAAGGAAGTTGACGTGGCCGTGATCAACACCTACCTGGCCAAGGCTACTGCTGACTACAACACCAAGAAGGACGAGGCCAAGTTCGACGTCTACGCTCTGACCCATGTCAATTCCGGCAACGATGCCGTGTACTACAAGTATGCGGATGCCTGCAAGAACACTGACAAGAACGCCGAGCCTCTGGCTATCTCCAGCGACGACTTTGACATCGCTGAGGATGTGAAGAAGGACGACATCGTCCTGGTCACTGTGGCCAACGGCGAGATCATGAGCATTGCTCAGCCTGAGGTCATTTCCGCCGCTACTCTGAACGGCTTCTCCAAGGACAGCTATGTGGTTGCCGAGGGTACCAAGTATGAGTACAACACCACCGTGGACTATGATCCCGATACCCTGGACGACTACACCGGCACCACTCAGCAGCTGAAGAACACCCAGTACGATGTGTATCTGGACCAGTACGGCTATCTGATTGGCGTTAAGGTAGTTGACGCTGTGAACAACTACATCTTTGTCACCGGCATTGACCAAGGTGCCAGCGACCGCAAGAACAAGACTGCTGAAGCTTCCGGCATCCTGCTGGACGGCACCTTCATCGAGTTCACCATGGACACCAAGAACAGCGTAAGCTATTGGGCTCATGGCGGAATGAACCAGGACGATAAGACTGGCGCTGGTAAGGGCGGCTTTGGCGGCGGTTCCCTGTGGAACACCTGGTGTACCTACACCGTGGATAAGGACGGCGTCTATACCCTGAAGGAAGTCAAGGACTGGGATGCCATGAAGGCCGCTGGCAGCAAGGAGAAGGCCGGCCAGTCCCGCGACATGAACTACAACAACAGGGACATTGACGACAAGCACGTTTCCCTGCGCGCTTACAGTGTGGCTGGTGGCGTTGACAAGTACGTGTACGGCAACGACAAGTCTGTCTACATTGTGCCTGAGCTGGACAATGTGGTAGCCGCTACTACCATTGATGCCAACGATATCCAGAACCCCAAGGACAGTGCTGCTGGCAGCGATAGCCACGATGGCACAACCTATGCCAATGCAATTAATGCGAACCAGGACCGCGTGGGCATTATCAGCGGCGTGGACAGCGTTACCACCGGTATTGCTAACGTCAACCTGAAGACCTACGCGAGTATCACCGACATCCAGACCGCGACTGGTCTTAGCCCCGCGACCGCTTACCCCGGCTTCGTCTACACCCTGTTTGATAACGACGGCTACGTCATCGCCGCTATCGTGCTGGGTCAGGACGACGGCACCACCAAGAACCTGGTGTACTCCCACAAGAGCGACATCAAGGACGAGCACTACAGCAGCGCCGACGATGAGTGGACTTGGACTCGCGACGTTATCTTCAACGGCGAGGAGATCACTCTGACCGAGAAGGGCTCCAGCATCAGCGTTCTGGAGGACATGGACCAGAATGTCTGGTACGAGATCACCTACAAGGCCAACGGCACTGTGAAGGACGCCAAGTACGCCTATTACACCGAGGATGGCAAGCTCATCGGCGATACGCCCTCTACTTCTTCCACCACTCCGAAGGGTCCCGCTCTGACTCACACTACCGGCATCGCCGCAGGCGCCGCTGGCAGCTTTGTGGACAAGATCGAGTGGCTTGAAAACGCCATTAACAACAGCGACAAGTCCACCGTCCTCTACGAGGAGGTCTGGGGCAAGCTGACTGATGCTAATGGCACTGAAAACAAGGATGCTTCCAGCACTGCCAAGGCCAAGATGACCGTGGCTCCCAGCCTGAAGGAGAGCACCCTGTATGTGGACACCGTGGCCAACAAGGGCTTCTATGTCTCCAAGGACGTGAAGAGCGTGCTGATCCAGAAGAACGACGGCAAGAGCAACACCGAGTGGGGCAACGGCACCAGCGATCTGGAGAACATGCTGGAGGATCTGAACTATGACGCTGCCAAGGGTTATCAGTTCAAGATCAGCGCCATCCTGACCAACGGCCGCGCTACCACCGTTATCATCCACGACTGGAACGAGACCGGCGCGACTCCCGACGGCAGCCACGGCGGCACTCCCACCACTATGACCGCTAGGATTTCCGGTGATGTTATCACCATTGATGGTTATGTTGCTCAGCCCGTTGACGAGATTGCTGACACCATTGTTCAGACTCTGAGAAACCAGGGTTACAGCAACATCAAGGTGAAGGTTGCCAATGGCATGGTCGAGGGCGCTACCGCCATGAAGAATGACGTCGAGTACACCTTCACTGTGGCTGGCGTGCCCAATGCCACTGATGTCAAGAATGACCTGGATGCCAAGGTTGCCGCTCTGGCAGCCACTCTGGATGTGCCCGGCGAGGACCCCGAGTACGACCAGGCCGGTGCTCTGACGGCCATTAAGGGCCTCCTGGAAACTACCGTCGACGACGAAACCATTAAGGTGGAGGTCGCCCTGAAGGCTGGCGCGACCTTTGACGCTGCGACTAACGAGAATTCCGATGGTGGTGGTGACAACGATGATGGTACTCCCTTCGTGTGCGTGGTTACTCTGAGCAAGAATGGTCAGAAGGCCACTAAGGAGGTCACCGTTACCATGAAGGCTCTGGCTTGGGCCGAGACCAATGCTGGTATCGCTGTGGATGCTAACCAGGCAAAGGTTGACGCCGCCGAGACTGCGGTTAAAGCTTTGACTGCGGCTACCTTGCTGGGTGGTAAGACCTATGCCTCTACTTCTGCTGCTGAGGCCGACATCAAGGCTGCTGTTGCGGCTGCCGCCGGAGCTGATGTAACCCTCGGCTACACCTTCTCTGCTCAGACCGAGCCCGTTGCAAATACTACACCTGGCAAAGTTACTGTAGTGGTTACTATTGACTGTGGTACCGGCGCGACTGCTGCTAACCAGAAGAGCGTAACGCTCACGGACGTTGCAGTTCCCCAGACAGTAACTGCGCCCTAAAGTGTCAAAAGCTTTTTAGGTTAACTTCTAACAAGCACCCCCGGGCTTCGGCCCGGGGGCTCTTTTCAGCTTTCCGCATAGAACGCGATAACGGTATGAAGGCCGTTTTCGTTCACCTGGTGCCTATCGGCGCTGCTGGAATAAAAGGTACATGATGCACCGGACCAGGTGAGCGTAATAGCAGTTGTGTAGGTAGAGCCCTGATATAGCGCGTAAGAATCGATAATAGCCTGGCTCTGTCCGCCCCGGCCGATCAGGATTGCCCCCGGCCCGAACACGATAAACGCGGCGGGCACACGGGGAAAGGTAATCCGGGTAGGGTTGTCCGGACCGTATTTACCGGTACCGTTGTAGGTAAAAACCCCAATGGAGCAGTTACCTTTCCGGTTCAGCGCCCCTTGCAGCGCCGCCCGAGCGTCGGCCCCGCTTTTCAGGGCGGCGTCGATCTTGGCGTTGTCCGCGTTGAAATCCTCCATCAGGACCCGGTCGTCCCGCTCCCACTGGTTGAGCGCGTAGTTGGGTGTTTGATTGCTTGGCACAGGTTTGTTCCTCCTTTAAAAACTCCCTCAGTCAGCCTGCGGCTGACAGCTCCCTCAGAGAGGGAGCCGTTGAGGCGTGAAAATAGCCTCCCTCCTTGAGGGAGGTGGCACGGCGGAGCCGTGTCGGAGGGAGTTCCCTCCAACCATACCGTGCACTCCCCCAAAAGTGGTACGTTTCCATACATTTAATGGAAATGAGGGCGCAGTGCGCCCTTTTTTAGACGTAAAAAACCTCCGCCGGCGGGCGGAGGTTTTTACTTTGACGAAAGGGCTCAAGTTAAATCTGCGGAAAGGTTCATCCCATGTTTTGCGGCGTGTTCTTTGATACGGGAGTAAGTCTCTTCGCTTAAATCGTGTTCAATTTTGCATGCGTCGGCGGCGGCCACATCCTCAGATACGCCCAGCCAGATGAGAAACTTGGTGAGCAGCTTATGCCGGTCGTAGATGCGCTGGGCGATCTCCTCCCCCGGGGGAAGCAGGGTGATGAACCCGTCCCCGTCCATCTCGATGTAGCCATTCTCCCGGAAGCGCTTCATGGCCACGCTGACGCTGGGCTTGGTCAGCTCCAGCTGGTGCACCACGTCGATGGAGCGCACCGTCCCCTGCCGCTCCCGCAGGATCAGGATGGCCTCCAGGTAGTCCTCAGCAGATTCGTAAATATTCATCAGGTTTCACTTCCTTTGCCCATCCAGACTATCACAAAACGCCCAAAAAAGCAAGAATTTTAACTGCGGGCCGGAGCATTCAGGTGCGTCGGGTGAGAAATATGTCCTTGCGGATTTCCGGGCCATCCTGTATAATAAAATCATAACCGGAAACAGTGGAAACCAGAGGGAAAGGAGCGCTGTCATGAACACCAATCTGGCATATCAGGATTACCCGGCGGAGGAGCTGATCGGCGGCAAATTCGTGGCCATGTCGCCCAGCCCGGCCATCAATCACAACCGGGTCATTGGAAACATCTACCGCATCTTTGCCCACTATCTCAATGGCCGCAGATGCGAGCCCTTCGCCGACGGGGTGGACGTCTATCTGACGGAGGAGGACCGATTCATCCCGGACATGATGGTGGTCTGCGACCCGGATAAGGTCAAGGCCGACGGGGTGTACGGAGCGCCCGACCTGGTGGTGGAGGTGCTCTCCCCCAGCACGGCGCAGTACGACCGCGGCCGCAAGATGAAGGTCTACGCCCAGTGCGGCGTGCGGGAGTACTGGATCGTCAGCCCCGGCGACCGCACGGTGGAGCAGTACCTGCCGGAGGGGGGACAGTTTGTCCTCAACGCCACCTACGGCCTGGAGCTGGAGGCCATTCTGAACAAGATGTCCCAGGAGGAACGGGACTCCATCCCCACCGAATTTAAATGCAGCCTCTTTGACGACCTGACCATCCAGGTGGCGGATATCTTTGAGCGTGTGGTGTAGCGAAAGCGGAAGTCGAGCAGAAAGGAGCGCCGTTATGAGCACCAATCTGGCTTATCAGGAGGATTTTCGGAAAGAGCTGATTGGCGGCAGGGTAATCGCCATGTCTCCCGCCACGACGCGGCACAACCGAATTGCGGAAAATATCTATTTTACCTTTCGCACCTTTTTGAAGGGAAAACGCTGTGTCCCTCTGGGGGACGGATATGACCTGTATCTGACCGATCAGGACCGGTTTATCCCGGATTTTATGATTGTCTGCGACCGGGATAAGATTAAACCTAAGGGCGTCTACGGCCCGCCTGACCTGGTGGTGGAGGTGCTCTCCCCCAGCACGGCAAAAAATGATAAGTGGTACAAGAAAAACGCCTATGAGGCCAGCGGCGTGCCGGAGTATTGGATTGTCAACCCCGCCGACTGCTCCATCGAGGTCTACCGGCTCCAAAACGGCGGTTATGTGCTGGACAATCTCTACACCTACTACCGCCAGGCGGAGTGGGACGACCTGACTGAGGAGGAGCGGGCCCGCCTGGTGACAGAGTTCAAGTGCCACCTCTACGACGATTTTACCATTCGACTTGAGGACATTTTTGGGGATATATTTTGACAAAATCCAGGCCCACTCCCAGATGGGAGCGGGCCTGTGCTATTCTAATCAGTACGCCACGCCCCACAAAATGGAGTGCCTGGCGGGCTTTCCGCAGCAGACGCACACATCAGCTACATGCTCCTGCTCCAGGGGCATACAGCGGGAGGTGACCCCGGCCTTCTCCTTCATGGCCAGCTCGCAGTCCAGCCCACCGCACCACATGGTTTTGGCGAAGCCGCCCTCGGCCTCCATAAACGCCTTGACCTCCTCCAGCGTGAGGCACACCCGGGTGTGGTCCTCCAGATTCTTCTTGGCCCGGTTATACAGGCCCTTGTGGACCTCGTCCAGCAGCCAGCGCACGTCCTCCTCCAGCTCGCTGAGGGGGACAAAAATCTTCTCCCCGGTGTCCCGGCGGCAGATGCAGCACTGGCCCTTCTCCATATCCTTGGGGCCGATCTCCACCCGCAGGGGGACGCCCTTCATCTCATACTCGGCGGCCTTCCAGCCCATGGACTGGTCGGAGCTGTCCATCTTCGCCCGGATGCCCGCCTTTTTCAGCCGCTCCAGCAGGGCGGAGGCGGCGTCCAGAACGCCCTCCTTGTGCTGGGCCACGGGAATCACCATAGCCTGGATGGGGGCAATGCGGGGGGGCAGCACCAGGCCGCTGTTGTCGCCGTGGGTCATGATGATGCCGCCGATCATCCGGGTGGACACCCCCCAGCTGGTCTGGTGGGGGTGGTGGAGCTGGTTGTCGCTGCCGGTGAAGGTGATGTCGAAGGCCTTGGCGAAGCCGTCTCCAAAGTAGTGGCTGGTACCGGACTGAAGCGCCTTGTGGTCGTGCATCATGCACTCCACGGTGTAGGTCTCCTCAGCGCCGTTGAACTTCTCCTTGTCGGTCTTCCGACCCTTGACCACCGGCATGGCCAGCACGTTCTCCAGAAAGTCGGCGTAGACGTTGAGCATCCGCATGGTCTCCTCCCGGGCCTCCTCGGCCGTAGCGTGCATGGTGTGGCCCTCCTGCCACAAAAACTCCCGGTGGCGCAGGAAGGGGCGGGAGGTCTTCTCCCACCGCAGCACGGAGCACCACTGGTTATACAGCTTGGGCAGGTCCCGGTGGGAGTGGATGATGTTTTTGTAGTGCTCGCAGAACAGAGTCTCGGAGGTGGGACGGATGCAGTATTTTTCCTCCAGCTTCTCGCTGCCCCCCAGGGTCACCCAGGCGCACTCGGGGGCGAAGCCCTCCACGTGGTCCTTCTCCTTCTGGAGCAGGCTCTCGGGGATGAGCATGGGCAGGTAGACGTTCTCGTGGCCCGTCTCCTTAAACTTCTTATCCAGCTCATGCTGGATGTTCTCCCAGATGGCGTAGCCGTAGGGGCGGTAGATGAACATACCCTTGATGGAGGAGTAGTCAATCAGCTCCGCCTTTTTGCACACATCGGTGTACCACTGGGCAAAGTCCACCTCCATATCGGTGATCTGTTCCACCTGTTTTTTGTTATCCTTGGCCATATCGTCTCAGTCCTTTATCTTAATAATGGGTTATGATTTCTATAAGCCTCTCTATTCTATAAATTTACAGGAAGAAAGTCAAGAGAAAACAGCGCGTTCCCGCCGGGAAAGAGGCGGGAACGCGTCAGTTTATTTGCTATAAGCGCCGGAGTAGTCAACCATGACCTCGTCCACCTTCTGCATTCCGGCCTCTACCAGGGCGTAGCCGTCGGCATCCTTTTTCAGCTGGAGCATGATGATCTGGTCCTCGCCATACTCGACATCGTCCAGCCGGTCCTCCAGCAGATCCAGCATCAGCGGACCGTAGATGGCGTCCACCGCCTCATACTCCTCCTCGGTCTCCGCTTCGTCGAAGCCGGCCTGGTCCAGGGCGTCGTAAAAGTCGTCGTCTGTCAGCAGGCTGTACAGGTCCAGGGGAGAGACGGTTACCTCTACTACAAAGTCCCCATCCTTGGTTTTGCTGCCAGTGCCCACCGTGTATTTGGACTTGGCGTAGATTTTCTCCATCACCTCTTTGGCCCGCTCCACCATCTCGTCGTTGGGGTAGTCGATGGACAGAAAGTCCAGCAGGTAATACTCAGTCTCGTCGGACACATTGCTTTCGTGCAGCTCCCGGGCGTCGTCCTCGGTCATATCCTCCACCAGGTCTATGTAGGCCTTGTCGTAGATGCCCAGATAGGCGGCGTCTAAATGACCTTTGACGTAAGTCTCGGCATCCGTTTCACTCAGACCGCCGCAGGCAGACAAAACTACCAGCAGGCACCCGACCAGGGCTCCGGCGGCCAGCCGCTTCCAAAGGAATTTTCTCATGTCAGTTGCTCTCCTTTATAAAAATCTTACAGCTCCCCACTGGGACAGAAGGGGCAGCGGATAAAAATATAATACACCAAATGACGGAAAAGTCAAGCTTGCTCTCAGCGGCTTGGTGTGCTACACTGGAGGTTGGAATTTGACGAGCGTAAGGAGGGGTATGATGGACAGTGAAGCGCGCCGCGAAGCGCTCGCGGAGCGGCTGAGAGGGGCGGAGGGACCGCTGAGCGCCGTCGCCCTGGCCCGGGAACTGAATGTGAGCCGGCAGGTCATCGTGGGCGACGTGGCTCTGCTTCGGGCGGGGGGGTTGAACATCACCGCCACACCCCGGGGCTATCTGCTGCCCCGGCCCCCTGCCGGGGTGGTGCGCACCTTCGCCTGCCGCCACCGGGCGGACCAGATGGAGGAGGAGCTGAACGCCATGGTGGACCAGGGGTGCACCGTGCTGGACGTGATTGTGGAGCACCCCATCTATGGCCAGCTCACCGGCCCCCTGCGGCTGGCCAGCCGGTACGACGTGGCCCAGTTTGTGGCCCGCTGCCGCCAGGAGGCCGCTGCCCCCCTGTCCCAGCTCACCGAGGGGGTCCACCTGCACACCGTCCTCTGTCCCGACCAGGGGGCGGCCGACCGGGTGCGGGAGACACTGGAGCAGCTGGATTTTCTGTATCGGTAACTGTAGGGGCCGCCGCCTTCGGCGGCCCGCTCCTGAGAGCATAAATCCATCCTAACGGGCCGGCCAGGAGACGGCTCTCCCAACAGATTCGGAGGTCTGTGCAATGCTGGGAAAACAAAAGCCCGCCGGGGAGAAGCTGGGCATCTACATTCATATCCCCTTCTGCCGCAGCAAGTGCGACTACTGCGACTTCTACTCCCTGGCCGGCCATGAGGACCAAATGGACCGCTACCAGAAGGCCCTGCTGGCCCATCTCAAGGAGAGCGCCTTCGCAGCCCGGGGCATGGCGGTGGACACGATTTACTTCGGCGGCGGCACCCCCAGCTTCTACGGGGAGAAGCGGCTGCGGGCGCTGCTTTCGGCCATCAAAAAGCACTACACAGTGGAAAAGGACGCCGAGATCACCCTGGAGGCCAACCCGGACAGCGCGGACTTCAAGTCGCTGAAGGCCCTGCGCAGGGCGGGCTTCAACCGCATCTCCATCGGGCTCCAGTCGGCCTGTCCGGCGGAGCTGGAGGCGGTCCACCGGCCCCACACGGTGGAGCAGGGGGACGAGGCGGTGGCCGCCGCCCGAAAGGCAGGCTTTGCCAGCCTGTCCCTGGACCTGATCTACGGTCTGCCGGTGCAGACGGTGTCCAGCTGGTGGAACACGGTGGAGCACGCCCTGTCTCTGGAGCCCGACCACCTGTCCTGCTACGGGCTGAAGGTGGAGCCGGGCACCCCGCTGGCCACCCGGACGGCCAGGGGAGAGCGGCTGCTCAGCGACGACGCCCAGGCCGACCTCTACCTGTGGACGGTGGCCCGACTGGCCAAGGCGGGCTTTGGACAGTATGAGATATCCAACTTTGCCAAGCCGGGATTTCAGTCCCGGCACAACCTGCGCTACTGGCTCACCAGGCCCTATATCGGCTTCGGCCCCGGGGCTCACTCCGACTTCGGCGGCCGGCGGTACGCCTGGGTCCGGGACCTGGAGGGCTACATCACAGGGGTGCTGGAGGGCTCCGCCCCCCTGCTGGACAGCCAGGACCTGATTCCCCAGGAGGAGCGGGGCAGCGAGTACCTGATGCTCCGCCTGCGCACCTCCATGGGCATCGAGGAGTGGGAGTACCGGGGGGCCTACTTTATGGACTTCGCCCCCATCGAGGAGCGGCTGCGGGAGTTTGCCGCCCGGGGCTGGGCGGAGCGGACCACCGCCGGGCGGTGGCGGCTCACCCCCCGGGGGGTTCTGGTGTCCAACCAGCTCATCGGCGACCTGCTGGAGCGGCAGGAGAAGGCCCGGCTGGCCAGCCTGCTGCCCCGGGTGCAGGAAAAATACCAGGGGCGCAAGCCCTAGGGGCCGCCCCCCTGCGCGGAAAACACAGCCCATGATTTACAGTGAATAACAGGAAAATTCTGAGTATCGGACAGCGAAGGGGAGATTTTTCCTCTGCTGTCCGTCTTTTTTAACAATTTGTTCATGGGTCCGCAATTTTTGTTGCAAGCTGGACATAATAGTGCTATAATGTATCCGGTTTGATGCGCCCTGCCACTGGCAGCGGCTGAGTTGATTTTACATATGGCGTACCGCCGTATTATACTTTATACTCCAAGACATGGAAAAGAGGGTGCAGGTTTTTGACCAAGTATCTGATTCATGGGGGCCGCCCCCTACACGGAACCATCCACATCAGCGGCGCGAAAAATGCCGCTGTAGCCATCATCCCCGCCGCCCTGCTGGTGGACGGCGTCTGCCGCATTGAAAACGTTCCCCAGATCAGCGATGTTACCCTGATTCTTCAAATCCTGCGGGAGCTGGGCGCCGACGTGCGCTTGGTCAACCGCACCACCGTAGAGGTGGACTGCTCTCATATCCGCAACCGTCAGGTGCCCTACGAGCTGGCTCGGAAAATCCGTGCCAGCTACTATCTGGTGGGCGCGCTGCTCAGCCGGTTCGGCTGGGCGGAGGTCCCCCTGCCCGGCGGCTGCGACCTGGGCGGCCGGCCTGTGGACCAGCACATCAAGGGCTTTGTGTCCATGGGGGCCGACGTGGAGGTACGCAACGGCCTGATCGACGCCCGGGTGCCCAACGGAGCCCGGCTGTCCGGGGGACAGGTCTATCTGGATATCGTCTCGGTGGGGGCCACCATGAACATTATGCTGGCCGCCACCCTGGCCTCCGGCATGACGGTTATCGAAAACGCCGCCAAGGAGCCCCATATTGTGGACCTGGCCAACTTCCTCAACTCCATGGGGGCCGACATTCGGGGCGCGGGCACCGACGTGATTAAAATTCACGGGGTGGCCCGCCTGCGGGGGGGCACCTACTCCATCATCCCCGACCAGATTGAAGCGGGCACCTATATGGCCGCCGTGGCCGCTGCCGGGGGAGATGTGCTCATCCGGAACGTGATTCCCAAGCACCTGGACTGCATCACCGCCAAGCTGGTGGAGATGGGGGTGGAGGTGGAGGAGCTGGACGATGCCCTCCGCCTGCGCCGGGAGGGCCCCATGGGCCGGGTGAATGTGAAAACCATGCCTTACCCCGGTTTCCCCACCGATATGCAGCCCCAGATTGCCGCCGCCCTGTGTGTGGCCCAGGGGACAAGCGTCCTCACCGAGGGGGTTTGGGACAACCGCTACCGCTATGTGGACGAGTTCCGCCGCATGGGGGCCCGCATCCAGGTGGACGGCAAGGTGGCCGTTATCGAGGGAGTGGACCACCTCACCGGAGCCCCCATCCACGCCTGCGACCTGCGGGCCGGGGCCGCTATGGTCATTGCCGGCCTGGCCGCCCAGGGTGTTACCGAGATCGACGGCATCCACCACATCGAGCGGGGCTATGAGACCATTGTGGAAAAGCTGGCCAACCTGGGAGCCGACATTCAGATCATCAGCGTACCTGGCGAGGATGACCAGTCTCAGGTGGGGTAACTGCCGTCCACAGGGGCCGGCGGTTCAATTTTGCAGGATGACTAGGCGGCGCGCCGGTATCGTCGCGCCCTACAATATTCCCCAGGGTCCGGCAGGGATGTCGGGCCCTGAATTGTTGTAAGTTGTATAAGGAGCGATAGTTTGTTTACCTTTACCACCCTTGCCAGCGGCTCGCTGGGCAATGCCGCTCTGGTGTCCTGCGGGGACACCCACATCCTGCTGGACGCCGGCATCTCCGCCAAGCGTCTTACCGCCGGGCTGGCGGAGCTGGGCGTGAAGCCGCACCAGCTGTCCGCCATCCTGCTCACCCACGAGCACAGCGACCACGTTTCAGGTCTGCGGGTGTTTACCAAAAAGGCGGGGGCTCCCATTTACGCCACCCCTCCCACCTGCCGGGAGTGGTACCGGAAAAACCAGTGTGACCAGGTAAAGGACCTGTTTCAGCCCCTGGAAGCGGGGGCTGGAACGCAGATTGGTGCGCTGTGGGTGGAGTCCTTCCCCACCCCCCACGACGCGGCGGGCAGCGTGGGCTGGTCCATCGCCGGAGAGGGGGGGCGCATGGTGCTGTGCACCGACCTGGGCCACATCACCGAGCCGGTCCGCCGGGCGGTGGCGGGCTGCAACCTGCTGGTGTGTGAGACCAACCACGACGAGGACTGGGTCCGCACCGGACCCTACCCCTACTACTTAAAGCAGCGCATCCTGGGCGATTACGGCCACCTGTCCAATGAGGCGGGGGCCGAGCTGGCCGCCTTCGCGGTGGAAAACGGCACCCGGTCGGTGATTCTGGCCCACCTGTCCCAGACCAACAACACCCCCGTCCGGGCCTGTCATACGGTGGCCCTGCGGCTGCTGGCCATGGACTGCAACCCGGAGCGGGACATCTCCCTCTCCGTGGCCCCCCATGATACCTTGGGCTCCACCTGGAGCCCTAAGGAGGTATCGGTATGCTGAGCGTTTACCTGATCTGCGTGGGCAAGCTGAAGGAGAAATTTTACAAGGACGCCTGCGCCGAGTATGTAAAACGCCTGTCCCCCTATTGCAGGCTGACGGTGGTGGAGATTCCCGAGACCAAGCTGTCCAAGGACCCCACCCTGGGTGAGATTACCAACGCCCTGGCCAAGGAGGGGGAGGCCATCCGGGCAAAAATCCCTCCCGGCTCCCGGGTGGCGGCCCTGTGCGTGGAGGGCCGGATGCGCTCCAGCGAGGAAATTCCCCAGATGTTCCCCGTGCCGGGCCGCAGCCCGGAGAAGCATATGGTTTTCATCATCGGCGGCAGCTACGGCCTGCACCCCTCCATCAAGGCGGAGGCCAACACCCAGCTGTCCATGTCTCCCATGACCTTCCCCCACCACCTGGCCCGGGTCATGCTGCTGGAGCAGATCTATCGGGCGTTTAAAATCAATGAGGGGTCGGCCTATCATAAATAAAACGGCCCCGTCTCAAAGAAACGGAGCCGTCCCACAACTTGACACACCCACAAAAATGTTGTATGCTACAGTTGTGTAGGGGAATCGCCCAGCGCTGGCGGTTTGGCCCTGTTAAGCTAGGTTTTTATCAAGAGACAGAAACCGTCACCGTGCAGGGTGGCGGTTTCTTTTTTACCTTGACTTAAATCATTACCGTCCGTGCCAGCGTTCTTTTTCCGCCTGAAACAGGGAGCACGCCTCCAACTGTTGCAGCCGTTGACAGACGGCAATCTCACTGTCCAAAAGCCGCAGCAGGGCTTTCCTGCTGATCGGCTCCAGGAAGTGGTCCCCCGTCCGACTGCCCTCCTGAATGGTCTCCTCATACCAGCACCTGCCGTCCTCGGTGACAAACCAAACCTGGGACACTACTGGTCCGAAACACAGCTTTTTGAGAATTACCCGCCGGCCGTTGACAAATTCCCTTTCCGGTAGGCAGTGGAGCCAGTGAGCAACCCAAAAATCCTTCATGCCTATACCCCCGTCAAGTCGAAGGGTGGGGTATACTCCTCTCGGGCGGAGGTGCGCTCCTGGGTGAAGCCGGCCAGACCCAGGTTCTCCATGTACTCCTGTGCCACCCGCATCTCCCCGGGACGCAGGCGGCGGTCCAGCTCCGGGACGGCGGACAGGTCCCCCCAGGGGGTATACTGGCTCATGAGGGAAAACAGCGCCGTCCCCGGTGAAAACGTCCGGGCCACCCAGTCCATCACCGCCTTGGCCTGATTCAGCTGGCCGGGGAGGATAAGGTGGCGTATAATTGTACCGCTTAATAACAGACCGTTATCGTCAAACCGGCAGGGCCCGGTCTGACGGACCATCTCCCGGATGGCGTCCTGGGCGATCTCCGGGTAGTCGGAGGCCCCGGAGTAACGGTTAGCGGTCTCCCTGTCCAGATATTTCAGGTCGGGGAGGTAGATGTCAATTTTCCCCTCCAGCCCTCGCAGGGTTTCCTTCCTGTCATATCCCCCGGTGTTGAATACGACGGGTATAGGGGGCGGCCACCCCTCCAGCAGGGCGGCCAGGGTGTGGGCGTAGTGGGTGGGGTTGACGAAATTGAGGTTGTGGGCCCCCTGGTCAATGAGCGCCTGGCAGATCTCACGCAGGCGGTCCAGGGTGACGGACCTGCCGAAATCCTGATGGCTGATCTCCTCATTTTGACAGAACACGCAGCCCAGGGAGCAGCCGGAGAAGAAGACCGTCCCCGAGCCCCGGGTGCCGGAGATGGGGGGCTCCTCCCAATGGTGGAGGGCGGCCCGGGCGAGGACGGGGGCGGACCCCATCCGGCAGTACCCGGTCCCAACGGTCTCGGTGCGCTCCGCCCCGCAGTGCCGGGGACACAGATTGCAGATCATAGCGCGCCCTCCTCTCAAAAATGCCCCAGACGGTCGGTCACAAGCCGGGAAAAGCTCTGGAAGGCGTTGGGGACGGCGTAGACATCCCGCAGGGATTGCCGGTCCGCCCACACCCAACCATCAGGCAGAGCCGGACCGTCAAGCTCTCCAGCCAGAGCGGTCATATGCCACTCGATATGGGTGAAGATGTGCTTTCCTGTCCCCGCCTTCTCCAGCTTGGGGACAGCCAGCCCCCACCGGGCTGGCCAGTCCACATCCCCCTCCAGCTCGTTGGGGTACTCCCACAGGCCGGCCAGAAGCCCCCGATTCGGACGGCGGCGGAGGGCCACGCTGTCCCCCCGGAAGAGGAGGTAGACAGTGCGCTCCTCCACCCGCCGGGCCTTTTTCGCCGCCTTGACGGGCAGCTCCTCTGTCCGGCCCTCCTGGAAGGCCCGGCATAGGTGGGCCGCCGGGCATTTTTCGCACAGGGGCGCGCCGTTGGGCAGGCAAATTGTGGCCCCCAGCTCCATCAGGGCCTGGTTGAAATCCCCGGGGGCCTCCAGGGGAATCACCTCGGCCAGGGCGGCGGTGACCCTTTTCTTCATGGCGGGAGTGGTGATGTCGCCGCTGTCTCCGGTGATCCGGGCAATTACCCGCAGGACGTTGCCGTCCACCGCAGGGACGGGCAGGCCGAAGGCGATGGAGGCGATGGCCCCGGCGGTGTAGTCCCCCACCCCGGCCAGGGCTCGGATAGTCTCATAAGTATTTGGGAATACTCCGCCGTGGTTCTCTGTGACCTGTTTTGCCGCCTTTTGCAGGTTTCTGGCCCGGCTGTAGTAGCCCAGCCCCTGCCACAGCTTCATCAGCCGGTCCTGGGGCAGGGCGGCCAGAGCGGACACGTCGGGGGCCGCCTCCAGAAAGCGGCGGTAGTAATCCAGCACCGCCGCCACCCGGGTCTGCTGGAGCATGATTTCAGATACCCACACATGGTAGGGGGTGGGGTCGCTCCGCCAGGGGAGGGTCCGGGCGTTCTCCCGGTACCAGACCAGCAGGGGGATGGGCAGCTGCCGCAGTTCGTCCAAAGTCAGGCTCCTCTCTCGTTGGAATTTTATGCTGTCATGCAGCTTTTTTAGGAGATCGTTCTTTGCGCGAATTCATAACAAAATACGAATATAAAATATAATGGATTTGAGGATGGCATTTCCCCGTGGGGAGTGGTAAAGTCTTGAACAGAGCAAGGGTTAAAAATTTAACGAAGCGTCGGCTGCCGCTCTTGCCGGCGGTTTCTGAGGATTTGCGGCCTTTGACTCCATCATTCCTTTTTCATCCATCCTTCCAGATCACCACCAAGGGGCGCCTGACAGGCGCCCCTTGGTGGTTTTCAGTCCAGCATCTGCACCACCTCGAAGACCAGACCGTCGCAGTGCTCCTTCCGGGGGATGCCCGCCTCGTGGGACTTCTTCAGCAGGGCGGCGCAGTTGATCTCGCCGTGGTCCTCCCGGAACCTGCGCAGGAAGGCGGTGGACTGTTCCTCGTCGTATCCCTTCATGCCCAGCACCATCAGCGCCCCGGTGAGGGTGCCGCACACCGAGCCGCAGCGCATCCCGGAGCCGAAATTGGCCCCCAGGTCGAAGGCCTGCTGTTCGGTGAGACCCATGTCCTCTGCAAAGGTGACCAGAACGGACTGGCAGCAGTTAAAATGTACGTCGGTGCGGGCCCGGAGCTCCTGGGCTTTTTCTAAATGTGTCATGGTTCATTCTCCTGTTCTGTTTATTATGCTCGGGCCGGCCAGGGGGCCGGCCCCTAACAGTCAGTTAAAAATATCCGGCGTGTCGGCAAAGAGCCGGCGTACCCGTTCCCATACGGGGCGGTTTTCCGGCTGGGACAGCTGGGGGTCCTGCTCCAGCAAGGACCGGGCGGCCTCCTGGGCCTCGCTGAGCAGCCGCATGTCTCCGGCCAGGTCGGCCAGCTTCATCTGGGGCAGGCCGTGCTGGCGGTTGCCAAAGAAGTCCCCCGGTCCCCGGGCCTTCAGGTCCTCCTCGGATATTTTGAAGCCGTCAGTGGTGGAGGCCAGGGTGTGCAGCCGCTCCATAGCCTCCAGGCTGCGGGTGCCGGTGATAAGCACGCAGTGGGAGGGGTGCTCCCCCCGGCCTACCCGGCCCCGGAGCTGGTGGAGCTGGCTGAGGCCGAAGCGGTCGGCGTTTTCGATGATGATGAGGGAGGCGTTGGGCACGTCCACCCCCACCTCCACTACGGTGGTGGCCACCAGTACCTGAGTCCGGCCGCCGGCGAACGCGGACATGGCCGCCTCCTTCTCCCGGGGCTTCATCTTCCCGTGGAGGATGCCCAGCCGCAGGTCGGGGAAGACCTCCTTCTGGAGCTTTTCCGCATAGGTTTTTACCGCTTTCAGGTTCAGGGTGGGACTCTCCTCTCCGGGCAGGGCGGCGTCGGGGTTCTCCTCCACGGCGGGGCAGATGATATATACCTGCCGCCCCTCGGCCACCTGCCTGCGCACAAAGCCATACATCCGCTGCCGCTTGTCCTCCCGCACCACATAGGTGGCGATGGGGGTGCGGCCGGGGGGGAGCTGGTCAATTACCGACACGTCCAAATCCCCGTAGATGATGAGGGCCAGGGTCCGGGGGATGGGGGTGGCGGACATGACCAGCACGTGGGGGGAGGTCCCTGCCCCGCTCTTGGCGGCCAGGGCGGCCCGCTGGGCCACCCCGAAGCGGTGCTGCTCGTCGGCCACAATGAGGGCCAGCCTTCGGAAGGCCACCCCTTCAGAGATCAGGGCGTGGGTGCCGATGACAAAGTCGATCTCCCCCGTCTCCAGGGCGGCCCGGGCCTTTTTCTTCTCGGAGGCGGTCATGGAGCCGGTGAGCAGCCCCACCCGCACCCCGGCGGGGGAGAGCAGGGCGGACAGGGATTTATAGTGCTGCTCGGCCAGCACCTCGGTGGGGGCCATCAGGGCTCCCTGACATCCGCTGCCGGCGCACAGCCAGCCGGCATAGGCGGCCACGGCGGTCTTGCCGGAGCCCACGTCCCCCTGGACCAGCCGGTTCATAGGCCGGCCGGACGCCATATCGGCGGCTACCTCGTCCATCACCCGGCTTTGGGCCCCGGTGGGAGCGAAGGGGAGGAGACTGAGAAACTCCTCTCTGGGCCTGGGCGGGATGGGGAATCCCTCCCCCTCCCGGCCCCGGCGGCTCTTTAAAAAGTGGAGGCCCACCGCCAGATAGAACAGTTCCTCAAAGGCCAGCCGCCGCCGGGCCAGGTCCAGCGCCTTCTCGTCCTCGGGGAAGTGGATATTTTTCAGGGAGAACTCCGCTGCCGCCAGGCTGTGGGCCTGCCGGATGTACTGGGGCAGGGTCTCGGGCAGCCCCTCGGCGCAGGGCAGGGCCTGCCGGACGAGGGAGCCCAGCATATGGTTGGAGATGCCCGCCGTCAGCCGGTAAACCGGCATGATGCAGCCGGTAAAGGACTGCCTGCCGGTCCGTTCAAAAATGGGGTTGACCATGGAGCGGCGGCGGCCCTGGACCTCCACCGCGCCGTAGAAGATGTATTCCTCCCCGGCCCGGATGGCCCGCTCCACATAGCCCTGGTTGAAGAAGGTGAGGTGCAGGGCGCCGGTGTGGTCCACCACCTTCACCTGAACCAGCTCCAGCCCCTTGCGGATGCGGGAGAGCCGGGGGTGCTCGGCGGCCATGGCGGCAATGCACACCCGCCCCTCCAGAGGGGCCTCGGCCACGGCGTAGACCTTACGCCGGTCCTCGTAGTCCCGGGGGTAGCAGGCGAGCAGGTCGCCGGCGGTGGACAGGCCCAGCTTCTCCAGCTTTTTGGCCCGGGCCTCCCCCACGCCGGGAAAGTCGGTTAGGGGGGTATTGCGGGTAACGGTCATGAGGGCGGCCTCCTTTCGCGGCAGTTTGTCCTATTTTACCACAGCTTGGCCGGGGAGTAAAGGCGAAGAATGGGGGTTGCCACAGAGAACAAAGGCCGGTATAATGAAGGGAAACGGCGTGCCCGGTGGTCATGCCCCACATACACATACCCGGCCTTTCTGTAGGGCGCGACGACCCGGTGCGCCGCTGTGAACAGGCCCGTCCGAAACATGAAAGGAGCATCACCATGTCCGAATACATTTTAAATCTCCTCCCCCTGCACGAGGGGGAGCGGGAGGAATTTGAAGCCATCGCCCCCGACGCCGTCCATGCCTACGCCCGGAGCAGCACCGTCACCCCGGAGCAGATTGCCGCCGCCACTGTGATGTTCGGCTGGCCCCGGCCGGAGATGATGAAGGGGGCCGCCAGCCTGAAGTGGTTCCAGACCATGTGGGCGGGCACCGAGGAGTACGCCGGCTCTCTCCCGGACGGCATCCTGTTTACCTCCTCCAGCGGGTCCAACAGCCGCAGCGTGGCCGAGCACATGCTCACCGGCCTGATGGCCGTCTGCCGCCGTCTGCCCACCTATCTGGACAGCCAGCGGGCCCACGTCTGGAAGGACGAGGGCCCCATGAAGACCATTCTGGGCGGCACCGTTCTGGTGCTGGGGGCGGGACACGTGGGGGCTGACTTCGCCAGGCTGTGCCAGGGCCTGGGCGCGAAGACCATCGGCCTGAAACGGACGGTGAACGGCCCCGTCCAGGGCTTTGATGAGGTGCGCGCCATGGACGAGCTGGACGCCCTCCTGCCCCTGGCCGATGTGGTGGCCCTCACCCTGCCCCACTCCCCCCAGACAGTCCGCCTGATAAACGGGGAGCGCATCGCCCGGATGAAGGACGACGCCATCCTCATCAGCGCCGGGCGGGGGTCGGTGCTGGACCAGGACGCCCTGGTGGAAGCCATGACTGCCGGCAAGCTGTGGGGCGCCGCCCTGGACGTCACCGACCCCGAGCCCCTGCCCGAGGACAGTCCCCTGTGGGACGTACCCAATCTGCTCCTCACCCCCCATGTGGCCGGAGGAATGCGGCTGGAGATTACACGCCGGCGGTGTGTGGAGATGGCTCAGGAGAACCTGCGCCGGTATCTGGCCGGCGAGCCCCTGGTCAACCGGGTGGGCTGAACGGCGGTAGGCTCACCGGAGCGCCC